>WBZL01000255.1_pt1 | contig 58544 bp, 60 predicted proteins | sample 5204291 | NCBI WGS metagenome assembly WBZL01 (sample SAMN12344345, study PRJNA552823) | activated sludge metagenome | biome: Activated sludge suspended growth; feature: Nitrification reactor; material: Wastewater; isolation source: activated sludge from nitrification reactor of wastewater... | reverse complement strand
CACCTCCTCGGCCGTCTTGACCTTGGTGAAGAAATGCGCGACCTCGGTCTTGATGCCGCCGTTGCCGGCGATGTGGATCTCCCAGCCGGAGTCGACACCGATGATGCCCACGTCCTTGATGCCGCTCTCGGCGCAGTTGCGCGGGCAGCCGGAGACGGCCAGCTTGACCTTGTGCGGCGCGTACATGCGCCACAGCGCGCGCTCCAGGTCGCGCCCCAGGCCGCTGCTGTCCTGCGTGCCGAAGCGGCACCATTCGCTGCCCACGCAGGTCTTCACGGTGCGCAGGCTCTTGCCGTAGGCATGACCGCAGGGCATGCCGATGTCGTGCCACACGGCCTGCAGGTCTTCCTTCTTCACGCCCAAGAGGTCGATGCGCTGGCCGCCCGTGACCTTGACGGTGGGGATCTGGTACTTGTCCACCACGTCGGCAATGCGGCGCAGCTCGGCGGCGCTGGTCTCACCGCCCCACATGCGCGGCACCACGCTGTACGTGCCGTCCTTCTGGATGTTGGCGTGGCTGCGCTCGTTGATGGCGCGGCTTTGCGGATCGTCCAGCGCCTCCTTGGGCCAGGTGCTGATCAGGTAGTAGTTGATGGCCGGGCGGCACTTGGGGCAGCCGTCGGGCGTCTTCCACTCCATGAAGGCAAAGACCTCTTCCTTGCTGATCAGGTGGTGGGTGCGTATGGCGTCGCGCACGGCCTGGTGGCCATGCTCGGTGCAGGCGCACACGGGCTGAGCCGCGCTGGCCGCCTCGTAGGCGCCGCCCACGGTGGCCATGAGGATTTGCTCGACGAGGCCCGTGCACGATCCGCAGCTGGCGCTGGCCTTGGTGTGCTTGCGCACCTCGTCGATGGTGAACAGGCCCTTTTCCTTGATGGCCTTGCAGATCGTGCCCTTGGTCACGCCGTTGCAGCCGCAGACCTCGGCATCGTCGGGCATGCTGGCCGCCTGGTTCTGGCCGGCATGGCCGGCGTCGCCGATGTTGCTCTCGCCAAACATCAGCTTGTCGCGCAGCTCGGCCACGCTGCGGCCCTCGCGCAGCAGCTTGAAGTACCAGCTGCCGTCCACGGTGTTGCCGTACAGGCAGGCGCCGACGAGCTTGTCGTCCTTGAGCACGAGCTTCTTGTACTGCCCGCTGCCGGGGTCGCTGAGCAGGATCTCCTCGGTGCCCTCGCCGCCCATGAAGTCGCCGGCGGAGAACAGGTCTATGCCCGTGACTTTCAGCTTGGTCGAGGTCTGCGAGCCCTGGTAGCGGCCAATGCCAAACTCCGCCAGATGGTTGGCCAGGACCTTGCCCTGCTCGAACAGCGGCGCCACCAGGCCATAGGCCACGCCCCGGTGCGCGGCGCATTCGCCCACGGCGTAGATGCGCGCGTCGGTAGTGGTCTGCATGGTGTCGTTGACCACGATGCCGCGGTTGACATGCAGGCGCATGGATTCGGCCAAGGCGGTGTTGGGGCGTATGCCCACGGCCATGACGACCAGGTCGGCCGGCACCTCGCTGCCGTCCTTGAAGCGCACTGCCTTGACGCGGCCGTCGTCACCGCCGAGCAGCTCCTGGGTCTGCGCCGACATCAGAAACTGCATGCCGCGCTCGACCAGCGCCTTTTGCAGCATCTGCCCGGCCACGGCGTCGAGCTGGCGCTCCATCAGCCATTCGCCGGCATGCACCACGGTGACCTGCATGCCGCGCTTCATCAGGCCGTTGGCGGCCTCCAGGCCCAGCAGCCCCCCGCCGATCACCACCGCGTGCTGGTATTTGGCCGCGGCATCAATCATGGCCTGGGTGTCGGCAATGTCGCGGTAGGCGAGCACGCCGTCCAAGTCCTTGCCGGGAATCGGCAGCATGAAGGGATTGGAGCCCGTCGCCAGGATCAGCCGGTCGTAGGGCACGCTGATGGTCTCGCCATCGGCCCTCGTCGCATGCACCATGCGCCGGGCGCGGTTGACTTCCGTCACCGTGCAGCCGGTGTGCAGGGTGATGCCGTTCTCCTCATACCAGGACCAGTCGTTGAGCACGATCTGCTCGAGGGTTTGCTCGCCGGCCAGCACGGGCGAGAGCAGGATGCGGTTGTAGTTGGGGTGTGGCTCGGCGCCGAACACCGTGATGTCATAGAGATCGGGCGCGAGCTTGAGCAGCTCCTCCAGCGTGCGCACGCCCGCCATGCCATTGCCTACCAGCACGAGTTGGGGTCTCTTCATTGCAGCAAATCCTGTGACAAGGTCAGGGACTGCTTCCCGGGTGCCGACCGAACGCCGAGGCGTGTGGCACGGCCCCCGGAAATGCAGGCCTGACCTGCTTCAAGCAAGATCCGCGCCAGATCGAGGTTCCCCGCGCAGCGGCGTGGCCATGGGGCCAGACCAGCTGCGACCCGACGGTCTGCCCCCTGGGACACAAAGGGCCGCTGCATCGTCCTGGGGCCTGCGCCACAAAATGGTGCAGCGCGACGCGCAGGGCGCACCAGTTCTGACAGCCTTCGTGGTGCGTCCGCCGGGACTTAGCGCTCAGGCTCGGTCGGCCCGGCCCGCCAGCGCGTGGCCGAGCAAGCCACAACACCCGCTCTGCGCTACGCTGGAGGCCCCGGCCGGGGCGGTGCGGTGGCACTTGGCACGGCACGCCCGCACGGGAGAATGGAGCGTCACGATGAGCGTCTTGCCAAAGCCCTGGGTCCGGATCACGCTGGCCGGCATGCTGTGGTCGCTGGCATCGGGAGCGCCGGCGCAAAACCCACCCGAGCTGCAGGCGCAGACCGTGGCCAGCGGCTTGCAGCACCCTTGGGCCGTGGCCTTTCTGCCTGGAGGACGATTTCTGGTGACCGAGCGGCCGGGGCGCCTGCGCGTGGTCGACGCCGACGGCCGGGTGCAGCCACCGCTGCATGGCCTGCCCGACATCGCCGCCGGAGGGCAGGGCGGCCTGCTGGACGTGATCACCGATGCGGCGTTCGAGCGCAACCGCACGATCTATTTCTGCTTCTCCCAGCCCGGGCCGGGCGCGACCAACGGCACGGCGCTGGCGCGTGCGCGGCTGAGCGACGACCTGACGGGCCTGCAGGAGCTGCGTGTGATCTTCAGCCAACAACCCAAGGTCGCCAGCACACTGCATTTCGGCTGCCGCATCGTCGAGCGGCGGGTCGATGGGCGGCCCGACGGCACGCTGTGGCTGACGCTGGGCGAGCGCTTCTCGCGCCGCGACGACGCCCAGCGGCTGGACAACCACTTGGGCAAGATCGTGCGTGTGGGCAAGGACGGCCACGTGCCCGCGGACAACCCGCTGGTCGGCCGCCCGGGCGCCTTGCCCGAGATCTGGAGCCATGGCCACCGCAACGTCCAGGGCGCCGCGCTGGCACCCGACGGCGCGCTGTGGACGCACGAGCATGGCCCGATGGGAGGCGACGAAATCAACCGCCCGCTACCAGGCGGCAACCACGGCTGGCCGCGGGTGAGCTTTGGCTTGCACTACGACGGCTCGCCGGTGGGCGATGGCGCCAGCGGCGGTGCCGGCCTGGTGGCCCCGCTGCACCACTGGACGCCCTCGATCGCGCCTTCGGGCATGGTGTTTCTGAGCAGCGATCGCTACGGGCCGGCCTGGCGCGGCAACCTGTTCGTCGGCGCGCTCAAGCATCGGCAGCTGCTGCGCATCGAACTGAAGGACGGCCAGGTGGTGGCGCAGCACCCGCTGCTGCAGGCGCTGGGCCAGCGCATCCGCGACGTCAGGCAGGGCCCCGACGGCTGGCTCTACGTGCTGACCGACAGCCCGTCCGGGCAGCTGCTCCGCTTGGTTGAAAAACGATAGCTGTTGGCGCTTGCCAGGCAATCGCTGCAGCTCGACTCAGCGTGAAAAAAGCGCCGCTGGGCGGCGCTTGGCAAGCCAGGGCGAAGCGCCGCTTCACTTGAAGCCGACGCGGTCCAGCATCTGCTGTACCTTGACCTGGTTGGCGCCCACGGCGCCTACCGGAATGGTCTCGCTCTTGAACTGGCCGCTGCCGCCGGTCATGGCCTTGAGGGCGGGGTTGTCGGTGACCAGGCCCTTGGCCACCGGCCACTCGTTGTTGCCGTTGGCAAAGTAGTTCTGCGCCGACGGGCTGGCCAGGTATTCCAGGAACCTGGTGGCGCTGTCCACATGCTTGGAATGGCGCGCCACCGCCGCGCCGGCGATGTTGACATGCGTGCCCCAGCTCGACTGGTTGGGGAACACCACGCCGACGCGCTCGGCCACCGTGCGGTCCTCGGGCTTGCTCGAGCGCATCAGGCGCGCCAGGTAGTAGCTGTTGGTCACGGCGATCTGGCATTCGCCGGCCGCCACGGCCTTGATCTGGTCGGTGTCGCCGCCCTTGGGCGCGCGCGCCATGTTGTCGACCAGGCCCTTGAGCCAGGCCTCGGTCTTCTGCGGGCCCATGTGTTCCAGCACGGCACCGAACAGGCTCAGGTTGTAGGGGTGCGAACCGCTGCGGATGCACAGCTTGCCCTTGTTCTGCGGATCGGCCAGCTTTTCGTAGCTGTCCACCTCGGTCGGTTTGACCTTCATCTTGTCGTACACGATGACGCGGGCGCGGGTGGAAAAACCGAACCAGGGCGTGGCGCCGTCGGCGGTCGGCTGGGCGCGCAGGCTGGCGGGGATGGTGTCTTCCAGCAGCTTGGACTTGATCGGCAGGAACAGGCCGTCCTGCTCGCCGCGCGCCAGGCGGGCAGCGTCCACCAGCAGGATCACGTCGGCCGGCGAGGCGCTGCCCTCGGCCTTCAGGCGCGCGATGATGCCGGCGTCGTCGGCGTCCACGCGGTTGATCTTGATGCCGGTGGCCTTGGTGAAGTCGTTGTACAGCGCCTCATCGGTCGAGTAGTGGCGGGCGGAGTACAGGTTCAGGACATTGTCCTGGGCGTGCGCGGAACCCGCGCACAGAAGGGCGGCGGTGGCCAGGAGGGTGAGGCGTTGAATCATTGAGAGGTCCTTCTTGCAGACATGAACAAAAAAAGGGAGCAGTTGATATGTTAAACGAGAATTGTTCTCGTTACGAGGGCGGTCGGGCCGCGGTGGGGCGGTGGCTATGGCAAAAGAAAAGCCGCCCTAAGGCGGCCTCAGATTGCGACGTGGGAGATTCAGCGGCGGCGGCGCAGGCGTTGCGCACCCAATCCCGCAGCGGCCAAGCCCAAAAGACCCAATCCCCATTCACCAAGCGTAGGTACAGGTGCTACACCAACGGCAGAAGGTGCAGCACTGCAGCTGCCGGAAAACGGCGTTGGCGCACTCCAGTTTGCCGGGTTCATGATAACCCCGCCAGCAGCATCACTGAATTCTCGGTTCTGAGTGCCACCGAGAGCGTCATAGAAAACACCATTCGCACTGTTGGCAAACCAGTGAACCGGTGCAGTCAATGAAATTCCACTAGACGTGAAGGAGCCCGCTGGATAGCCTGGGTCGCCAGGTATGGAGCTGACACTGGAAAACATACCCGTCAGTCCCCCTGCACCATTGGTCGTTGCGCTGCCGGTGACCGTAGACGGTGGTGTGGCGACCAAGTTCTGTGCGTACACCACGTTACGCGCATTGTTCATACGCCAGATGGCGCATGTGAGGTGGGCGGCGCCCCAAGTTTGCGAATTGGCAGACGTGCCGCCGTTGTCGAACACCAGCGTCAGCGTATAGCTTTCACCGACCGTGATTTCTGGAAAGTCGGAGCTGCTGATGTTGCCTTGATAGTTCACGGCATACGGCGCGGCAACTGCGACTGAACACGCGGCCGCGACAGCCGCAATGATCAGGGCACGAAGAGAGCGGCTGGGCAGGCGTGAAGTGCACATGTTGATCGAACCTCAATACAAAGAGCCAAGAACACCGAAACATTGACTTACAGCGTAACATGACAAAATGCTCCAGCGTGACTTGCGTCTCCAACATGCGGCATACGTGTCGCATTAACGCGACAAAAAAAGGGCTGATCTTGCGATCAGCCCTTGAAGGGATCCCTGAACCGGATGGGTGTCGAAAGGATCCGAGGAGACAAGCATGAGGTGCCGGACTCGGCACCAGAGCCAAACCCGCGCCGGGCACCGGTTTGGCTCTGGTGGCTTTGCCGACCACGCAGGGCGGGCGGCAAAGCACCGGGTGGCCAGTGCGCCTCGGGTCGGGTGAAACCGTGGGCGGGCTGGCCGGTCGGCGATCAGCGCTTCTTGGCGGTCGCGGTCTTGGCGACGCTGGTGGCGCTGGTGGCGACGGCGTTGAAGTTGGCTTCGGCCACGTCGGTCGCTTGCTTGACGGCTTTCTGCACCGACTCGAAGGCGTTGTTGGCGGCGGCCACGGCGCTCTTCATCATGGCGACGGCGGTCTCGGAGCCGGCGGGGGCGTTCTTGGCGGCGTTGTCCACCAGCGAGGCGAACTGGGCCTGGCCTTCGGCCACTTTGGACTCGAACGCCTTGCTGAACTCGGCGCCGGTGCCCGAAGCGATGTCGTACAGGTGACGGCTGTAGGCGGCGGCTTTCTCGGCCAGCGGCTGGAACAGACCAGCCTGCAGGGCGATCAGCTCCTGGGCGTCCTTGACCGACAGCATGGCGTTGGCGTGGGCCTGCGACTCGGCCAGGGCGGCCTTGGTGGCTTGCAGGTTCAGCTCGACCAGCTTTTCAACGCCTTCGAAGGCCTTGGTGGTCAGGCCGTACAGGGTTTCCATGTTGGCCTTCTGGGAAGCGACGAGTTGTTCGGGGGTCAGCATAGGGTTCTCCTAGACAATGGTGGATCAAAAAAAAACGGGTTGCTGCTTGTTATGTTGCGGTGCAGCATGGGATGGAATTTTAGGGCCCGGGGGCAGGAATGCAAGCGTTTTTGGTGCGTTGCAGCATTTTTAGATGCGGCGGTCTAACCGGTGGCGCGGGCGCCGTTGGCGGCGGCGTGGCATGAGGACCTTCTACTCGACCTCGCAGGGCCTGGCGCTGCCGCCCGGGCATCGCTTTCCGATGGGCAAGTACGCCGCCCTGCGCGATCGGCTGAGCGCCGAATGCCCCGGGCTGCGGCTGGCGCAGGCGCCGCCGGCCAGCGACGCCGAACTGGCGCTGGCCCATGCGCCGGCCTACGTGGCCGCGGTGGTGCAGGGCCGGCTGGATGCGCGGGCGCAGCGCGAGATCGGCTTTCCGTGGAGCGAGGCGATGGTCGAGCGCTCGCGCCGTTCGGTCGGCGCCAGCATCGAGGCCACGCGCGTGGCCCAGCACGAGGGGGTGGCGGCCAACCTGGCCGGCGGCACGCACCACGCCAGCGCGGAAGCCGGCAGCGGCTACTGCGTGTTCAACGACATTGCCGTGGCCGCGCGCCTGCTGCAGGCCGAGCGCACGGGTGGCGGCCAGCCGGCGCGCCTGCCGCGCGTCGCCGTGATCGATCTGGATGTGCACCAGGGCAATGGCACGGCCGGCATCTTCGCCGGCGACGCCAGCGTGTTCACGTTGTCGCTGCACGGCGAGAAGAACTTTCCGTTTCGCAAGGTGGCGGGCGATCTGGACGTGGGCCTGCCGGACGGCACGGGTGACCAGGTCTATCTGGACGCGCTGGACCTGGCGCTGGTCGAGCTGGACAGCCGCTTTCGCCCCGACGCCGTGTTCTACCTGGCCGGCGCCGACCCGCACGAGGGCGACCGTCTGGGGCGCCTGAAGCTCAGCTATGACGGCCTGCTGGCGCGCGATCGCCGGGTGTTCGACTGGGCCTGGACGCGGCGCCTGCCCCTGACGCTGTGCATGGGCGGTGGCTACGGCCACGACATCGCCACCACGGTGCAGGTGCAGGTCAACACCTTCGGCGTGGCCTTGCAGTACTGGCAGCGCTGGCAGAATCACCGGCCATGAGCACCGCACGCCCGCAACCCGACCCGCGCGACAGCTACCGCGCCTTCCGCACCATCACCACGCGCTGGATGGACAACGACCAGTACGGCCACGTCAACAACGTCGTGTACTACTCGTGGTTCGACACCGCCGTCAACGCCCACCTGATCGAGCAGGGCGTGCTGGACACCGCCGCTGGCGCCACCATCGGCCTGGTGGTGGAGACGCAGTGCCACTATTTCGCGCCGCTGTCGTTTCCGCAGACCATCGAGGCTGGCATTCGCGTGGCACACATGGGCAGCTCCAGCGTGCGCTACGAGGTCGGCCTGTTCGCCCAGGGCGCACCGCTGACGGCCGCGCGCGGGCACTTCGTGCATGTCTACGTGGACCGTGCCACGCAGCGCCCGGTGCCGCTGCCCGAGCCGCTGCGGCAAGTGCTGCAGGCCCTGCGGTGAACCCGCTCGACGCCGCCATCGCCGATCCGGCCAGCGTGGACGCGGCGATCGAAAGCCGCTTTTCGGTGCGCGCCTTCCTGTCGCAGCCGGTGCCGCGGCCGCTGATCGAGGACATCCTGCGCGTGGCCAGCCGCGCGCCCAGCGGCACCAACGCCCAGCCGTGGAAGGTGTACGTGCTGCAGGGGGCGGCACGCGACGAGGTGGTGCGCCAGGTGAGCCAGGCGCGCGAGGCGATCCGCGACCGCCCCGAGCTGGCCAACGACTACCGTGAGGCCTACGACTACTACCCGCGCCAGTGGGTCGAGCCCTATCTGAGCCGGCGGCGCCACAACGGCTGGTCGCTGTACGGCCTGCTGGGCATCGAGCGCGGCGACAAGGACCGCATGCATGCCCAGCACCAGCGCAATTTCAGCTTCTTCGACGCGCCGGTGGGCCTGATGTTCACGCTCGATCGGGTGATGGGGCAGGGCAGCCTGGTCGACTACGGCATGTTCCTGCAAAACATCATGCTGGCGGCGCGTGCGCGCGGCCTGCACAGCTGCGCCCAGGGCGCGTGGAACCCGTTTTCACGCATCGTGCTGCCGCTGATCGGCGCTTCGGAACAGGAGATGCTGGTGTGCGGCATGGCGCTGGGCTATGCCGACCCGTCGGCACCGGTCAACCGCTTCTGGACGCCGCGCGAGCCGGTGGAGGTATTCACGCGCTGGATCGAGCAGCCGGCCGACACGCCTGTGCCCGAGGGCGAGGCCGGCTCGCCCGACTGACGCGTCGGCCGGGCGGCCGCGGTCAGCGCACCAGCACCGCGCCCGCCGTCTGGTGGCTGGCCGTGTCGACCAGGATGAGCGAGCCCAGCACGCGTGCGCGCTCAAACGGTGCCGCGGGCAGGGGCTCCTGCAGCAGCAGTTCCACATGGCCGATGGCGTTGGGCGCAAGCTGCTCGGCCTGCTGTTCGGCCAGGGTGTGGATGTCGAGCTGGTGCACCACGCGGCGCACCTTGGCCTTGACCCAACGGTGGCCGTGCAGCGCCCAGTACACGCGGCCGACGACCAGGGGTTCGTCGTCCATCCAGGCGACGGTGGCCTCGATCTCGCGCCGCGCGGGCCAGGGGCTTTGCGGCGCGGGGCTGTCGAAGTCGTCCTCGGCGGCCTGCACGGCAGCGGGCGCGGCGAGCAGCCAGTCGCCGCGCGAGACGTCCACCTCGCGGTCGAGCACGATGCCTGCCGACAGGCCTGCGGCCACGTCCTGCGGGCGGCGGGCGTGGTCGAGCACCTGGGCGATGCGCGCGCTCTGGCCGCTGGGGAAGACCTGCACCTGCGCGCCCACCTGGGCGCCGCCGGCGGCGACGCGCCCCCAGAACACGCGCCGGCCCTGGCTGGTGTCGGCCGAGGAGGAGGCGGACTTTTCCACCCACTGCACGGGGAAGGCCAGGGGCAGGGCGGTGTCGGCGGGCTGGTTGGGCAGGCGCTCGAGGATTTGCAGCAGGCTCGGGCCCTCGTAGCCGCCCCAGCCGGGCTCCGGCGCGACCACGTTCCAGCCCTTCAGGGCCGAGACGGGCACGGTGGCGGCGACCTCAATGCCCGCCTCTTGTGCAAAGCGCGCGAGCGCGGCGCGGATATGGGTGAAGGCCAGGGCCGGGTCGGCCACGGCGTCGAGCTTGTTGACCGCGAACACCAGCGAGTGCACGCGCAGCAGGTGCACCAGCAGGCTGTGGCGGCGCGTCTGCGCGAGCAGTTGCAGGCCGGGGTTCTGCCAGTCGAGCTTGGTGGCATCGACCAGCACCACGGCCGCGTCGGCCTGCGAGGCGGCCGTGACCATGTTGCGCGTGTACTGCTCGTGGCCCGGGGCGTCGCCGATGATGAACTTGCGCTCCTCGGTGGCGAAGTAGCGGTAGGCCACGTCGATGGTGATGCCCTGCTCGCGCTCGGCCGACAGCCCGTCGGTGAGCAGCGCCAGATCCACCTCGCCCGAGCGCGTGACGCCGGCGATATGGTCCTGCAGCACGGCGCGGCTGTCGACCAAGAGGCGCCCGATCAGCGTGCTCTTGCCGTCGTCCACGCTGCCGCAGGTGATGAAGCGCAGGGCGGATACATGGTCATTTATGCCGTTGGCGCTTGCCTGGAGCGCGCTGGTAGCTATCGTAGTCATAGTGTTGGTGCTCATCAGAAATACCCGTCCTTCTTGCGCTTTTCCATCGAGGCGTCGCTGGTCTTGTCGTCCATGCGCGTGGCGCCGCGCTCGCTGACCTCGGCCGCCAGGGTCTCGACGACGATGTCTGCGGCGCTGGCGGCCGGGCTCTCCACCGGGCAGGTGCAGGTGATGTCGCCCACGGTGCGAAAGCGCACGGTGCGGGTCTCGATCTGTTCGCCGTCCTTGGCCTGTGTCAGCGGCGTGACGGGCACGAGCAGCCCGCGGCGCTCGACCACCTGGCGCTGGTGGGCGTAGTACAGGCTGGGCAGGGCGATGTTCTCGCGGTCGATGTATTGCCAGACGTCGAGCTCGGTCCAGTTGCTGATCGGGAAGACGCGGAAATGCTCGCCCGGCGCGAGGCGCGTGTTGAACAGCGTCCAGAGCTCGGGGCGCTGGGCCTTCGGTTGCCATTGGCCAAAACTGTCGCGGTGGGAAAAGATGCGCTCCTTGGCGCGGGCCTTCTCCTCGTCGCGGCGCGCGCCGCCGATCAGCGCGTCGAAGCGGAATTCCTCGATGGCCTCGAGCAGCGTGATCGACTGGTGCACGTTGCGGCTCTCGCCCGGGTGGGACAGGCGCACCGTGCCGCGCGCCATGGAATCCTCCACGCTGCGCACGATGAGCTCGGCGCCCAATTCTTTAGCGCGAAAGTCGCGGAAGTCGGTCACCTCGGGGAAGTTGTGGCCGGTGTCGATCATCAGGAGCGGGTAGGGGATGCGGCCTGTGCCAAATGCCTTCTCGGCGCACTTGAGCATGACCAGCGAATCCTTGCCGCCCGAGAACAGCAGGGCCGGGCGCTCGAAGGCGGCGGCAACCTCGCGCAGGATGAAGATGGTTTCCTCCTCGAGCGCGTCAAGGTGGCGGTTGCTCAGGTGGTGGGCGGCGGGTTGCAGCACGGCGGTGTCGGTACGGGCGTTCATCGTTGGGTTTCCGGCGGTGGGGTCAGTGGGCGAGGTGAAGACCGCATTCGCGCTGCTCTTCGCCCTTGGTCGGGTCCACATAGTCGAAGTTGTTGGGCAGGCCGTGCTGGCGGCAGTATTCGTGCAGGTCCTTGGAGGTCCAGTGCAGCAGCGGCGCCACCTTGATGAGCCCGTCGGGGTTGATGGAGACGGGCTGCATCTGCGCGCGCACGGCGCTGTCGCTGGCGCGCAGGGCCGTGAACCACACCTGGGGCGCAGTCTCGCGCAGGGCGCGGGCGAAGGGCTCGAGCTTGACCTCCTGCGTGAACGCGGCATGGCCCGGGGCGTCGATGGCGGGCGTGGGGCCGTCCACGGCCTCGCGGTGGGCGCGACTGCGCAGCGGCAGGTAGATCTTGAGGTTGAGGCCGAGCAGCCGCGTCACCTCGTCGGCATAGCGGTAGGTCGCCTCGGTGTTGTAGCCGTTGTCCATCCAGACCACGGGTACATCAGGCTGCACGCGCGTGACCAGGTGCAGGATCACGGCCTCGAAGGGGCGAAAGTTCGTCGTGACTATCGCCCTCTTGCCCAGGCCCAGGGCCCAGGCGACGAGGGCCGGGGCGTTGTGGCCCAGCTCGGCGTTGATGCGGTCGAGCTCGATGCTGTGGCTCATGCGGCCTCCCGGGCAAACAGCGGGCGGGGGTCGTGCACGTCGCCCTGGTAGAAGGCGGCAAAACGCTCGAACTGGCGCTGGGCGGCGCTGGCGTCCACGCCCTCGGCGAGCACGGCGCTGGTAAAGCCGCTGCGGTGCATGTGCACGAGCTGGTCGATCAGCACGTCGCCCGTGGCGCGGATGTCGCCCGCAAACTTGTAGCGCCGGCGCAGCAGCAGGGCCTGGCTGTAGGCGCGGCCGTCGGTGAACTTGGGGAATTGGAGCTCGATGCGCTCCACGCCCTCGAACGCGCCGCTGGCGGCCAGCTCGGCCAGGTTGGCATCGTTGGCGATTTGCAAGGTTTTTTCGGCTTCCGCGCTTGTGGGGAGCGCGTCGCTAGCTAGTATTTTCATAGTCATCACCGGGGTGGCTTGTCGTTTCAGTGCAGGGCTTCCTCGGCCTTGGCATGGCGCGCGGCGTTGGCGGCCTGCTTGAAGGGGTCGTGGCCTATGCGGCGCAGGGCGTCGATGAAGAACTCGCCCGGTTGGCGCAGCTCGCGGTAGGTGTCCAGAATGGCCTCGATCACGCCGGGCACCTCGGCCGCGGTGAACGAGGGGCCGACGACCTTGCCGCCGATCGCGGGGCCCGAGAGCTGCGAGCCGTCGGCGCCGCCCAGCGTGATCTGGTACCACTCCTTGCCGTCCTTGTCGACGCCGAGGATGCCGATATGGCCGCTGTGGTGGTGGCCGCAGCTGTTGATGCAGCCGCTCATGTGCAGGTCGATGGGGCCGAGGTCGAAGAGCTCGTCGAGGTCCTGGTAGCGCTCGGTCACGGCCGCGGCGATGTGCAGCGAGCGCGCGTTGGCCAGCGAGCAGAAGTCCCCGCCCGGGCAGGCGATCATGTCGGTCAGCAGGCCAATGTTGGGCTGGGCCAGGCCCAGTTTGCGCGCGGCCTCGTAGAGCGCGGGCAGGTCGCTTTCGAACACCCAGGGCAGCAGCAGGTTCTGCTCGTGCGTCAGGCGTGCCTCGCCCGCGCTGAACTGCTCGGCCAGCTGGGCCAGGGCGTCCATGGTGTCGGCGTCGGCGTCGCCCGGGGCAAAGCCCACGCGCTTGAACGACAGGGTCACGGTCTTCATGCCCGCGAGCCTGTGGCCGCGCACGTTCTGCTGCAGCCAGCGCCGGTAGAGCTGGCCCTGGGGGCCGACCTTGCTGGGCAGGTTGGCGGGCTTCAATTCGGGCACGACGAAGTGGCTGGCCACGCGGTCGAGCTCGGCCTGGGTGATGCGGTGGGGTGCGCCGTCGAGCTCGACGATGTCGCGGTATTCCTTGTCCACCGCGTCGATGAAGCCCTGGCCCTCGCTCTTCACCAGGATCTTGATGCGCGCCTTCCACTTGTTGTCGCGCCGGCCGTAGCCGTTGTAGACGCGCACGATGGCCTCGATGTAGTTGAGCAGCTCTGCCCAGGGCAGGAACTCGCGCACCGTCGTGCCGACGATGGGCGTGCGCCCCATGCCGCCGCCCACCTTCACGGTGAAGCCCACCTCGCCGGCCTCGTTCTTCGCCGCCTGCAGGCCGATGTCGTACCAGCCAATCGCGGCGCGGTCTTCCACGGCGCCGTTGAAGGCGATCTTGAACTTGCGCGGCAGGTAGCTGAACTCGGGGTGCAGCGAACTCCACTGGCGCGTGATCTCTGCAAACGGGCGGCAATCGACGATGCCGTCCTCGGCAATGCCCTCCCAGGCGTCGCAGGTGATGTTGCGGATGTCGTTGCCACTGGTCTGAATGCCGTGCATGTGCACGCTGGCCAGCAGGTCCATCACGTCGGCCGCCTTGGTGATCGGAATCCAGTTGAACTGGCAGTTGGTGCGCGTGGTGAAGTGGCCGTAGCCGTATTTCAGCGGCTTGGCCGCCAGCGTGGCGCCGGGTTGGCTGGCTTCCAGCGCATCCTGCGTCGCCTGGGCGTGGGCCAGCAGCTCGGGCGTGGGTTGGTCGTACTCGCGCGCGATGCGGCCCAGCGTGCGCAGCTGCAGGCTGCTGATCTCGCCATAGGGCACGGCGATGCGGGCCATGGGCGCGTAGCGCTGGATGTACCAGCCGTTCTGCAGGCGCAGCGGCAGCATCTGCTCGTCGGTGAGCTCGCCGCGCTGCCAGCGCTCGAGTTGGTCGCGGAACTGCTGGGCACGCAGCTTGACGAATTGCTTGTCGAAGTCGGTGTATTGGTACATGGCGTGGGGAGGGAGAAATCAGTGGTTCAGATCAGGACCAGCTTGGCGCCGGCCCAGGCCAGCAGCAGAGAGAGGATGGAGCGGATCAGCCGCTCGGGCGTGCGGCTGACCAGGCGCGAGCCCAGCCAGATGCCCGGCAGCGACCCCATGAGCAGCTGCGCCAGCAGCGGCGAGTCGACCGAGCCCAGGGACGCATGGCCCAGGCCGGCGACCAGGGTCAGCGGCACGGCGTAGGCAATGTCGGCGGCGATGATGCGCGGCAGCGGCAGGTGCGGGAAGACGAGCAGCAGCACGCTCACACCGATCGCACCCGCGCCCACCGAGGTGAAGGTGACCAGCATGCCGATGACCGCGCCCAGCAGCACGGGCAGGCTCCAGTGGCGCGGTGCGCTGGTGTGGGCGAACTGGGCGCTGCGGCGTGCGGCCTCGGCGGCCGCGCGCTCGGGCGAGAACACCAGCACCTTGTAGAAGGTGGCCGCGGCCGTGAGCAGCAGGGCCACGCCCAGGGTGCTGGTCATGAGGCGCTGGGCGGCGGCGCTGTCCGGCCCCAGGTGGCGCAGCGCCCACAGGGCGGCCAGGGCGGCCGGGATGCTGCCCGCGCACAGCAGCGCCACCACGCGCCAGGGCACGAGGCGCTGGCGCGCCAGGCTCACGGTGCCGCCGAGCTTGGTGAAGGCCGCAAACAGCAGGTCCGTGCCCACGGCCAGATAGGGCTTGACGCCGAAGAAGAAGATCAGGATGGGCGTCATCAGCGAGCCGCCGCCCACGCCCGTCAGCCCCACGACGAGGCCGACGGCAAAACCCGCAAAGACAAAGGCGTAATCCGGCATGGGCGCGACTCTAGGCGCGCTTTATGCGGCAACAAACGATTTTTTCGTTGTTCTTATATTCGCCAAGACTATTTGGCGGGCGGCCGGCGGCGGCAATGGGGCTACACTGGCGCGCACCGGCCCTCTGCGCGGGCGGCCCGACGAGAGACACGAGACACGCCCATGCCCGGCATCATCCCCAGCCTGCTCGACACCGATCTGTACAAGTTCACCATGATGCAGGCGGTGCTGCATCAGTTTCCGGGCGCGCAGGTGCAGTACAAGTACAAATGCCGCACGCCGGGCGTGCAGCTGACGCCCTACCTGGCCGAGATCGAGGCCGAGATCCGCCAGCTGTGCGAGCTGCGCTTCACCGACGCCGAGCTGGACTACATGCGCGGCCTGCGCTTCATCAAGAGCGATTTCGTCGATTTTCTGGGCCTGTTTCGCCTCAACCGGAAGTACATCACCCTGACCCCGCTGGACAACGGCGAGCTCGACATCCGTGTGCGCGGCCCCTGGTTGCACACCATCCTGTTCGAGATCCCGGTGCTGGCCATCGTCAGCGAGGTCTACTACCGCAACACCCAGCCCGGGCTGGGCCGCGCCGAAGGCCGCCGTCGCCTGGACACCAAGATCGCCCAGTTGCAGGCCCCCGGCCTGCAGGAGCTCAAGATCGCCGACTACGGCACGCGCCGGCGCTTTTCGCTCGATTGGCAGCGCGAGGTGCTGCACACCCTGAAGGCGCGTCTGGGCAGCCAGGCCGACGGCCAGCTCACCGGCACCAGCAACGTCATGCTGGCGCGCGAGCTGGGCCTGCGCCCCATGGGCACCATGGCGCACGAATACCTGCAGGCCTGCCAGGCGCTGGGCCCGCGGCTGCGCGACACCCAGGTGTTCGGCTTCGAGAAATGGGCGCAGGAATACCGCGGCGATCTGGGCATCGCGCTGTCCGACGTGTACGGCATGAACGCCTTCCTGCGCGACTTCGACATGTACTTCTGCAAGCTGTTCGACGGCGCGCGCCACGACTCGGGTGACCCGTTCCAGTGGGGCGAGCGCATGATCGAGCACTACCGCGCCAACCGGTGCGACCCGCGCACCAAGGTGCTGGTGTTCAGTGACGCGCTCACCATCCCGCGCTGCATCGAGCTGCACCAGCGCTTTCAGGGTCGCATCCAGACCGCGTTCGGCGTCGGCACCAACCTGACCAACGACCTCGGCCCCGAGGCGCTGCAGATCGTGCTGAAGATGATCGAGTGCAACGGCCAGCCGGTGGCCAAGATCTCCGACGCCCCGGGCAAGACCATGGTCGAGGACGAGGGCTACCTGAAGTACCTGCGCCAGGTGTTCGACCTGCCGGCGCCGCCGCCGACCGGGCCGCTGCGACGCACCCTGCGGGGCGCGCTGTGAGCCCCTGGTCGCTATGAATTAGATAGCTGTTGGCGCTTGCCAGATAAGCGCTGGAAGTGTTTTTGATGTTTGTCTTGACGACGCTCCAACCATGACCGCATGCTCCGCCCCGTCCCTGCGTCGCGTGCTCCAGCCCGCGCGGCTGGCGCTGTTGGCCTGGCTGCTGATGCTGGGCGCGCCGGCGCAGGCCGCCGCGCTCGACGGCAGCCAGCTGTCGCCCATGTGGGCCGTGCCCTTCGTCGGCATCCTGCTGTCGATCGCCATCTGGCCGCTGGCCGGGCCGCATGTCTGGCACCACCACTTCGGCAAGATCGCCGCCGGCTGGGCGCTGCTGTTTCTGCTGCCGTTTGCCTACGTGTTCGGCCCCGGTGCGGCGGCGGCCGGCCTGGTGCATGCGCTGCTGGCCGAATACCTGCCCTTCATCCTGCTGCTGACGGCGCTGTTCACGGTCTCGGGCGGCATCTACATCCGCGGCAACCTCAAGGGCTCGCCGCTGCTCAACACCGCCATGCTGGCCATCGGCGGCATGCTGGCCAGCTTCATGGGCACCACCGGGGCGTCGATGCTGCTGATCCGCCCGCTGATCCGCGCCAACGACAACCGGGCGCGCAACGCGCACGTGGTGATTTTCTTCATCTTCATCGTCAGCAACATCGGCGGCTCGCTCACGCCGCTGGGCGATCCGCCGCTGTTCCTGGGCTTCCTCAAGGGCGTCACCTTCTTCTGGACGGTGGGCCACATCTTTCCCGAGACGCTGTTCCTGTCGGTGGTGCTGCTGGTGCTGTTCTACCTGCTCGACAGCTTCTTCTACCGGCACGAGGGCGCCGCCCGCCCCGACCCGACGCCCGACACCGAGCGCTTTGGCTTCGACGGCGCGGTCAACTTCGCGCTGCTGGCCGTGGTGGTCGGCCTGGTGCTGATGAGTGGCGTGTGGCAGCCCGGCGTGGCGTTCGACGTTCAGGGCACCGAGGTCGGCCTGCCCGGTCTGGTGCGCGACCTGGGGCTGATCGCCGTCACCGTGGCCTCGCTGGCGCTCACGCCCAAGGCCGTGCACGAGCGCAACCAGTTCAGCTGGGGACCGATGCAGGAGGTGGCCAAGCTGTTCGCCGGCATCTTCCTGACCATCATCCCGGTCATCGCCATGCTGCAGGCGGGCGTCAACGGCCCGTTCGGCGCCGTGGTGCGCGCCGTCACTGGCAGCGACGGCCAGCCGATCCCGGCCATGTACTTCTGGGCGACGGGCACGCTGAGCGCGTTCCTGGACAACGCCCCGACCTACCTGGTGTTCTTCAACACCGCCGGCGGCGACGCGCAGCAGCTGATGGGCCCGCTGGCCAGCACGCTGGCGGCCATCAGCGCCGGCTCGGTGTTCATGGGCGCCATCACCTACATCGGCAACGCGCCCAACCTGATGGTCAAGGCCATCGCCGAGGACCGCGGCGTGCGCATGCCCAGCTTCTTCGGCTACATGGCCTGGAGCGTGGGCATCCTGGTGCCGCTGTTCATCGTGCTGACGCTGGTGTTCTTCCGCTGAGCTGAGCGTGGCTCAGCGGGCGGCGCGACGGGGCGCCGGCCACAGCACCGAGGCGATGGCCACGCCCATGAGAAAAAGGCCGCCTACCTCATGGTTTCTCTATGGGTTTGCCGTTATATTTCAATGTCGTTACGTGTGACGGTGTTTTGCTCTAGGAGGAAAGGTGATGAGGAGGATTTTTGGGAAGGTCATTTTCTTTGGCCTGCTTGTGTTGTCTTCAATGGGGGTGGTGCATGCACAGATCTTGTACAGCACGCTGCCGGCCGATCCGGACGGTGGGCCCTGCTTCGGCGGCGGCAATCTGGCCGCCGTCGAGATGGCGACCCCAACGGGAGCGCCCTACCAAATCAACGGCGCCACAGTGCGCATGCACCACGCGGACGATGCTGCGGCAAGCTTCACCGTGGCGGTCTATACCAACAACGCCGGGGTGCCCGGCACTCTGGTGGGTACGGTGGGGACGGCCGCTGGCAATGGCTTGGGGACGATGGATCTGTACAACCTGACGCCGGCATCACCCATTGCCTTGTCGGCTTCCACCAATTACTGGGTGGTGGCCAGCAGCACATCTGCCGATACATGCGCGTTTGGCTGGACCTTCAACGCATCGACGCCGAGCGGCATCTTCACCTATGTGGCCGAAACCCAGTTTTTTGGTGGAAGTTGGGACGATCGAACCGGTGAGCATTTCGCACTTGAACTCAACGGCCAGGTCGTCGCGCCCGCCGGCAGCATTGCTCCAGTTCCAACCTTGTCCGAATGGGCGCTGGTTTTGATGCTGTCGCTGGTGGCGTTCATGGCCGCGCGGCGCTTGCGCCGATAGACGGCGCTCACGCCGGGTTCCGCCGGCTGTCAACGTTCACATGGCCACAGCCTTACCCCAACCGCGCTTGCAAACGGGGATGGGCTTGGGACCGAACCGGTAGCTGACGGGGCGTCGAAAGACCTCTCGCCAGGCGCGCGATGTGCACGGATGTGCTGCCGCAGTTACAGATCCGTGCGCAGCCGCCACAGCTCCGGGAACAGCACCACGTCCAGCATCTTGCGCAGATAGCCCACGCCGCTGGTGCCGCCGGTGCCGCGCTTGAAGCCGATGATGCGCTCCACGGTGGTGACGTGCTTGAAACGCCAGACGCGGAAGGCGTCTTCCAGGTCGGTCAGCTTTTCGCCCAGCTGGTAGAGGTCCCAGTGGTGTTCGGGGTCGCGGTAGACGCTTAGCCAGGCGTCTTCGACCGCGTCGCTGGCTTCATAGGGCTGGGTCCAGTCGCGCGCCGTGTGACTGGCGGGCACCGCCAGGCCGCGGCGCGCCATCAGGCGCAGCGCCTCGTCGTACAGCGAGGGCGCGTCGTAGTACGACTGCACCAGCGCCAGCCGCTCGGGCTTGTGCGCGTGCACCTTCAGCATGGCGGCGTTCTTGTTGCCCAGGGCGAATTCGATGCAGCGGTACTGGTAGCTCTGAAAGCCGCTGGACGGGCCCAGGTAGGGGCGGATGGCGGTGTACTCGGGTGGCGTCATGGTGGCCAGCACGTCCCAGGCATTGACCAGCTGATCGAAGATGCGGCTGGCGCGCGCCAGTTTCTTGAAGGCCGGCGGCAGGCGGTCGGCGCGGATGTCGGCCATGGCGGCGCCGATCTCGGTCAGCATCAGCTTCATCCACAGCTCGCTGGTCTGGTGCTGGATGATGAACAGCATCTCGTCGTGCGCGGGCGACAGCGGGTGCTGCGCCGACAGGATCTGGTCGATGTGCAGGTAGTCGCCATAGCTCATGCTGCTGGAATAGTCGAGCTGGGCGTGCTCCTGCTGGACGATGGATTCGGTGCTGGGGGCGGTCATGGGGGCTCCTTGGGGCGTGGATTGCAAGTCGGGAACAGCCGAACGCAGAGGGCGCAAAGGGTTCGCAGAGGACGCAGAAGAATTCAGGAAAAAGGGATCGGAATTGTTTTGCGTCTTTCGCGTTTTTTTCGCGTCCTTCGCGTCCGGTATTCAGAAGCCGTGTTCACGTCAGGCCGCGCAGCACCGCGCGCACCGGCGAGGCGTCGGCGGTGGTGAGCTTGAGGGGCAGGGCGATCAGCTCGTAGTCGCCTTCGGGCACCTCGTCGAGCAGCAGGTTTTCCAGCACGCGCAGGCCGCGGCGGCGGATCACCTGGTGGCTGGGCAGCGACTTGCTGTCGGCCGGGTCGATGCTGGCGGTGTCGATGCCGATCAAGGTGACGCCGGCATCGGCCAGGTGCTCGACGGTGTCGGGGGCGAAGGCGGCCAACCGCGGGTCCCAGCGGTCGGCCGGCATGCGGGCATAGGTCCTGACCAGCACGCGCGGCGGCAGCGCTTGTGTGGCGTGCGCCAGATGCTCCCAAAGAATGAGCGGTCGCACGCCGATGGCATGGATCACGCGGCACGGGCCGAGGTACGGCTCCAAGTCCAGTGCGCCGACGGCGGTGCCCTGCGGGTCGTAGTGCAGCGGCGCGTCGGCGTGCGCGCCGACATGGGGCGACAGGGTGAGGGCGCCGACGTTGACCGGGCAGCCGGGGCCGATCTGCGCGCTCCAGCGCTGCGCATAGGCGGTGTCGCCCGGAAAGACCGGCGTGCCGGCATGCACCGGTGGCGAGATGTCCCACAGCCTGCTCATGGCGTGCACGTTATCGGGTTTGAGGCGGTCGTGGTGTCGGTTATCCGCAACGTCATCGCCGTGGCGAGGGTTGATGCAGATCAGGGCGGCCGCAGCTCGGCAGCTCATACAATGAGAATCAATCTCATTTGTAGGGATCTGCCATGCAGACCGAATTGCCTGCCCAGCCGGTCACCGCCGCCGGCCTGCTGCTGAACCAGTTGCCGCGCCAGGCGCGCGCCGTCATCGAACACCTGCACATGCCGGCCGACGTGGCCGACTGCGGCCTGCTGCTGCGGCTGATCGAGCTGGGCTTCCTGCCGGGCGAGACGGTGCGCATCGTGGCGCGGGCCGGGTTGGGCGGCGAGCCGATCGCCGTGCGCCTGGGCGGGCAGTCCACCTTTGCCCTGCGCGCTCGCGAGGCGGCGCTGATCGGCGTGCGCCCGCTGAGTGGCGCGCAGGCCTCATGAACCCGAGTCCCGACGCCGCTGTCGCCCCCACCGAGGCCGGGCCGCGCGCTGTCGCCAGCAGCGCCCGCCCGTTGCGCGTGGCGCTGCTGGGCAACCCCAACTGCGGCAAGACGGCGCTGTTCAACCTGCTGACCGGCAGCCGCCAGAAGGTGGCCAACTACGCCGGCGTGACGGTGGAGCGCAAGGAAGGGCGCCTGGTCTCGCCCGGCGGACGCGAGCTGCGCCTGCTGGACCTGCCTGGCGCCTACAGCCTGAGCGCCGTCAGTCTGGACGAGGAGATCACGCGCGACATCGTCACCGGTCGTCGTGCCGGCGAGTCGCTGCCCGACCTGCTGGTGTGCGTGGTCGACGCCACCCGGCTGCGCCTGAACCTGCGCCTGGTGCTGGAGGCGCGCCAGCTGGGCCTGCCGGTGCTGGTGGCGCTGAACATGAGCGACGTGGCCGAGCGCCAGGGCGTGCGCGTGGACCGCGAGCGCCTGTCGGCCGAGCTGGGCCTGCCCGTGGTGCCCACGGTGGGGGTGCGCCCGGGCGGTGCCCAGGCGCTGATCGCGGCGCTGGATGCCTTTCGCCCGCCGCTGATCGGCCGCCGTCCGCGCGTGGACGACACGCCGCCCGGCGTCGAGGCGGTGATGCGCACCCAGCGCGAGGTGCAACGTCTGGTGGACGCCTGCGTGCAGGCCCCGGAGCAGGCGCTGGCGCGCGACGACGCCATCGACCGCGTGCTGCTGCACCCGCTGTGGGGCGGGCTGTTCCTGGCGGCGCTGCTGTTCCTGATGTTCCAGGCCGTGTTCAGCTGGGCCGAAGCACCCATGGGCTGGATCGAGTCGGGCGTGGCCGCGCTGGGCGAGCTGGTGCGCGCGCAGCTGGCCGACGGCCCGCTGCGCAGCCTGCTGGTGGACGGCATCATCGCCGGCGTGGGCAGTGTGCTGGTGTTCCTGCCACAGATCCTGATCCTGTTTGCCTTCATCCTGGCGCTGGAGGACTCGGGCTACCTGCCGCGCGCGGCCTTTCTGCTGGACCGGGTGATGGGGCGGGTGGGGCTGTCGGGGCGTTCGTTCATTCCGCTGCTGTCCAGCTTTGCCTGCGCCGTGCCGGGCATCATGGCCACGCGCACCATCAGCGACTGGCGCGACCGGCTGGTGACCATCCTGATCGCGCCGCTGATGACCTGCTCGGCCCGGCTGCCGGTGTATGCGCTGCTGATCGCCGCCTTCGTGCCGGCGCGACCGGTGGCGGGGTGGTTCAACCTGCAGGGACTGGTGCTGTTCGCCCTGTATGCGGCCGGCATCCTGAGCGCGCTGGCCATGGCCTGGGTGTATCGGCTGGCGGCGCGCGGCGAAGGCGGGCGGCCGACGGCGCTGCTGATGGAGCTGCCGGCCTACCGCTGGCCGCACCCGCGCCAGCTGGCGTTCGGCCTGTGGGAGCGCGCCAGCATCTTCCTGCGGCGCGTGGGCGGCATCATCCTGGCGGTGATGGTGCTGCTGTGGTTCCTGTCCAGCTATCCGGCGGCGCCCGCCGGGGCCGAGGGGCCGGCCATTCTGCACAGCTTTGCCGGCCGCATTGGCCTGCTGCTGGAAAAGCTGCTGGCACCGGTCGGCTTCAACTGGCAGATCGCCATCGCGCTGGTGCCCGGCATGGCGGCGCGCGAGGTGGCGGTGGGCGCGCTGGGCACGGTGTATGCGCTGTCGGCCAGCGGCGACGACGTGGCGGCGCAGTTGCAGCCGCTGATCGCCCATGGCTGGAGCCTGGCGACGGCGCTGGCGTTGCTGGCCTGGTACGTGTATGCGCCGCAGTGCGTGTCGACGCTGGTGGCCGTCAAGCGCGAGACCAACGGCTGGCGCTGGCCGCTGGTCATGCTGGTGCAGCTGTTCGGGCTGGCGTGGCTGGCGGCGTTCATCACCTACCGCACGGCGCTGGCGATGGGGGCAGGGTGATGCAGGCGCTGGCCGTCGCACTGATCGTCACGCTGGCGGCGCTGTACGTGCTGTGGCGTTTCCTGCCGGCACGCTGGCGCAATCTGGCCGCGAAACGCCTGGGCCTGGGTGCGGGCGCCGGCCAGGCGGGCCACTGTCATGCCTGCGGCGACTGCGGCGCGTGCGCGACGCCAGCCGCGGATTCAGATAAATAATGCCTGTATCCCTTGCTGGATAAGCGCCAGAAGCTATTTTTTGAATAGCAAACTGGCCGTGCGATCAGACCGCCAGCGGCTCCAGCCGATGCCGCCGCCGGGCCTGCGCACAGGCGTCGCTGCCCTCGCTGAACTCGCGGCAAGGCGAGGGCCGCCATTCATAGATGCTGCAGGCCACGCGCTCGCCCACGCGGCCCGACAGCGCCGCGCAGCGCGGCGGCAGGTGGTCGGTGCCGCGCAGGCGGCAGGTGCGGGCGGCGACGGGCAGCGCCAGGCCATCGGGCACCGCGCCCCCTTCCGCCTGTGTTTCCATGATCGAGAAGTCCACCCGGAAGGTGGCGCAGCAGGCGCCGCAGCGCTCGCAGGGGCTGAGATTCGCTGCCCTGTTTTTCATGGCAAAGCTCTTGAATGAATACTTAGGTTCTTAGTCCCCGGGGGTATGCACACCGGTGTGATATTCGACCGCGAAATAAGTGGCGCCTGCACGGGTCTGTATTCCGGGAACTATGGTCATCGGTGTGGTTTTGCATTCTAAATTTGCATGCCGCGGCCACTTGGCGAAGCGGGCTACCACCGACAAAGGAAGAAATTATGCGTACTGACATGTTCCAGCAGGTGCTGGAAGAGCTCAAAGGTTCGTCTGCCGACGTTGAGGCATCGGCCCTGATTTCCACCGACGGTCTGATGATCGCCTCGGCCCTGCCGGCCGGCATGGACGAAGACCGCGTGGGCGCCATGTCCGCCGCGCTGCTGTCGCTGGGCGACCGCGCAGTGCGCGAACTGGCCCGCGGCACGCTGGAGCGCGTGCTGCTGCAGGGCGAGCGCGGCTACGTGATCATGAGTTCGTCGGGCACCGAAGCCGTGCTGACGGTGCTGGCCAAGCAGAACGCCAAGCTGGGCCTGCTGTTCCTGGACATCAAACGCGCCGCCGAGGCGCTGTCCAAGCTGATCTGAGGAGGGTTTCGCCATGGCTTTCCCCCCGATGCAGCCCGCCGCGGATGCGGACCAGGCGCGCCAGCACACCTACCACGACGGCACCAGCCGCACGGTGCAGGTGAGCGAGCGCGAGATTCCCTACCCCGAAGGTCGCCTGATCATCTCGCGCACCGACCTCAACGGCGTCCTCACGCACGCCAACGACGCCTTCATCGAACTCTCGGGCTACACCCGTGAGGAACTGATCGGCCAGCCGCACGCCGTCCTGCGCCACCCCGACATGCCGCGCGCCACCTTCAAGGACCTGTGGGACACCATGAAGGCCGGCAAGAAGTGGCACGGCTACGTGAAGAACCTGCGCAAGGACGGCTCGCACTACTGGGTGTACGCCACCGCCGTGCCCAACATCCGCAACGGCCAGACCGTGGGCTACACCTCGGTGCGCCGCAAGCCGTCACGCAAGAAGATCGAAGAACTGTCGGCCGTCTACAAAGAGTGGAAAGCTGCCGAAGGGAGCACCTGATGACCTTGAATTTGCTGATTGCCCCCGACTTCGCGCCCGAGCGCTTTGCCGGCTGGCACATGCTGAACACGCTGCTGCAGAAGCGCTCCGGCCTGCAACTGCACCTGCTGACGCCCGCATCGGCCGCCGAACAGGCGCAGCTGATCGCCGAGGGCAAGGTGGATGCGGTGTATGCCAACCCGTTCGACGCGGCGTCGATGATCCGCGACGCCGGCTACCAGGCCATCGCACGGCCGGTGGGCAAGTCGGACGAGATGGTGATTGCCACGGCCGCCGGCTCGGCCGCCAACACGGTGGAAGACCTGCAGCCCGGCTGCAAGATCGCGCTGACCGACAACAAGGACGTCAAGCTGATCGGCCTGCGCCTGCTGGAGCCGGCCGACCTGACCGAGGCCGACATCCAGTGGCAGATGGTGGACACCTACCAGGCCGCCGCGCGCATGGCCATCAAGGGCGAGGTCGACGCCAGCTTCTTCCTGGCCGAGGCCTACCACTCGCTGTCGAAGCTGACCAAGTCGCAACTGAAGGCGCTGATGGAAAGCAAGCTGGCCGACATCACGCATGTGCTGCTCACCAGCGCCAAGGTCGGCGCCGACGCCGAGCGCGTGAAAGAGGCGCTGGTCGGCCTGACGGGCACGCCCGACGGCCAGCCGGTGCTGGACGCGCTGGGCATCGCCGGCGGCTTCGAGCCGATGACGCAGGAAGACGCCGAGTTCATGATCGACCTGATGGACACGCTGCTCGATTGATGCGCAACGCCCAGCACGGCCTGTCCGCCAGGCAGCAGTTCCGCCAGGCAGGTCGCCGGGTGCTGAATGCGCCCGCCGACCTGGCGCTGCACGAGCAGCGGGTGAACGCCGCACTGGGCCTGGAGGGCGCCGAGCCGCTGCAGGGCGCCCTGGCCGACTGGCTGCATGGCTGCGCGCCCGATGCGGCGCGCTTTCAGGCCCTGCTGGCGCGTGCCGACATTCAGCCGCGGCTGGCGCCGTTCGTGCTGCAGGGCCTGCAGGCGCAGGCTGCCAGCGGCCGCAAGCTGCCCGCCGCCAGTGTCTGGGCCACGCGCTGGAGCGTGCTGGTCGCGCCCTCGCTGGACGTGCCGCGGCGGGCGCTGCTGTGCAGCGTCGACGATTCGCGCCGCATCGCCGCCGAGGCGCTGCCGGCGCTGCTGGCGGGCGACGCGCAGGCCGAGCAGGACTTTCTCGCGCACTGCGAGGGCGCCGGCGATTCGCTGGGCTTCATGCTGGTGCGCCGCGCGCTCACACGCGAAGGCCGGGCACTGTCGCCACAATGGGAAGCCGTGTCGCTGGCTTTGCAGAACGGAGTGATCCAAGCATGAAGAACATCCTCCTGATGGGCCTGACCGATCATGAGGCCGCTGCCGTCGAGATCATGATCGGCATGAACTGGCGCGACCACCGTTGCATCACGCTCAAGCGCGAGCTGCCGCTGGCCATCCCCGAGCAGCACGCCGCCGCCCGCAGCTGCGAAGCCTGCGTGCTGGATCTGTTCGGCCTGGGCATGCGCAAGTATTCGCCGGCCAACGCCACGCGCCTGATGGAAGTGATGGCCGGCCGGCCGGCCGTGCTGCTGACCGGGGGCGACGGCGGGGGCTGGCTGGAGGCCAAGCTGCCGCTGGCCAAGGGCCAGCACATCGGCTGGGTCGGCATGCCCTACACCAGTGCCGGCCTGCGTGACGCGATCAAGAAAGTCAAGGAAGCTGCCGAACGCATGGTGCCGCCGGCGGCCGCCGCCGTGGCCGCTGCGCCCGCCGCCATGCCGGGCAGGGCGCGGCCGGTGGTGTCGCTCGACGTCGAGCCCGCGCTGCCCGCGGCGGTGGCCGAAGCCGAGCCCGCGGCCGTGCCGGCCTGGCGCCGCGCCATGGAACTGGCCGACCAGCTCAAGCGCAAGGCGGCGCCGGTGGTCAGCGCGCGGCCGGCGGCCCGCGCTGCCGTGACCGAGGCGGTGCTGGCCAACCCGCCGGCACGCCGCCCGGCAGCGCCCGTCGCGCCGCCACCCACGCCGGCTCCCGAGCCGGCACCCATGCGTGCACGTGCCTCGGCGCCGATGCCGCTGCCGAAGGCGCAAGCATCTTCCGTCTCCCTGGCGCCGCCGGCCACGCGCATGGCCACCGACGCGGTCGGCCTGGGCAAGGGTGCGCTGGCGGCGCTGCTGCAGGTGTTTCCGCTGCTGCGCGACCAGCCGCTGATCGGCTTGACCGAAAAAATCATTGGTCACGACGGCCCGATGCTGCTGCGCATCGGCACCGATGCGGCCTTCGTCACCCACACGCGCGCCGGCTGGCTGGCCTCCGGGCTGCGGGTGTCGGCCCTGCCGAAGCTGCTGCGCACGCCCAGGCTGGTGGAGAGCGTCCGCGCCGAACCGCTCGACCCCGACCACGTCGAGGAGACGGTGCGCCAGCGCTTCGACGGCAAGTTCCACCGCGCGCAGAAGCCGCTGGACGTGATTACCTGGGAGCTGGTGAGCGACGTGATGCGCGACATGAAGCTGCAGCGCCAGGGCGACCTGACGTTCCAGCTGCGGCGCTTTCCCAACTTTCCGATGCTGGCCGGCGTCGGCCCGCTGGACGTGCAGCTGGCCGCCATCTGTGCCCGCATGCCGCAGTCGATCTCGGAGCTGCTGCGCGCGTTTCCGAAGCACGAGCAGGACGTGCTGCGCTTCGTGGTGCTGTGCGTGGTGTCGGGCCTGGCCAAGGTGATTCCGGGCGGGCCGGTGGCGGCCGGCGCCGTGGCGCCGCCGCGCGCGGCGCAGGCCCAGGCGCCGGTGGCCGCGGCGGCGCGCAAGCCCGAGGTGGCGGCGCGGCGCGGCTTCTTCAAATCGCTGATGGACAAGCTGTTCTAATTTTTTGACGCCATGGCCAGTATCTACAAGCTCGTGTTCGCCGGCCCCGTGGGGGCGGGCAAGACCACGGCCATCCAATCCCTGTCGGACATCGAGGTGGTGCGCACCGAGGCCAACGCCTCGGACGACGTGAAGACCCTCAAGAAGACCACCACGGTGGCGATGGACTACGGCCTCATGAAGCTCGCCAGCGGCGACCAGGTGCGGCTGTACGGCACACCGGGGCAGAAGCGCTTTGACTTCATGTGGGACATCCTGACCGAGAACGCGCTCGGCCTGGTGCTGATGCTGCGCGGCAACTCGCCCGACCCGGTGGCCGACCTGCGCACCTACGTGACCGAGTTCCGCGACTTCATCGACCGCACCTCGCTGGTGGTCGGCATCACGCATTCCGACCAGGGCGGCTGGCAGACGCGGCAGATGGTGTCGCGCGAGCTGGTGGCCATGGGCTTGCCGCCGACGGCCATGGACACCGACGCGCGCAGCCGCGCCCACATGGCGACGCTGGTCAAGGCGCTGATCTACGGCATCGATCCGTTCAACAACGCGGAAGAGTGATGAACGAAACCCCTGTCAGCGCCGACGCCCCCGCGGACGACCCGTACCTGGTGCTCACGCCCGCCGGTGCGCTGCACGCCTACGGCGAGCGCGTGCCGGACGAGACCAGCGCCATCCTGCAGACCCTGATGCCGCGCGGCGCCTCGCTGCGCCGCAGCGCCTGGCTGGAACTGGCGCCCGAGCACCGCACCGTGCTGGCGCGCGCGCTGTACGAAGGCTGGGTGCACGAGGTGCAGCGCGAGCTGCGCGCACCCGACGTGCGGCTCGACAACTACCTGCCGCATGCCATTGCCGGGCTGTCGGGCACGCGCACGGCGGCGCTGGCCTCGGACGAAGGCTTCTGCCTGGCGCGCGTGGGCTATTCGGAGGAAGAGGCCGAAACCCTGTGCGTGGTGGCAGCCGATTTCTTCGACTTCGCCAAGCGCCAGAAGCAGCGCGGCTGGACGGGCACCGGCCGCGCCGTGTCGTTCCACGAAGGCATCGACATGCTGCTGCCCACCACCACGCTGATGCTGTTCTGGGTGGATGGCACCGGCTACTGGCTGATCCTGGGCGGTGAGCCGCTGCTCAACAACCGCGCCCTGGTCGAGCTGATCTGGGGCATCCGCACCGCGGGCACCAAGTTTGCGGTGCGCGAGACCACGTCGATCGCCAGCCAGATTCTGGCGATGTAAGCGCCGCTGCCGTGGGCGGTGCGCGGCCTATCTCACTCTGATGATGGGGGAGTATCGGTCGCCAGCGCCCGTCTGTCGGGCGCTATCGGCGGCCTATACGGGGAGTATAGGAGTGGGCCGCGTGCGGCAAGCCGGCGAGGCGGCGTCCATCTCGGGCCAGCCCGCGCCCACGATTACCGTGTCAGGCCAGCCGGCCCAGCAGCAGGTACTCCATGAGTGCCTTCTGCACGTGCATTCGATTTTCTGCCTCGTCCCACACCACCGACTGCGGGCCGTCGATGACGTCGGCCGTCACTTCCTCGCCCCGGTGGGCCGGCAGGCAGTGCATGAACAGCGCATCGGGCTTGGCGGCGGCCATCATCTCGGCGTCGACACACCAGTCGGCAAAGGCCTGCTTGCGCGCCTCGTTCTCCGCCTCGTAGCCCATCGAGGTCCACACGTCGGTGGTCACCAGGTCGGCGCCTTCGCAGGCCTGCATCGGGTCGGCAAAGTTGTGCCAGTCCTTGTTGCCGCCGTTGCCGTCCAGCGCGGCCAGGTTGGTGTCGACCTCGTAGCCGCGCGGGGTGCTCACGCGCAGCTCGAAGCCGAGCAGGGCAGCGGCCTGCGCCCAGGTGTTGGCCATGTTGTTGCCGTCGCCGATCCAGGCCACCACCCGGCCCTGGATCGGGCCGCGGTGCTCGATGTAGGTGAAGATGTCGGCCAGGATCTGGCACGGGTGGTATTCGTTGGTCAGGCCGTTGATGACCGGCACGCGCGAATGGGCGGCGAACTGGTCGATGCGCGCCTGCTCGAAGGTGCGGATCATCACGAGGTCGACCATGCGGCTGATCACGCGCGCCGTGTCCTCGATCGGCTCGCTGCGGCCCAGCTGGCTGCCCTCGGACGTCAGGTGCACCACGCTGCCGCCCAGTTGATACATGCCGGCTTCAAAACTCACGCGTGTGCGCGTGCTGGCCTTCTCGAAGATCATGGCCAGCGTGCGGTCGTTGAGCGTGTGGTGTTTCTCGTAGGCCTTGAACTTGCGCTTGATGAGCGCCGCGCGCGCCAGCAGGTAGGCGTATTCGTCGGCCCTGAAGTCGGCAAACTGGAGGTAATGCTTGATCGGCGGGGTCACGTTGGCCTCACTCCTTCAGAAAGGCCTCGATCAGCGGCACCAGGATGGCGACCATCTCGTCGGCCTCGGCGCGCGTCAGGATCAGCGGCGGCACCAGGCGGATCACGGAATCGGCCGTCACGCTAAGCAGCAGGCCGGCGTGCAGGGCGCGCTCGGCCAGCACGCCGCAGGGTTTGGCCAGCTCGATGCCCAACATCAGGCCCTGGCCGCGCACTTCCTTCACGCCGGGGTTGCCGGCCAGCGCCTTTTCCAGCGCCGCCTTCAGGTGCGCGCCGACCTCGGCCGCGTTCTGCAGCAGGCCTTCTTCTTCCATGATGCGCAGCGTCTCGACCCCGGCACGCATCGCCAGAGGGTTGCCGCCAAAGGTGGTGCCGTGGTTGCCCGGGCCGAAGATGTGCGCCGCCTTGGGTCCCGCCACCACGGCGCCGATGGGCACGCCCGAGCCCAGGCCCTTGGCCAGCGGCATGACGTCGGGCACGATGCCGGCCCACTGGTGGGCGAACCACTTGCCGGTGCGGCCCATGCCGCACTGCACCTCGTCGATCATCAGCAACCAGTCCTTTTCGTCGCACAGGGCGCGTACCTGCTTGAGGTATTCGACGCGCATCGGGTTGATGCCGCCTTCGCCCTGGATGGTCTCGAAGAACACCGCCACCACGTTGGGGTTGCCGGCGGTGGCTTTTTTCAGCGCCTCGATGTCATTCAGCGGCACGCGGATGAAACCCTCGACCAGCGGGCCGAAGCCGGCCTGCACCTTGGGGTTGCCGGTGGCCGACAGGGTGGCGATGCTGCGGCCGTGGAAGGCCTTCTCATACACCACGATCTCGGGGCGCTCGATGCCCTTGTCGTGGCCGTACTTGCGCGCCAGCTTCAGCGCCGCCTCGTTGGCCTCCAGCCCGGTGCAGCAGAAGAACACGTTGCTCATGCCCGACAGCTCGGTCAGCCTGGCGGCCAGCTTCTCGGCGTTGGGCGTGTAGTAGTAGTTGCTGGAGTGGATCAGCTTGGCGATCTGGTCCTGCAGCGCCGGCACCAGCTTGGGGTGGGCGTGGCCCAGGGTGTTGACGGCGATGCCGCCCAGGCCGTCGAGGTAGCTCTTGCCGTTCACGTCCCACAGTCGGCAGCCCTTGCCGTACGCCATGGCCGCGGGCAGACGGCCGTAGGTGTTCATCAGGTGCGGCTGGTCGAGTTCAGGGGCGACGGACACGGTTCGGACTCCTTGGATTGCGGTCACCAAACAGAAGCGGGTCGCCCAACGCGACCCGTCGAGCATGCATTCTAGGACGCATGCGGTGTGCCGAGACGACACTGCCTTTGTCTGGATCAGATTTCGGACCGGAGGGTTTTCACCAGTCTTATATAAGATACAATTTTCCGCGGCATCGGTGCCACAAGCGCCGGCTTGCCGCTCTGGAACCGCACGCACCCATGGCCGCCACCTCCACCAGCAGTGAAGTCTTCATCCGGGGCTTGACCGAGGATGGACGCCGCTTTCGCCCCAGCGACTGGGCCGAACGCCTGGCCGGGGTGATGGCGCAGTTCCGCCCGGGCGGCGCAGGCGCGCGGGGCGGCCACATCAGCTACTCGCCCTGGTGCGTGCCCACCGCCATCGACGGGGTGAGTTGCGTGGTGGTCAACCGCGCGCTGCGCGAGCACGAGCCGATGGCCTGGGACTTCGTGATGAACTTCGCGCGCGACAATGGCCTGCAGGTCACCGAAGCCTGCCTGCTGCCCGACCTACCGGCCAGCGATTCTTGATCAAATCGGCTTGCAGCGCCCGACTGGCGTGCGCCAGAAGCTACACTAATGATAGTTATCTGGCGACGCCGACAGCCGCCGCCGCGAAGGAGACATGCCCATGAATGCCGACAAGGTCGCCATCCTCACCGCCGCCGGCAGCGGCATGGGTGCCGCCTGCGCGCGCCGCCTGGCCGCCGACGGCTTTCGCGTCGCCATTCTGTCGTCGTCGGGCAAGGGCCAGGCGCTGGCGGAGCAGCTGGGTGGCTGGGGTGTCACCGGCTCCAACCAATCGCCGGAGGACCTGGCGCGGCTGGTGGAGGGCGCGCTGGCCCGCTGGGGCCGCGTCGACGTGCTGGTCAACAGCGCCGGCCACGGCCCCAAGGGCCCGATCCTGGACATCAGCGACGCCGACTGGCAGCGCGGCATGGACACCTACCTGCTGAACGTGATCCGTCCCACGCGGCTGGTGGTGCCGGCCATGCAGGCGCAGGGCGGCGGCGCGATCGTCAACATCTCCTCGGCCTGGACCTTCGAGCCGGCGGAGCTGTTCCCGACCTCGGCCGTGTTCCGCGCCGGGCTGGCAGCCTTCACCAAGATCTTTGCCGACACGCACGCCGCGCAGGGCATTCGCATGAACAACGTGCTGCCCGGCTGGATCGACAGCCTGCCGGCCACCGACGCACGCCGCCAGAGCGTGCCGATGCAGCGCTATGGCCGCGCCGACGAGGTGGCCGCCACCGTCGCCTTCCTGGTGTCCGACGGCGCGGCCTACATCACGGGACAGAACCTTCGCGTCGACGGCGGCCTGATGCGCTCGGTCTGAACGGGTGGACGACCGCCGCGCCCGTGCGCGTCAAAGTGCCGTCGGCGTGCCGGCGACCCAGCGCAGGCCCTTGCCCAGGCTGAGGTAGTAGTCACCCTGGGGGCTGATGACGACGGCGCGCCGATCTTCCAGTCCGGTGTAGTACTGCCAGCCCTGCGCGGACGTTGGTGCGCCGGCGATCCAACGCAGGCCCTTGCCTCGGCTCAGGTAGTAGTTCCCTTCAGGGCTGATGACGATGGCGCGTCGCGCCTCGTGATCGCTGAAATAGCGCCAGCCATGGGCACTCTGGCCCGGTTGTGCCGCATTGGCGATTTCCTGCATGCCGTGGTCGTAACCGGCGGTGCGCACGTCTTTGAGGTCGGCAGCCACGAGTGGGGTGCTGGCGCTGGTAGCCAGGATGGCGATGGTGGCGATCAGGACGGTCGATTTCATGGTGCTCTCCTTGGAGTGGGCCCCAGTCGATGGTGACTGTCTGATCAGTGTGGGCCGAAAGCCATGAATCTGTACTGAACGGTGCGTTTAGGCTGTGTTCATCGTGCTGCCGGTGCCAAGCCCGGGATGCAGGCTCGACCGGCTTGGAGCGCGCGGCCCCAGATCGCGCAGGGCACGTTCGCGAGCCTGGACCTTGCTGTTCATTCCGTGGCCTGCAGGTACCCTCGAACTCACCAGACGCTTTGTTGCAGCCGCTCCATATCAGGCACGATGATGCGGCGACCCTGGACTTGCAGCAGGCCGGCGGTGGCCAGGTCGCGCAGAATGCGCGAGAAGTGTTCGGGCGTCACGTTGAGTTGCGACGCGACCTGGCTTTTCGTGGCCGGCAGTGTCCAGGAGAGGCTTTGCGCGCCATGTGCCTCGCGAGTCAGGTAGGCGATGAAACGCGCGCTGCCACTGCCGATGGCCTGCTGGTCGAGCTCACTCACGAGAGACTGCACGCGCCGACTCAGGCCGGCGATCATCTGCCGCGCGAACTTCGGATTGCAATCCAGTTCACAGAACACGGCCTCGCCTGGCACCATCAGCACAAGGGCATCGCATGCTGCCTGTGCGCGTACCAGCGTCGGCCGCTCGAGAAACAGCACTGGTTCACCAAAGCTTTCTCCGGCGTGCGCCACCCCGGTCAGGCGACGGCCTCGTGACGGGGTGGTCGAGATCAGCTTGATGTCGCCATAGACCACCAGATAGATGCCGCGCGCCGGCTCACCCTGGTCGAACAGTACCTCGCCTGACCTGGGCCGCAGGGTGAGGGTTGCGGCAGCCAGGCGCTCGAGAGCAGGGGGCGACAAACTACTGAACAGCGGCGTCCGTGCCAGCAACGCCATGGTAGGGACGGTGGGGCGATTCATCGGCCGGAATGAAGCACCGTGATCAATGCAGGGTCATGGGCATGGTCGATCAGCATCGTGCGTACCCATTCCTGCCACGACTGGGCGAAGGCCGCGCGAACCGCTGCATCTGCACCAGGTGCGAGTGCCATGCGCATCTGCTCGGTCAGCCCCGGCGGTCGAGGCACGGCCTGTGGCTGGTGGATAAGTTCCACCGTCTGTCCGTTGTCCAGTCGCGTGTAGCGAATTTCGCCTTGCATCGGTACCCCGAAACGCAGCAGATTCCGGCGCCCGTGGCGGCCCGCCAAGCCCTTGAAGCCGCTTTCGGTTGCGGCGCCTGTGACCAGGCTGGCGATGCTGGCGATGACCCCCGTCACGCCTAGGTCGGCGGCCTGCCGCAGTTCGACGTGCACGTTGCCGCGTTCGGGCAGGCCATCCGGGTACAGGCGTGCCAGTGCCGTGCCGGTCATGAGCCAGGCGCAGGCCACGGTGGGGCAGGAGTGCCCCGCCAGCTTGACAGCATCCAGGTAGCGATATTCGATCAGGCCACCATCAACCGCGCCAAGCAGGGCAGCCAGTGGATCGACCAGCACGATCGGTTCCACCTCATCGTAGAAAGCGGGGGTGCGCATCGCCGTGGCCCGGTACCAAGAAAAGGTGGGGTTCACAATGGCCGCCCGTGGCTCAGTGTCCATCGGCCAGGGGTTTGAAGCCGGGGTCATCGAAATGGCTGCCGTACTGGTTGACGGCGCGTGCCACCTTCGTCAGGCCGAGTACCGGGCGCGACTGGTGGTCCTTGCCAGCCATGGCGTCGGTGCCCTGGGTGATGTCGGCGATCACCAAGTGCAGCATGGCGTCAGCCTCGGGTTCAAGCTTGCAGTTGGCGACGATGCCAGCCACCTCGGTCTCGATCCGGGTTGCAAGCTGCTGGTAGCGCGCCGCGTCCAGCTTGCCAGCGTGGGCCGCGTTCAGCTCGGGCGCCACCAGGTTGCGGATTTTTTTCATGCCGGCGCGCAGTGGTGCGTCGGTCCGCCATTTGCTGCCGTTGTTGAGGCTGAGCACGTGCGGTGCGGCACTGTCGTGGCCGTGGTCGTGCCCCTTCGTCTGTGCCATGGCGGTTGCGCCAAGCCCTGCCGTGAGTGCGGCGACAGCCAGCGCTGGGATCAAGATGTTGCGAATCGATGTCTTCATGGGGGTCTCTCTCCAGTGAAACGACGGGTACCGATCGCCCGCCTGAGCTTATTGACGCTGTGCCCGGGGCGGGGTTCGATCAAGTTCCGGCGGTCTTCGGAAATATCAAGAAAATGACGGTTTGCGTGCGCTGGCAGCTTGCTGGCGCGTCAGGTCGCGACCGGCTGCCAGTGATGCGGCGGTGGCCTGACATCAGCGGTCACGGCTCGGCGCGACGGCCGGACCTCAGGCATCGATGGCGCGCAGAGCCCCCGAATCCAGGACGCGGACCCACTGGCGTCCAGTGTCGATCAGGCCCTCGCGCTTCAGATCTGCCATGACGCGGCTCACGGTTTCAGGCGTGGCACCGACCATGGCCGCGAGGTCCTGGCGTGACAGCGGCGCACGGATCAGGACGCCCTGTTCACTGGCATCGCCCAAGCGCTCGGCCAGCTTGAGCAGGGCCGTGGCGACGCGGGTGCGTACGTCGGAGGTACTGATCTGGCGGATCACTTCGCGCGCATCATCCAGACTGCGTGCAACGCTGGCGAGCACGGCCAGGGTCACCTGCGGGTGCTGCTCCAGCAATCGCTGAAAGTCGCCGTCGGAGATGGCCAGTACGCAGGTGTCGGTTTGTGCCATCGCGGTTTCCGGGTAATGCCGGGTGCCCAGCGGCGTCAGGCCGCCAAACAGCGCGCCCTGCGCCAGCAGGTCCAACAGCACGTCGTCGCCACCCGAGCTATGGCGCAATAGTTTGACCTTGCCACGGGCGACGAAGAACAGGCGCTCGGCGTTGCCGCCTTCGTGGCAGATGATCGATTCGGCCGGGTAGTGCAGCTCGCGAAAGTGCCGGTTCACCTGCTCCAGGTCTTCGGCCGAAAGCCCGCTGAAATAGCGGGCCTGGCTCAGGATGCGATGACGCAGCTGCGGGGAGCAGTGCTTCGGCGTCACCGGATCCGTGGTGGACGGCGGAGTGCGGGGTGCCGCGTTCATGGTGCGTCTCCTGGCTTGATCGGGTTGGACATCAGGCGCGAGACACGGCCATGTCGGCGCCTGCCGTGGCGCGCGGGGCCTTGTTGCCCCCGCGTGGGCGCATCAGGCGCATGCCGTTCAGGATCACCAGCAGCACCGAGGCCTGATGAATGAACATGCCGCCGGCCATGTGCACTTCGCCGGCAAACACGCCCGCCAGCAGCCCGGCCACCGTGAGCAGTGCAATGCCGGTGTTCTGGCGGATGTTGCGTACCGTGGCGCGGGCCAGCGTGATGGCGCGCGCCACGCGCTCCAGGTCATCGGTCATGAGCGCGATGTCGGCCGTGTCGATGGCCACGTCGGTGCCGGCAGCACCCATGGCCACGCCGACATCGGCAGCGGCCAGCGCCGGCGCGTCGTTGATGCCGTCGCCCACCATCGCCGTGACGCCGGCCTCGGTGCGCAAGCGCTCGATGGCTTTCAGCTTGTGCTCGGGCAACAGTCCCGCCTGCACCTCGGTGATGCCCAAGGCGCGCGCCACGCGCTGGGCGCTGGCCAGGTGGTCGCCAGTGAGCATGACGAGGCGGCGCACGCCGCCATCGCGCAGCTGCTGCAGGGCCGCGGCGGCCTCGGGGCGAACCTGGTCTGCAAAGCCGAGCAAACCGAACACCTTGCCGTCGACGCTGATGGCAGCCAGCGTTTCACCGCGCTGGCAAATCTCCTCGAGCGCCGCTTGCGCATCTGTCGGCCAGTCGGCCACGCGTTGGCGCAGCCAGTCGGGGCTGCCGATTTCAATGCGGCGGCCCTGCCAGCCGGCGCCGATGCCACCGCCGGCAAAGGTTTCGAAGTTGTCGGCGGCAGCGATCGGCTCGTCGCCCTTGACTTCGCGCAGGATGGCGCGCGCCAGCGGGTGCTCGGAGCCGCCCTCGGCCACCGCCGCCCAGCGCAGCAGTTGCTGCTTGCGGTCGTCCTGCCCGATGCCGGGCACGGGTTGCAAGGCCGCCAGCGGAACGATCGAGGTCACCGCCGGCCGGCCCACGGTCAGCGTGCCGGTCTTGTCAAAGGCCACGGCACGGATGCGCGCGGCGGTCTCCAGGTGCTCGCCACCCTTGATCAGAACACCCTGGCGCGCCGCCTGGCCGATGCCGGCAATCACCGAAATGGGCGTGGAGATGACCAGCGCACCCGGGCAGGCCACGACCAGCAGCGTCAGCGCCAACTCGATGTCGCCCGTCAGCGCGTAAGTGAGGATGGTCAGCACGATGATGGCCGGCGTGTACCACTGGGCAAAGCGCTCGATGAAGCGCTGGATCGGCGCCTTGGCCTCCTGCGCCTGCTCTACGCGTTGGATGATGTGCGCCAGTGTGGTGTCGGCGCCCACGCCCTCGGCGCGGATCTCCAGGTAGCCGTCGTGGCTGACGGTGCCGGCAAACACCGAGCTGCCTTCGGACTTGTCCTCGGGCATCGATTCGCCGGTGATGGCGGCCTGATTGACGGCGGCGCGTCCGCTCAGCACCGTGCCGTCGACGCCGATGCGTCCGCCCGGGCGCACGATCACGGTATCGCCGCGCAGCACCTGATGTGGCGCCAGCACCAGCTCGGTGCCGTCCCGGCGCACCGTGACCTCGGTGGGCGCCAGGTCGATCAGGTCCTTCAGCGCGCTGCGCGTCTTGGCGATGGTGCGCGCCTCCAGGTAGCCGCCCAGCAGGAACAGAAAGGTGACGGCGGCGGCTTCCCAGTATTCACCGATGGCGATGGCGCCGACGGCGGCGATCGTCACCAGCAGCTCGATGCTGGCACTGCGCGCGCGCAGGCTGTGCCAGGCGCGCACCGCGATGTCGGAGCCGGCGATGAGCGCGGCCACGATCCACAGCGTGGCCGTCAGCGCGGCCGGTCCGTCCAGGAACGCGCTCAGCACGCCGCCCAGGCCCAGAGCTCCGCTGACCAGCGTCAGCAGGCCGCGCCGCTGCGCTGGCGATGCGCGCAGCGTTTGCAGACGGGAAACAGAATGGGAGATGGACATGATGAACCTCTGGAATGCAGACTGGAAGGGGCCGGGCGCGAGCGCGCCCGGCAGCGACCGGACGGCGGTTCAGAAGGCGCTGATGCGCGAGCCGTAGCCGATCTTGCGCACCGTCTCCTGCAACAACTCGGCACTCGCCTGCGCGGGCTCATGCTCGATGTCGATGCGCCCGGAGTTGAAATGCACCGTCGCCTCGCGCACGCCCGGCAGGGCTTTCAGGGCTTTTTCAATCTTGGAAACACAGGAAGGGCAGCTCAGTTCGTCGCTGCGCAGGATGGTTTTCATGGTGTGACTCCTTGGGTCGGTTGGTTGATATGTCTCGACTTTACGCAGCTGGGTTTGCGGGGTGAATGATCTGGCGCAGTTAACTGCGGCTGGTACGGCACGGCCCGGGCGCAGTCGGCCGAGGCGCATCGGTCAGGCGCGGCTGGCGTCGGCTGCCGCCGGGGCGAAGCGGCCCAGTCCCAGTTCCACCAACCGCTCGTCGCGACGCAACAGGTACAGGGCTTCCAGGCCCAGGCGTGCAGCCAGGGCCAGCCCATCGCGATGACCCGCCACCAGCAGCGCTGTGGCCCAGGCGTCCGCGTCCATGCAGTCGCGGGCCAGCACCGTGACCGAGGCCACTGCGTTGTGCAGCGGCGCCGCGCGGCGCGGATCCATGGTGTGGGCCAGGCGCGTCTCACCCACGTCCCAGAATCGACGGTAGTCCCCCGAGGTCGCCACCGCCAAGTCTTGCAGTTCGATCACGCCATGCGCCGCGCGCCGGCCGGGTACGGGGCTTTCCAGCGCCACGGCCCAGGGTTGGCCATCGGCTTGCGGCCCGAGGGCGCGCAATTCGCCGTCCAGCGCGATCAAGGCATGTGCCGCGCCGTGGCGTTGCAGCACGGCAGCCATGCGATCGACCGCATAGCCCTTGGCGATGCCGCACACGTCCACCTGCAGCTCGGCATGCTTGCGCGCGCGGCCGGCTGCAAGGTCCAACTCCAGCCGGGTGTGGCCGGCGGCTGCCGTGGCGCTGCGCGCGACCTGGATCGCCGACGGATCGGGTTGCTCCCGCGCCGCTCCAAAGCCCCAGGCATCGACCAGCGCGCCCACCGTGGGGTCGAAGGCGCCGTCGCTCAGGCGCGCGACCTCGAGCGCGCGCACCAGCACGGCGAGGATTTGCGGCGGCAGCTCGACCCAGGTGCCGACCGGCGCGCGGTTCAGCCGCAGCAGGTCGCTCGACGGCTTCCAGGGCGACATCTGGTCGTCGACCTGCTGCACGGTGGCGGCGAGTTCGCGTTGCAGCGCCATGTCGTGCGCAGCCGGACAGCCATCCAGCGTCACCGACCAGCGCGTGCCCATGGTGGGGCCGTGCAGCGTGCGGCGCGCGGCAGGCGTCGCCGGCTCAGAACACGTCTTCGGCATAGCGTCCCCTGGCCTTCAGCTGCGCCACGCTCAGGCGCAGCGCCGCCAGGATCTGGTCCAGCGTCTCGGCCACGCCGTGCGCCATGGGGCGGCTGCCGCACACGCGCACCAGGGCTCCCTGCGACACCAGCTGGCGCACGCGCTCGGCGTCGCGCCGCAACGCGTCCTGCACATAGCCGCCGCCGTCCGGCACGCGCGAGAACGCGGTCTGCACGCTGGCTACGCGGCCTTCCTCCTGCCAGCGCTCGATCTCCGGCCGGAAGTAGTAGTCGCGCGCCGGGTCGCGCGCGCCAAACCACAGGTGCATCGGCACGCGCCGCTCGTTGCGGCGGATGAACCCGGCCAGCGGCGCGACGCCGGTGCCGGCGCCGATCAGCAGCACCGGGCGCCGGCTGGCGGGCAGGGCGAAGCCCGGGTTCTCGCGGATGAAGGCGGGCACCTGGTCGCCCGGCTGCAGGCCGAGGAGCCAGGTCGAGCACAGGCCGCCGGGCAGGTAGCGCACGCAGATCTCGACGAAGCCGTCGGCGCTGCCCGAGGCCAGCGAGTAGTAGCGCGGCACGGGCGAGCCGGGCGGCACGATGGCGATCAGGTCGCCGGCGTCGAAGCGCGCCAGGCCGCGCCCGTGCAGCCGCTCCCGGGCACTGCGCGCCGGCCAGGTGAAGCGCAGGATGGCGGCTGGCTGGCCTTCGCGCCCGGCATAGTCCTGGCGCGACACCAGCCGCAGCGCGGTGGTCGCGGGCAGGCGCGGGCGCAAGTCCAGCGTCAGCGGTTCGCCCAGGGCCGCTGCCAGCGCCTCGCCCCAGAGCGCGAACTGCTGCGCCGACTGCTGGTGGATGCGCTCCAGCGGCAGCAGCACGGGCCAGCCGCGCTCGCGCAGCATGCTGTCGACCTGCTCGGCGTAGGCGCAGTAGGCCGGGAACTGGCGGTCGCCAAAGCCGAGCACCGTGACCGGGACGCGACCCACCGGCAGCGCCGCGATGCGCGCCAGCGCCCCGCCGGCGTGTGCCGGTGCCTGGCCCTCGCCATAGGTGGCGGCCAGCACGAACACCTGGCGCGCGGCCGGGCCGAGCCCGAAGCGCTCCAGCGGCGCGCTGTGCACGCGATGGCCGGCGCCTATCAGTGCGCTGTGCAGCGCTTCGGCAAAGCCCCAGGTGCTGCCGCTTTCGCTGGCGACGAAGATCAGCATGTCGGCCTGCGCCAGCGGGCTGTTGTTGGTGATGCGCGGCCGGTCCTGCCGCGCGCGCCACCAGATCAGCAGGCCGGAGACCCAGAACAGCGGGATGCTGGCACCGGTCAGCCCCAGCAGCACGGCCCAGGTCCACCAGGCGCCTTCGCCCGCGTGCAGCAGCAGGGCCCAGTCGTAGAGACGCTGTGCCGTGCTGGCCGGCTGCGTGGCCAGCACCTCGCCGGAATAGCGGTCGAGCCAGGTTTCGCCCTGGCGCGTGTTCAGCTTCCAGGCATCCTCGGGGTCGGTGGCATCCGGGAAGTTCAGCGCACGCAGGTCCTTGAGTCGGACCTGCTGCAACAGCGCGATCCGTGCGCCCGCGATATCGGGCTGGCCGTTGACGACGGATGCCACCTCCGGCTCCGGCTCGGCGTCGAGCGCGACGAGGCCGAGCGTGGTGGCGCTCATGTACAGCGCGGTGGCCGAACTCAGCAGCAGCACCGCGAGCACGATGCGGCCGCTCACCACGTGCACGCGCTGCGCCAGGGTGCCGCGCACGCGCCCGGCGACGTGGCGCCAGCCACCCATGCGGCGCAGCAGCAGCACCAGGCCGGACAGGCTCAGCACCAGCATGGCCAGCGCCGTGGCGGCGGCGCCCCAGCGCCCGGCATCGCCCAGCAGCAGCTGGCGATGCAGGTTCTTCACCCAGCGCGGCAGCGCCGAGGGCTGGTAGGGCCCGAGGATGGCGCCGTCGGTCGGATCGATGCGCACCGCGCGCGCCTGGTCGCCGTCGAAGGCATGGACCGCGACCACGCCCGAGGGCAGGCGGCGCAGTTCCTCGATGCCCTGGATGGTCCGTTCCACCCGTTCCACCACGGTCGCCACCGGCAGGTCGCCTGCTGCGCCGGGGGCCTGCCAGGCCTGCTGCACCGGGTCCACGGTCAGCAGCGCGCCACTCAGGCCCAGCACCAGGGCGAGCGCACCCAACGTCAACCCCAGCCATCGGTGGATGGCCTTCCAGCCCATGCTCATTCTTCTTCTCCCTGGGGCGGCTTACTGAAGCTGGTAGGTGAACGCCTGGATGTACTGCTTGCCCGCCTGCGCCTTGCCGGCGCCGGCGCTGGTGAGCGGTACGCGGATTTCGGAGGGGCTGTCTCGCATGTCCTCCACCGCGGCGTCGACGTGGATCTCGTAGCCGGCATCGATCAGTGCGTCGGCCAAGTCGGCCGTGACGGTGAGCTTGCGGCCGGCGCCGACGCTGGCACCGGTCACGCCCGCCAGGCGCTTGGCGTCGCCGGCGGACAGGCGATTCCAGTCCGCGAGGTGTTTGTAGTACTTGGTCTTGCCGCCGGCGACCCACAGGGTGCCCGCATACGCGCCCTTGGCGTCGGTCAGGTAGACGGCGAGGTAGGCGCCGTCGCCGCCGTAGTTCTTGAGCTGGGTGGTGAGGGTGACGGTGCGACTCTGCGCCAGTGCCGGCAGGGCCAGTACGCAGGCAGCGGCGAGGGCGGTCAGGGCGGGCTTCTTGTTCATGGTGATGCTCCGTTGAAAGGTGGATTTCATTCGATCTGGCCGCGTGGTGCGGTACCTGGGTTGAACAGCGGGCCGGCGGCGGGCCCGGAGCCGCTGCGGTTTGCACCGGGCTCACGCTCGCGGTCCCTTTCTCGGTTGCGCTCACGCTTGCGGTCGCGCTGCTTGATCTCGACCACCTCGAGCGTTTCCGGATCGATCTTGGCCTTGAAGCCGCGACCTTCGGCGTCGGTGCCGCGGACCTCGTAGCAGCCGTCGTCGATCTTCAGGCGGTGAACTTCCCAGCCTTTTTGCACGGCCATCTGCCGCACCGATTCGCGCGACTGCCAGCGCGACGCCGGCGCGTCGCAATCGTCGCTCGCCAGCGCTGGCGAGACGGACAGCACGGTGGCAAGCGCCAGCAGCGCGCTGCCGAGGATTTGGTGGCGAGGTTTCATGGGTATCTCCGGGGCATTGATGGACAAAACGGGGCGATGCAGCGTACGGATTCAGGCGCGGGGCATCGATCGGACCACATCGGCACCGTGGGAGTCGCCACCTCTCGGCAGCATGTGCAGCAGCGTGTCGTCGCGCATGACGTAGTGATGCCAGAGCGCTGCGGCCGCATGCCCGCCGATCAGCAAGTAGCCCAGCGTGCCGATGATCTCGTGGACCTGTCCCAGATTGCGTGCCAGGGCCTTGTCGGGCGCGATTAACGCCGGCAACTCCAGGCCGAAAAACGGCACCGGCTTGCCCTTGGCGCTGACGACCAGCCAACCCAGCAGCGGCATGCCGACGAGGAAAACGTAGAGGGCCATGTGCATGGCCTTGGCCGCCCACACCTGCCAGGCTGGCGGAGGTGGCTGGATCGCGGGTGCCGGATAGATGGCGCGCAGCGTCAAGCGCGCCAGGACGATGGCCAGTACCGCCAGGCCCAGCATCTCGTGCCAGCTCTTCATCAGATCGCGCCCGGCGCTGCCCTTGGGATAGATGCCCCGCAGCTCGATCAACGCATAGACCGCCACCAGCAGCAGGACGGTCAGCCAGTGCGCACCGATCGACAGTGGATGAAAGCGCTCGCGGGCAGGGGTGGTGATGGAGGGGGTCATGTTCGGCTCCGGTGTCACATGATTTTCACTTGCCCGCACGGGTGCGCTCCACTTCGCCGCTGCGGCCGCTCACGTAGACCCTGACGCTTTCACCCTGGGCGTTGCGCGCCTTCACCTCATAGCGGCCGTCGTCCCATTCGATCTCGCGGATCTCGCGGTAGCCGGCCGCTTCCAGGCGGTCGTAGATGTCGCGGATGGTGAGCTGGGTACCGGCCGGGGCCATGATGGTCGCGTGGAGCGGCGCGGCCGCGGGCGCGGCAGTCTGCGCCTGCGCGGTGCCCAGGCCGACCGCGCTGGCGGCGAAGAGGGCGATCAGGGGGCGTCGACTGGTGAATTTGACGGTTTGCATGATGGGACTCCTGTGGGTGGCTTGTGCCGGCACCGTGCCGGCCATGGAAATCATTCTTGTGTCCATGCCCTGAACCGATGCTGAAGGGCTCGTTCATTGGCGGTTCATCCGCGCCCTGCTATAAATTCCACCATGACCGTGTCCGCCGTTCGCCATCCGCGCCGCCTGGCCCTGCTGGGTCTGCTCGCGGGCGCGCTCGTGGCTGGCGCGCCGCTGCACGCCGAGCCGAACGACCATGATCTGGCGCGCCAGGCGCTGCAGCAGGGCAAGGTGCTGCCGCTGCGTACCGTGCTCGACAAGGTCGAGCGTGAACACCAAGGTCAGGTGCTGAAAATCGAATTCGAACAAGAGGACGGACGCTTCATCTACGAAATCCGTCTGCTGCAGCAGGATGGGCGGCTGGTCAAGCTTGAGGTGGACGCCAGCAGTGGGCAGGTGCTGAAGATCAAGCGCAAGAGGCACTGATGCGCATCCTGGTGGTCGAGGACGAGCCGACGCTGAGCGACCAGCTCGTTCAGGCCATAGCGGAAGCCGGCCACACGGTGGAGCGCGCGCGCGATGGCCGTGAAGCGCACTACCTGGGCGAGGTGGAGGAGTTCGATGCCGTCGTTCTTGACCTTGGCCTGCCGGTGCTTGACGGGCTGACGGTGCTGCGCCGCTGGCGTGCCGCCGGGCGCAACATGCCGGTGCTGATCCTGACGGCGCGCAGTGCCTGGCAGGAGAAGGTGGCGGGCATCGATGCTGGCGCCGACGACTATCTGGCCAAGCCGTTTCACATGGAAGAGTTGCTGGCGCGACTGCGTGCGCTGCTGCGCCGGGGCGGCGAGCACGCCAGTGCCGAATGGCAGTGCGGGTCGATCACGCTCGACACGCGCCAGGCCCGCGTCCTGGTGGCTGGCCAGGCGCTTTCCCTGACCAGCCATGAGTTCAAGCTGCTGGCGCAGCTGATGCAGCGCAAGGGCCAGGTGCTGTCGCGCACCGAGCTGTCCGAGCACCTGTATGCCTACGACAGCGACCGCGACTCCAACACCATCGAGGTCTTCGTCGGCCGCCTGCGCAAGAAGCTGCCACCGGGCAGCATCGAGACCGTGCGCGGGCTGGGCTATCGCCTGGTCGATCCTGGCGCCGTCGCTCCATGACCCGGGGCTCCCTGCGGCTGCGCCTGCTGGTTGGCACGCTGGCCTGGATGGCGATCGCCATCGCGCTGGCCGCCTGGGGCCTGCGCAGCTTGTTCCAGGAGCACATTACGCAGCAGTTGCAGGCCCAGCTCGTCATGCAGCTCGACCACCTGAGTGCCGCCGTCGATTGGGAGCCTGGCGGCAAGCTCAGCATCGGGCCGATGGCCGCCGATGCACGGCTGGAGCAGCCGCTGTCGGGCTTGTACTGGCAGATCGACGAGCTGGAGGCCAAGCTGGGCAAGACCCCGCGGGCGGCGGTGGCGCGCTCACGTTCGCTGTGGGATCAGGTGCTCACGATGCCACCGCCGCCCACCCACTACCCGGAGCAGGGCTATCGCGTGCTGCAGCTGCGCGACAACCAGGGGCGCGCATTGCTGGCCGTCGTGCGTCCGCTGGAGCTGCCCGAGGAGAACGCTCCGCGCCTGCGGCTGGTGGTGGCAGCGGACACGTCCTTGATTGCCGAGCCGCTGGAGCGTTTCACACGTCTGTTGTGGACTGCTCTGGGCGTCCTGGCGGCCGGGCTGGCGGTTGGGGTGGTGCTGCAGTTGCATTACGCGCTGCGACCGCTTGCGCTGTTGCGCCGGCGCCTGGCCGCCGTGCGTGCCGGCCAGTCGACACGGCTTGAGGGGAGTTTCCCTCAGGAATTGCAGCCGCTGGTGGTTGAATTCAATCATGTGCTGGCTGAGAACGCGGCCATGGTGCAGCAGGCGCGCGCACAGGCAGGCAACCTGGCGCACGCGGTGCACACCCCGCTCACGGTGTTGGCCAACGCCGCGGCTGAGGAACGCGGCGCGTTGGCCCGGCTGGTGGGCGAACAGGTGGCCAGCGCACGCCGCCAGGTGGACTACCACCTGGCGCGCGCACGCGCTGCCGCGGCCGTGCGCGCCACCGGCCTGGCGACGCCTGTCCTGAAGCCACTCGGCGCCTTGCTGCGCACCATGGCGCGCTTGCACGCGGCGCGCCAGCTTCATTTCGAGCTGGCGCCCGACGCCGAGGATCTGGCGTTCCGAGGCGAAGAGCAGGACCTGTTCGAGCTGCTGGGCAACCTGATCGACAACGCCGCCAAGTGGGCGCGCTCGCGCGTGCGGGTGGACGTGCGACGCGAAGGCGTGTTGCTGTGCTTCACGGTGGACGATGATGGCCCTGGTGTTCCTGACTCCGAGCGCGCCCGCATGTTCGAGCGCGGCGTGCAGCTTGACGAGCGACGCCCCGGCGCCGGACTGGGGCTGGACATCGTGCGCACGCTGGCTGAAACGTATGGCGGCAGTGTCGAGGCCCTTGAATCGCCGCTGGAGGGACTGCGGATGCGCCTGTGCTTGCCCTTGACCGAGTTGGGCGTGGAGGTTCGGAGTGACGTCGGACTGCCGAACGCCTAGGGTTTGCCTGCGGCAGTGCGACCACTGAAGTCGCTCCGGCATGTGCACTTCGGCCTGATTCACCGCGCCGCCATGTTTTGATTCCGTCTGCTGGCGCGGGTTGATGAGCCATTGCTGGTCGTGGCGCGCGGATGTTCTGGTGTTCGGACATCGGTGTGCTCGACCCTTGCATTGACAGGGATTTGCGTGTCGATAAGATAGTGACAAATTACTTTCTTTGTGAGTTTCGTCATGGCCATTGAGCGACCGCGTTACCTGCCGGCCGAGGAGCGTCGGGCGGCTACCGTCGAGGCAGTGATAGAACTGGCGGCGCAGCAGAACCCCAGCGACATCACGACCACTGCGATTGCCGATCACATGGGCCTGACCCAAGGCGCGCTGTTCAGGCACTTTCCGACCAAGGATGCGATCGTGGAGGCGACCATGTCGTGGGTCAGCGAACGTCTGTTGGCCAGCGTGGACAAGGCGGCCGAGCGGGCACCGTCACCGGCTGCAGCGCTGCAAGCGATGTTCATGGCACACGTTGACTTCGTGGCCAGGCATCCGGGTGTGCCGCGCATGCTGTTCGGTGAATTGCAGCGCGCGGGTGACACGTTGCCCAAGCGCATGGTAAGAACCCTGATCCAGAAGTACAGCACCCGCCTGCACCGTCAGTTGGAAGCCGGCCGGTTGCAAGGCGAGTTCGATCACAGTCTTGACGTTGACGCCGCTGCAACGTTGTTCATCGGCACCATCCAGGGCCTGGTGATGCAGTCCCTGCTGGCGGGCAGCGCCACCCGCATTCGCCGCGACGCGCCGCGTGCGTTTGCGATCTACCGTCGCGGCATCGGGAGCGCATCATGAAATTGCCCACGCTTCAACGGCGCACGCTGGCGCTGGCGGCCGTCGTCGTGCCGATGCTCGTGCTGTTTGTCTACGTCGCCCTGCGCTCGGGACCGCTGGCGCCGGTGGCGGTGACGGTGGCCACGGTCGAGTCGCGGCCCATCACCCCTTCGCTGTTCGGCATCGGCACGGTGCAGGCGCGTTACACCTACAGGATCGGTCCCACGGTGCCCGGACGGGTCAAGCACCTTCAGGTCCATGTGGGCGAGCAGGTCAAGGCCGGCCAGGTGCTGGGCGAGATGGATCCGGTCGATCTGGACCAGCGCATCAAGGCCCAGCAGGCGGGCATCAAGAGCGCCGACGCCGCGCTGCGCCAGGCCGAAGTGCGCGAAGGCTTTGCCCAGACCCAGGCCAGCCGGTACGAGCAACTGCTGGCCGTGCGTGGCGTCAGCGAAGAGACGGTGGCCATCAAGCGCCAGGACCTGGCGGTTGCCCGTGCCGCGCTGGCGGCCGCTCGCGAAGACGGGGCCCGGTTGCGCGCCGAACTGCAGGCCATGCACGCGCAACGCGGCAACCTGAGACTGGTGACGCCCGTGGACGGCCTGGTGGCATCGCGCGACGCCGATCCCGGCACCACCGTGGTGGCCGGACAGGCGGTGGTGGAACTGATCGATCCGGCCAGCCTGTGGGTGGACACGCGCTTCGACCAGATCAGTGCCCAGGGCCTGGCCGCCGGCCTGCCGGCGCAGGTGGTGCTGCGCTCGCGCCGCAACCAGGCCCTGGCCGCCCGCGTGCTGCGCATCGAGCCGCGGGCCGATGCGGTGACGGAGGAGACGCTGGTCAAGGTCGTGTTCGAGCAGCCGCCCACGCCGCTGCCACCGGTGGGTGAACTGGCGGAAATCACGGTGCGCCTGCCCGAGCTGCCGGCCGCGCCCACCATCCCGAACGCGGCGCTGCGCACCGTGGGCGGCAAGCTGGGCGTGTGGAAGCTCACGGATGCAGACCTTCGCTTCGCGCCGGTCGAGATCGGGCGCACCGACCTGGATGGGCAAGCCCAGGTGCTCAAGGGGCTGGACGCCGGCGATCGGGTGGTGGTCTACAGCGAGAAGGCGCTCGGCGCGCGCACCCGCACGCACGTGGTCGAGCGCATTGCCGGGGTCTCGCCATGATCAGCCTGGCCGGGCGCGACATCCTGCAGGCCTGGGGCAAGTTCATCTTCACGGGCGTGGGGCTGGGCCTGCTGATCGGCGTGACCCTGACCATGGCCGGCGTCTACCGCGGCATGGTCGATGATGGGCGCGTGCTGCTGGACAGCAGCAGCGCCGACCTGTGGGTGGTGCAGAAGGACACGCTCGGGCCCTACGCCGAATCGTCCAGCATTCCGGACGACCTGTGGCGCGGCATCCGCGCCATGCCCGGCGTCGCGCAGGCGGCCAACGTGACCTACCTGACCATGCAGGTGCGCAAGGGCGGCGAGGACGTGCGCGCCATGGTGGTGGGCGTGGCGGCCGGCGAGCCGGGCACCCCGGGCTGGCCGCCCCAGCTGGTGGCCGGGCGCCAGATCACGCGCGGGCATTACGAGGCGGTGGCTGACCTGGCCGCGGGCTTTCAGCTGGGCGACGTGCTGAAGATCCGGCGCAATCACTACACCGTCGTCGGCCTGACGCGCCGCATGGTGTCGTCCTCGGGCGATCCGATGGTTTTCGTCCCGCTCAAGGACGCCCAGGAGGCGCAGTTTCTCAAGGACAACGACGCCATCCTGATGCAGCGCCGCCGCACCGAGGCCAACCCGGCCTTCAACCGCCCGGGCGTGCCGGGGCTGCTGGACGCCGTGATCGCCACGCAGACCAGCAACAGCTCGGTCAATGCGGTGCTGGTGCGCCTGCGGCCGGGCTTCGAGCCCGAGCAGGTGGCCGAGCCGATCCGGCGCTGGAAGCGCCTGACGGTGTACGACCGCGCGCAGATGGAGAGCATCCTGATCGGCAAGTTGATCGCCACCTCGGCCAGGCAGATCGGCATGTTCCTGGTCATCCTGGCGGCGGTCAGCGCGGCGATCGTGGCCTTCATCATCTACACGCTGACGATGGACAAGATCCGCGAGATCGCCGTGCTCAAGCTGATTGGCACGCGCAACCGCACCATCGCCGCCATGATCCTGCAGCAGGCGCTGGTGCTGGGCGTGATCGGATTCGTGGTCGGCAAGATCAGCGCCACCTTTGCCGCGCCAATCTTCCCCAAGTACGTGCTGCTGGTGCCCGAGGACTCGATCGCCGGCTTTGCCGCCGTGCTGGCGATCTGCGTGCTGGCCAGCGTGGTGGCGATCCGCGTGGCGCTCAAGGTCGATCCGGCCGATGCGATCGGGTGACGTGATGAGCACGCAAGGCATCCGCATCGAAAACCTGAGCAAGCGCTACGGCGAGGGCGACACCGCCGTGCTGGCGCTCAGGAACGTGAACATGGAGGTCGCGCCCGGCGAGGTGGTGGGCCTGATCGGCCCCTCCGGCTCGGGCAAGAGCACCCTGCTCAAGTGCCTGGGCGCGGTAATCGACCCGACCGCCGGCCGCATGGTGCTGAACGACGAGGTGATCTTCGACGACGGCTGGAAGGTGCGCGACCTGCGCGCGCTTCGGCGCGACAAGATCGGCTTCGTGTTCCAGGCACCCTACCTGATCCCGTTCCTGGACGCCACCGACAACGTGGCGCTGCTGCCCATGCTGGCCGGCGTGCCCAATGGCGAGGCCCGCCAGCGCGCGCTCGAGTTGCTCACCGCGCTCGACGTGCAGCACCGGGCGCAGGCCATGCCCTCGCGCCTGTCCGGTGGCGAGCAGCAGCGCGTGGCCATCGCGCGCGGGCTGGTCAACCGCCCGCCCGTGATCCTGGCCGACGAGCCGACGGCGCCGCTGGACTCGGAGCGTGCGATGGCAGTGATCCGCATCCTCAACGACATGGCGCGGCGCTTCCAGACCGCGATCATCGTCGTCACGCACGACGAGAAGATCATCCCGACCTTCAGGCGCATCTATCACATCCGCGACGGCGTCACGCACGAGGAAGCTGGCGAGGGAAGGGGGTTCGAATGAACGCTGCGGACCACTTGACGCACGGGAGCGATCGCTCATGAAACTGAGCTTTCTGGGTGCCGCGCGCGAGGTCACGGGCTCGTGCTTTCTGATCGAAGCCGCCGGCATGCGCTTTCTGGTCGATTGCGGCATGGTGCAGGGTGGGCGCGAAGCGCCCGAGCGCAACCGTGCCGCCTTCGGCTTCGATGCCACGCAAATCGATTTCGTGCTGCTCAGCCACGTCCACATCGACCACAGTGGCCTGCTGCCCAAGCTCTGCCGCGCCGGGTTCAAGGGGCCGATCTATGCCACTGAGGCAACCGTGGACCTGCTGAGCGTGATGCTGCCCGACAGCGCCCACATCCAGGAGAGCGATGCCCGGCGCCATGCCCGGCGTTCGGGTGGCTTGCCTGCGGCGGCCCCGCTCTACACGCTGGACGACGCGCGGCAAAGCCTGACGCAGGCCCGAAGCGTTGACTACGACCGCGAGTTCGCGCCGCGCGTCGGCGTGCGCTGCCGTTTTCGGGATGCAGGTCACATTCTGGGTTCGGCCATCGTAGAAATCTGGGTGACGGAGTACGGCCAGACCACCAAGCTGGTGTTCAGCGGCGATCTGGGGCAGCCCGGGCGTCCGATTTTGCGTGACCCCACGCGGATCGACGAGGCCGACATCCTGGTCATGGAATCCACCTATGGCGATCGCCGGCACCCCGATCCGCTCGCCACCGAGCAGCAGATGATCGCCATCGTCGAACAGACGCTGTACGAACGGGGCGGCAACGTCATCATGCCGGCGTTCGCCGTGGGCCGCACGCAGCAGGTGCTCTACCTGCTGCACCGCCTGGCCAGCGAGGGGCGGCTGCGCCATCCGATGGTATTCGTCGATTCGCCCATGGCCGCGCAAGCCACCCGCATCACGCGCGAACACCTGGAACTGTTCGACGAGCAGGCACGCGGCCTGGCCGGCTGGCACGCGCGGGGCGAAAACCTGCCTTACCTGCATTTCACGGCCGGTGCCGATGAATCAAAGGCACTCAACCAGATTCGTTCCGGCGCCATCATCATCTCGGCCAGTGGCATGTGCGATGCCGGGCGCATCCGGCACCACCTGCGCCACAACCTGCCGCGGCGCGAATGCTGCGTGCTGCTTGCGGGGTTCCAGGTACAAGGCACGCTGGGCCGGCGTTTGCTCGAGGGCGCCAAGCGGGTGCGCCTGTTCGGCGAGGACGTTCCGGTGCGCGCGGCGATCCACAACGTCGATGGTCTGTCAGCGCACGCCGATCAAGGCGCGCTGCTGGGTTGGGCGCGCGCGTTTCATCGCCCGCCGGCGAGAACCTTCGTCGTGCACGGCGAAGCGGCTGCCGCCGAAACCCTGGCCGAGCGCATGCGCCACGATCTGGGCTGGCGCGTCGATGTTCCCGAGCGTGGCCAGAGATGGCCATGGCCACCACCGCTCGTGAGTCCCTCATGAGCGGGCCGAATGGACTCATCGCGCAAGCCAGGCGTTGGAGCCGCGGCCTGTCAAAAACCGCGCACGGCGTGCGCGACATTACCGAGGATGACATGAATCATTCGCCCACATTGGTCTCGATCTTCGCCGCCCTCTGCGTGCTGGCGACAGTCAACGTCGCCACGCCCGCCCGGGCGCAGGCCGCGCAGCCGGAGCAGCCCATGGCGCTGCGCGGCGTGATGGAAAGACTCGGGCGCGACATGCAGGCCGTCATCGGCGCCATTTCCAAGGAAGACTGGGCATTGGTGGCCGAGCTGGCGCCCCGGATTGCCCAGCACGAACAGCCCCCTGCTGCCGAAAAGGTTCGCATCCTGGGCTGGCTGGGCGGTGATGCCGCCAGGTTCCGCGGCCTCGATGGCGAGGTCGAGCACGCCGCGATGGCGTTGGGGGAGGCGGCTCGGCGCAGCGACGGCCCCGCGGTCATTGCTGCATTTGGCAAGATCCAGCACAGCTGCCTGGCATGCCACCAGAGCTACCGCAAGGCCTTCGTGGAGCAGTTTTATGGTCGGCGCTGAACGGGTGCGCCCCGCAGGTCACTGGCGCTTGAATCGTGCAGTGACTTCCTGGCTCGCGGCGACGGTGCTGACAGGTTGTGCCGCCGGGCCGGATTTCCTCGCGCCCGCCTCACCCCACGTGACCGGCTACACGAGTGTTCCCTTGTCCGCGCAGACGGCGTCGGCGGCGACCCTGCACGGGGAGCCGCAGCGCGTTGGCGTCGGGACGGGTATCGGCGCGTCATGGTGGCAGGCGCTGGGCTCGCCTCAACTCGATACGCTGATCGAACAGGCCTTGAAGGCCAGCCCGACGCTGGCCGCTGCTGAAGCCACGTTGCGACAGGCGCGGGAGTGGCATGCGGCGCAGGCGGGATCGACACTGTATCCGCGCGTCGACGCGAATGCGGGCGCCCAGCGGCAACGCACCAACCCCAGCGCGCAGGGCCAGGCGGGCGCGGGGCATGAGTTCAGCATGTTCAGCGCCAGCATGGGTGTGCGGTACCGCCTCGATCTGAGTGGCGGCAATCAGCGCGCGCTCGAGGCGTTGGCCGCGCGCAGTGAGCATCGGCGCTACCAGTTGGAGGGAGCGCGCCTGAGTCTGGCTGGGGGCATTGCCCAAAACGCCATCGCACGTGCCCGGTTGTCGGGTCAGGTTGCGGCAATGCAGGTTCTGGTTCAGATGCAGGAGGAGCAGCTCGAGCTCACCCGCCAGCGTGTGCGACTGGGGCAGGCGGCGGGCGATGAGGTGCTGGCGTTGCAAGCCCAGTTGGAACAGACGCGCGCCGGCATGCCTGCGCTGCGCAAGCAACTTGAACACAGCGAACACCTGCTGGCTGTGCTGGCCGGACAGGCGCCGGGCGCGGCAACGCTGCCGGAGTTCAGGCTGGCCGATTTTGTGCTGCCCACCGATTTGCCACTGGTGCTGCCGTCCGAACTGGTGCGGCGCCGTCCAGATATTCGAGCGGCCGAGGCGTTGCTGCATGCCGCCAACGCCGAGTATGGGGTTGCTGTGGCCCGGTTGTATCCGCGCGTGGATCTGAGCGCCAGCCTGGGCACGCAGGCGCTGACCGTGGGGTCACTGTTCGGCGCGGGCTCGGCCGCATGGGGCTTGCTGGCCCAGTTGACCCAGCCCCTGTTCGACGCCGGCCTGCCGGCGGAAAAGCGCGCCGCCCTGGCGGCGTTCGATGCCGCGGCAGCGAACTACCAGGGGGTGGTACTTGATGCCTTGCTTGACGTGGCGGACGCGTTGCGAGCGCTCGATCATGATGCGCAGACGATCGCGGCCCAGGCGGCAGCGGATGGCGCGGCGCGGGCTTCACTGGCGTCGACCGAGCGCCAGTATCGACTCGGGGCGGTGAGCTACCTCCAGGTGCTGATCGCCCGACAGCAGGTGCAGCAGAGCCAGAATGGCCTGATTGCCGCGCAGGCGCAGCGGCTGCTCGACAGCGCGGCCTTCCTGCAGGCGCTGGGGGGTGGTGGTGAACCCGAAACGCCTGACAACGGCGTTTGAGGCAACAAAAAACCGCCCAAAGGCGGTTTCTTGCATTTTTGCCGACAGCGCACCCGATACAAACGGCGGCGGGGTGGATGCTGCCATCCGCCCCGACCGGGCGGTTTGCCTGATGGGGCCGTCAGGCGGCGGCTTGCAGGGCCAGGGTCTTGACCTTGGCCGACAGGCGGCTCTTGTCGCGAGCGGCCTTGTTCTTGTGGAAGATGCCCTTGTCGGCGACCGAATCGACCACCGACTGCATCAGCGCGAAGGCGCTGCTGGCTTTTTCCTTGTCGCCGGCGAGGACCGCTTTTTCGACGTTCTTCACCGCAGTGCGGTATTTGGAGCGCAGCGAGGTGTTCGCGGCGTTGAGCTTGACGTTCTGGCGGGCGCGTTTGCGACCCGATGCCAGGCGAGGGTTCTTTTTCTTGGGCTTTCCAGCGGCCATGAGAGTATTCCTTTGGGGTTTGTGGATGTTGTCGGCAAAACCCAGCATTCTACCAGTGGACGGTTTGCTGCGCCATGCCTAGGCCACTGAGTGCTTGCGGCGACTACACTCGCGCCCTAGTCTGAGTGCATCGTGAGCCTTTTCAAAGCCGCTTCCACTGTTTCCCTGTTGACCCTGGTGTCCCGCGTCACCGGCCTGGTGCGCGATCTGCTGATGGCGTCGGCCTTCGGGGTCAGTGGGCTGACGGACGCGTTCAACGTCGCGTTTCGCATTCCCAACCTGCTGCGGCGGCTGTTTGCCGAAGGCGCGTTCAACCAGGCCTTCGTGCCCGTGCTGGCGGCCAGCAAGGCGCGCGACGGCGAAGCGGCCACCCGGGTGCTGATTGACGACGTGGCCACGGTGCTGACGTGGGTGCTGCTGGCCACCTGCGTGGTCGGCGTGGTTGCGGCGCCGCTGCTGGTGCTGATGCTGGCCAGCGGGCTGGACCGCCCCAGCTTCGACGCTGGCGTGCAGATGACGCGCTGGATGTTCCCCTACATCGCCTGCATGTCGCTGGTGGCGCTGTCGGCCGGGATTCTGAACACCTGGAAGCATTTCGTCGTGCCGGCGGCCACGCCGGTGCTGCTGAACCTGGCCATGATCGCCGCCGCCTGGTGGGGCGCGCCCTGGTTCGGACGCCTGGGGATCGAGCCCATCTATGCCATGGCCGCCGGCGTGATGCTGGGCGGCGTGCTGCAATTGGGTGTGCAGGTGCCGGCGCTCAAGCGGCGGGGTTTGCTGCCGCGCATCGGCCTGCGGCCCGCGCGCCTGCGCTCGGCCTGGCGCGATGCCGGCGTGCGCCAGGTGCTGCGGCTGATGCTGCCGGCGCTGCTGGGGGTGGGCGTGGCGCAGCTGTCGCTGTTGATCAACACGCAGATCGCCTCGTACCTGGCGGCCGGCAGTGTCACCTGGGTGTGGTATGCCGACCGGTTGATGGAGTTCCCCACCGCCTTGCTGGGCGTGGCGCTGGGGGTGGTGCTGACACCGCAGCTGGCGGCGGCGCGCGCCAGCGGCGACGCCGCGCGCTACTCGCAACTGCTGGATTGGGGCCTGCGCCTGGTGCTGCTGCTGGCCTTGCCCTGCGCGGCGGCGCTGCTGGTGTTCGGCACGCCGCTGATCGCCACGCTGTTTCATCATGGCCGTTTCGCCGGCGACGACGTGCAGCGCGTGGCGCTGGCGCTGGCCGGCTACGGTGTCGGCCTGCTGGGGCTGGTGGCGGTGAAGGTGCTGGCACCGGGTTACTACGCCAGCCTGGACATTCGCACGCCAGTGAAGATCGCGGTGGTGGTGCTGGTGTTGACGCAGATCCTGAACGCGATCTTGGTGCCGCTGCTCCAGCATGCGGCGCTGACCCTGTCGATCGGCCTGGGCGCGCTGGTCAATGCCGGCTGGCTGCTGACCGGGCTGGTGCGCCGCGGCAGCTTTCGGCCGGCGCGCGGCTGGGGCGTGTTCGCGGCCCAGGTGCTGGGCGCGACGCTGCTGATGAGCGCCTTTCTGCTGTGGGGCGCGCGGCGCTTCGACTGGCTGGCCACGCCGGCGCTGCCGCGTGTCGGACTGCTGGCGGCGTGGATCGCCGGGGCGGCACTGATTTATTTCGGCGCCCTCGCGGCCAGCGGCGTGCGCCTGCGGCAGTTGCTGCGGCGCTGACGTGCTTGACCTGCGGCCTTGACGTGGCCCGCGCCGCGCCCTTACAAGATCGTCATGCGCCTTGATCTGTCCGTCCCCACGCCGCTGGCGTATTTCGCCAGCCTGGTGCAGCGCGACGCGGAGCTGCCGCTGCTGGAGGCCGCGGCCTGCCTGGCACAGGACGCCAGCCCCGAGTTGGATGTGCAGCAGGTGCTCCATGAGGTCGATCGGCTGGCCGAGCGGCTGCTCCGGCAGGTGACGCGCGGCGCCGCGGAAATCGAGCGGCTGCGTGGGCTGAACCGCTTCTTCTTCGAGGAGCTGGGGTTCGCAGGCAACGTCAACGACTACTACAACCCGGACAACAGCTACGTGCACCGGGTGCTGCACACGCGGCGCGGCATCCCCATCTCACTGGCCGTGCTGTGGCTGGAGTTGGCTCGCGGCCTGGGGCTGTCGGCTCATGGGCTGGGGTTTCCGGGGCATTTCCTGGTGCAGGTCGAGCTGCCCGACGGGTTGGTGGTGCTGGATCCTTTCACCGGCCAGTCGCTGGGCCTGGTCGAGTTGCGTGCTCGCATCGACGAATTCCAGCCGCAGGGGGGCGCGCGGTCCGGTGATGTGCTGCCGCTGGCCATGCATCTGCGCCCGGCCCGCCCGCGTCAGATTCTGGCGCGCATGCTGCGCAACCTGCAGGAGATCCATCGTACCCAGCGCGACTGGGCGCGCCTGGTGCAGGTGCAGGACCGGCTGGTGACCCTGCTGCCCGACGCCTGGCCGGAATACCGAGAACGCGGCCTGGCCCTGGCCGAGCTGGGCCAGACTGCACGCGCCCAGGCCGACCTGAACCTGTACCTGCAGCACGCCAGCGACGCCAGCGACCGCGCGCGTGTGGCCGAGCGGCTGGGCGCGCTGCCGCGTTCGCGGTCATGAGTCCGACCCCGGGGCGCAAAAAAGCCCGCTGATGCAGCGGGCTGGAAGGCCGGGTCCGACCGCGGTGCTCAGGCGGCCACGGCCCGCGGCTCGGCCGGCGCCGGCGTGCGGATCAGGTAGTCAAAGGCGCTGAGCGCGGCGGTCGAGCCGGCGCCAGCGGCCACCACAATCTGCTTGTAGGGCACCGTGGTGCAGTCGCCCGCGCCGAACACGCCCGGCACGTTGGTGGCGCCACGCGCATCGACCACGATCTCGCCGAACTTCGTGCGCTCGACGCTTTGACCCAGCCACTCGGTGTTGGGCACCAGACCGATCTGCACGAACACGCCTTCCAGCTCGACCCGGGCGTCCGTGCCGTCGCCGCGGTGCTTGAAGGCCAGGCCGTTGACCTTGCCGTCGGCCCCGGTGATCTCGGTGGTCTGGGCGTTGGTGTGCACGGTCACGTTGGGCAGGCTGTGCAGTTTCTTGACCAGCACGGCGTCGGCCTTGAGTTCGGGCATGAACTCGAGCACGGTGACGTGTTTCACCACGCCGGCCAGGTCGATGGCGGCCTCGATGCCCGAGTTGCCGCCGCCGATCACCGCCACGTCCTTGCCCTTGAACAGCGGCCCGTCGCAGCTGGGGCAGTAGGCCACGCCCTTGGTGCGGTATTCGTCCTCGCCGGGCACGCCGACGTTGCGCCAGCGCGCGCCGGTGGCCAGGATGACGGTGCGGCTTTGCAATTGGCCACCGTTGTCCAGCTTCACCGTCACCAGGCCACCAGGTTGCGCGGCGGGCACCAGCTCGGCCGCGCGCTGGGCGTTCATCACGTCGATGTCGTAGTCGGCCACGTGCGCAGCCAGCTGGGCCGCGTATTCGGGGCCGGTGGTGTGGGGCACGCCGGGGTAGTTGTCGATGTCCAGCGTGTCGTTGACCTGGCCGCCAAAGCGGTCGGCCACGATGCCGGTGCGCAGGCCCTTGCGCGCGGTGTAGATGGCCGCCGCCGCGCCGGCCGGGCCGCCGCCGATCACCAGCACCTCGTAGGGCGCCTTGGCGCTCAGCTTGGCCGCGTCGCGCCTGGCGGCGCCGGTGTCGATCTTCTGCAGGATTTCTTCCAGCGTGATGCGGCCGCTGTGGAACATCTGGCCGCCCTGATAGATGGCGGGCACGCCCATGATCTCGCGCGCTTCAATTTCCTTCTGGAACATGCCGCCATCGATGATGGTGGTCTTGATGCGCGGGTTGTAGATGCTGATGAGCGACAGCGCCTGCACCACGTCCGGGCAGTTGTGGCAGGACAGGCTCATGTAGACCTCGAAGTCCAGGTCCACATCCAGCGCCTTGATCTGCTCCAGCACGTCGGCTTCGACCTTGGGCGGGTGGCCGCCGGTCCACAGCAGGGCCAGGATGAGCGAGGTGAATTCATGTCCCATCGGGATGGCGGCAAAGCGCAGTTGCGTGCCGCTACCGGGGCGCGCCAGGGTAAACGACGGCACGCGCGCGTCGCTGCCGTCGGTGCGCAAGCTGATCTTGTCGGGGCGGATGGAGGCCACTTCTTCCAGCAGCTCGCGCAGCTCGGCGGATTTGGCGTCCGTGCCCAGGGTCGCCACCATCTCGAACGGCTCTTGCACGCGCTCGAGGTAGGCCGCGAGTTGTTGCTTGATGTCTTGGTCCAACATGGTGATTACTCCTGATGTGATAGCTGTTTGCGCTTGATGGATAAGCGCTAGAGGCATATTTGATCAATAAAAAACCGAACGGCAGGGCAGGCGTGCCCTGTCGCCGTTCGGTCGCAGGCGGTCAGGCGGCGCAGCGAGCGGACCGAGTGCAAGGCGGACGGCGCGCAGCAACCGGAACGTACTTGCGGTACGTGAGGATTGCGAGCACCGGCCAACGCGGCAATCGGTTCGCGCAGTGGCCGCGCGCGCTCAGATCTTGCCGACCAGGTCGATCGACGGCTTCAGCGTCTTCTCGCCTTCCTTCCACTTGGCCGGGCAGACCTCGTCCGGGTGGGCGGCGGTGTAGCGGGCGGCCTTGAGCTTGCGCACGGTCTCGGTCACGTCGCGGGCGATCTCGTTGGAATGCACTTCCATGGTCTTGATGGTGCCGCTGGGGTCGATCACGAAGGTGCCGCGCAGCGCCAGGCCTTCTTCGGGGATGTGCACGCCGAAGTTGTTGGT
>WBZL01000253.1_pt1 | contig 58832 bp, 48 predicted proteins | sample 5204291 | NCBI WGS metagenome assembly WBZL01 (sample SAMN12344345, study PRJNA552823) | activated sludge metagenome | biome: Activated sludge suspended growth; feature: Nitrification reactor; material: Wastewater; isolation source: activated sludge from nitrification reactor of wastewater... | reverse complement strand
GTGCCCTCTTCAGCCGATGCCGGCTGCGCAGAAGAAACACCGAGCACCGCGGCGATCACAACCCCTGCACCCCACATTCCAATGTTCCCCAAGACTCTCCGCACCCGCATCATAGTCCCCTCCTTGATGTGTCACCGACACGCCTGACTGGCGTCCGGGTTGCCCTCCCGTGTTGTCCTCACCGGTCTGTGCCAGGAGCAGCGCAACTATGCGCTGCACAACTCTAAACATCGTAAACATTCCTCACTCAGCCCTCCTTCGACGATCCCGCATCGGCGACGTTCGCACCGGCCTCACGGCATCCAGTCGCGCGCCTCATCCATGTCCCCACACTCATGCAAACCATCACACTTGCAGCATACGGCGGCTGATTCGACGCCGTTGTTCGGCGGTGAGCCGCATCTCCGCTAAGGTGAACAGCAGTCGCTCCTCGCAGACAATCAGTTCACGATAGCGATGAATCAACGCACGGAGTGCTCCGGTCACTGTCCGCAATTCACCGCACGCTGTTGACGCCGCTGCGTCCTGCCCGTCTTTTCTTGCAAGCCGCCTCAACACTGCGGTCGCATCAGCTTTCAGCGCCCGGTGTTCGTCCAGGAAGCTCTGGAACTGCTGTTGCTCCTCCTGTTTCCGTCCGAGGATTCTCCGGAGACTGCCGACCAGCATAGCTTCACGTGTGAAATGCACATCCACGGGACCGGCAAAAAATTCGAGCAACTCGTGTATCGTCTCTCGATTCGTCTGCGTCGCAGAATCGTGCCCTACGGAGCAGGGACTCATCGCCGTTTCAACCATCATCAGCCGGTCCAGAATCATTCGGTGCTCCCGCTTGAGCAAGGCCACCGGATCGACGACGATCCTGCTTCGCGTGTTAACTGGAAACACCATCGTTACAGGATCCCATGACGGACGCTCCCCCGTACGAGCTACCCGACAGCGTGATGCCGCGCGCACTCTATCGAACAGGGCCGTGGGTCACACTGGGATCGGCCGGTCTGGCCTATGATGGATCTCAGGGTTTTGGATAGGCCGTTGGACCTATACGTGGAGGGACGCGGGAAAGCGACGGGGGCTGTGACCCTGAGAAGACATGTGGATGGAAGGCATTGCAGGCGAGTGGAATCTACACGCGTGAACGTCGCAGTGCGCCTCTGGCGCGTCAGACACGACACCGCACGGCTGAGGTGGGAGCGGTTCGTTTAGCGTTGGGCGATTCTGGAAAGGCGGTCCGGATTGAGCAACGTAATGGTTCGACCATCGAGGGTGAGAACTCCCTCATCGCGAAACACGCCCAGCAAGCGAATGGCGGTTTCCACCGTAATTCCCGCCATCTCAGCCACTTCCTCCCGCTTGAGGGTGAGCCCCACCCGGACATGATCGTCCTGTTTCTTGCCGAATCGATCGCCGAGTTCCACTAGCAGACCGGCTAATCGCTCGCGGGCGGTTTTGAACGTGAATTGATCGAGGTGATCCATGTTCACCCCGACTTCGTGACTGAGGAGTTGGATCAGCTTGATCGCGAGTTGAGGATTTCTGCGGATGAGTGCGAGGTAACGCTCCTTATCGATCACGCAGACGTGAGTGGGTTCCAACGTCTCGCACGTGACTTCATGAATGGCCCCCTCCCCGAAGACGTGTTTCTCGATCAACTCACCAGGGCCCAGGATGCGAACGATCTGCCGGCGACCCCTCGTCGACGAGCGAGTGAGCTTCACCTTGCCCGAGCACAACACGTAGAGGCCCAAACACAGATGCCCTTCATAGAACACGGTCTGGTGAGGCGCGTACTCAAGCGTGCGCTTGATTGTTTCGAATTCGGTGAGATCGTCTCCCGCAATGTCGCACAGGACGACCTTCGCGCGAAGCCCGCAGGTGCTGCAATGTTCGATGAGGCACGGCTTCCGTTTCACCACCGGCCCCTTCCTGAGGCCAATTCAACACCGAGCGATCGACTACGGCTCGCGATCACGTCAACGCGTTTCAGCAACCACCTACTCTTTCACCAGTGAGACTTTCGGGCCCGCGTCATCCTTGGCATCCTGCGCGCACCGGAACCCCATCCAATTGATCTTGGTCTTCGGATCGGTACCGTTGCGCATCGCGGCCCGCATCGTGGTCGTGCTGTCCATCCACCCGCCGCCCCGGAACGCTTTCTGCGTGCCGGTGTCCGGTCCCTTCGGATTCCGGCTCGGCGCGGTCTTGTAATAATCCTGGTCGTACCAATCGGCGACCCACTCGGCCACGTTGCCGATGGTTTGATGGAGGCCGTACGGGCTCAGCGCATTGCCGTATTTGTCCACGGAAATGATCGGCGGATAGAGCAACAACCGCTCGGGACGATCCCGCACCGGTCCGGATAAACCCGTTCTGCCGAAATTCGCACGAGTCGGCCCCGCAAGTTCACTGCCCCAAGGGAACAACCTGCCGTCGACTCCGCGCGCCGCCTTCTCCCATTCGGCTTCGGTCGGTAACCGCTTGCCCGCCCATCTGCAATAGGCATCCGCATCGTACCAACTGACATGCATGATCGGATGATGCGCCATCGATTCCTGGAAGTTCCCGCCGTCGTACCGCCAGTCCAATTGGGGGAGACGATCGGTGGCCAGCACAAACTTGAGATACTCCAGCGCCGTGACTTCATACTTGCCGATCATGAACGCATCCAGATACACCGATCGTTGGGGAAGCTCGCTCCGATAAGCAAGACGATCGGTCTTCTTCTCGCTCCCCATCAGGAATTCACCGGCCGGAATGAGGACCATGTCTTCCTTGGTCTTCCACTGTGCCACCCGCTCCTGCGCGAGTTTTTTCCCTTCTTCGGTCCACTCGATCACGATGTCTTGTGTATCCAGCGCCCGCGCGACCGGCATCAGCGCGAACAATGCCGTTCCGATCACGAACGCTTGCCCCGCGCGTTTGAGTGCCCGTGCCACTCCTCTTCGCTGCCTCCTCATGTTCGGCCTCCCTCCGCTATTCCCGCCGCACCCTCAGCGATCGACCTTCTGTAGAAGTTCCGGATCGACCGCCGACAGTTGATGGCTTGTGTCACCCGATTGCGCGCAACGAAATCCCGTCAAGTAACTCCAGTGATCCAGACTACCGGCATTCCGCCCGGCGGAACGGGCGACCTCGGGATCTTCATTCCAGGACCCGCCGCGAAACACCTTATCCTGCCCAGACTCCGGCCCCACCGGATTCCGGTTCTGCTCTCGTCGATAGTATTCCGGATCGAACCAATCCGAAACCCATTCGCTGACATTGCCGGCCAATTGATAGACACCATACGGACTCACGCCGTTGTCGTAGCGATCGACGTTCGCCAATGGAGGATATTTCGCGCCACGCTTCGACCCGGAATGCGCGATGTTACTTTTGATCCATCCGGCCGGTTCGTTTCCCCACGGAAACATACGTCCGTCTTCCCCCCGTGCGGCTTTCTCCCATTCCGCTTCCGTCGGAAGGCGGGTGCCGCGCCAGCGGCAATAGGCATCGGCTTCCCGCCAGGTCACACCGATGACCGGATGTTTTGCCATTTTTTCGGGAAACGGCTGGCCTCGCCAGTAGTGCGGCCAAGCAGCCCCCGTGGCCAAGACATACCGCAGATAATTCACATTGCTGACTTCATAGCGGTCGATGCTGAACGCATCGACATACACCGTACGCTGCGGTTGCTCTTGCGGACCAGCCGCCCGATCGAACTTTGGGTCGCTCCCCATCAGAAACGCACCGGCCGGCACCGGCGCCATGCCGCTCGGCACGTCGATCAATGCCAGTCGCTCTGCCTCATCGAGGGGCGACCACAAGGGCGGAGGCTTCGGCAACTCATGGTCGGCGCAGGCCCAGTCGGCAGCGGCCCACCAACCCGTCACACTCACGACCGTCGCCAAGACGATCCTGCCAATCGTGCAATGTATAGGCATCGTACATCACTCGTCGTTCGCTGGCCGCCGATGGCGGCCATGCAGACACGACAATGGCTCGTTCTGCATGACCGGCGTCGGATCAGTGCTCCTGCTTTTGAAGCAGGGGATCGATTTCCTTCTTCGCTTCCTCCGTCACGTTGTACCGGGTATACGCATGGTCGAGCACCTCATTGGCATACAACCGCCCGGTCGGCGCAGGAACCCCGATCGTCGTGTCAACGGTTCCCTTCGGTCCAATGGTGACGGTTTGTTCCGTGGCTGTCCTGATATAGGGGTGCCAGACGACCAACTTATAGGTACCCGGTGGCACATCGGTCATGGTGAAACGGCCCTGTTCATCTGTCTTGGCAAAGTAGGGATTCGTGATGGCCACTCCCCAGCTCTCCATGTAGGCATGGAACCCGCACTGCATGACGAAGATCCGGCGCCCCTTGCTGAGCTTAACCAGTTCTTTCATCGGGGGGCCGGCCATGTGTTTGTGATACATCCCGGCTTCGGTACGATCCTTAAAATTCCGCGGATGCTGCGGATTCATCGGCAGCGGAACGTTGAACAGGACACGGGCGCCTAAATTCGACGTTTCATACGCTTGGATATCGTGCATGACGGGATCCATGTTGACGACCGTCACCGACTGATCGTCCCGTACGATGGTCGTAAACGGCAGAAAGAGACAATCCTTCGCTTCGATCTGCGGGACCTCTTTTTCAGCGAAGGGCTTGCCCTTCTCGATCCCTTCGAGATAGACCACCACTTCACGAAACTCGCCCTTGGGTCCGACATTGAACGGTTGCAGGATACGCCACCCTTCTCCATCGGAAATGCGCCCGCAATAGAACGGATCGGGCAGCGTGGTGAGGTTATACCCTTTTGGTTTTGGAACGGTGCCCTCTAACTTGACGACCCCGGTCAGCGTCCCTCCATCCGACACCGTCACTTCTTCATAGGTTGATGCAAACGCGCTCGCGAAAGACGAGGCGAGCGCCATCGTCGCGATTCCCATGACGTGCCCAACCCAGCGCATCGTCGTCCTCTGCCGTTCATTCTGAATTGTGGTACCCAGTGTCACGTATGGCCTCCTTTGTGATTGGTCCATGCTGCGATCGACAACATTCCTCGATCATACAGGGAACCGATCACAGAATTCTTCTCCTGAGACTCAAAACACAGATGGGGGAGCTGCGTGGTACAGGCAGCTCCCCCATCCGGTGTTACGCCATGACGGTCCTACTTACTTCATGGCCGTCGGAATCGCTTGCGCATCAGGCTGGATCTCAGCTTGACGTGCACCCGATCCGCTTGCGCTCAGAGGCTGAATCCGCGAATCGCCGACCGGCAACACACGGAGGTAGCCCCACTGTCCGGACTGCGTGTAGGGCAACCGGGCATTCGACCACACGAAGTCACCCACCTGACGATACGGTCCGCCCGCACCGCCACGGATGAAGACGTCGAGGGTCTCAGACCCGGCGTATTCCACCACGCTGATCATATCCGCACCCGGCATGTACGGTTCGATCGGCCACTCGTGGCCTTCGACACTGAACATGCCGTTCTGCTCGCTGTTTGCGCCGATCACGTGGATACGGATCGCATCGCCCGCATGCGCCTCGATCAAAGGCGTCACGGGATCTTCGGGCTTATCCACCGCACAAGGCTGGAACATTTTGCCCAGCGAGCACCCTTGCTCTTCACGGAACTTGTACGGTTCGGCGCGGTAGTTCACCGACGTCAAACCGGCCACGTTCTGCACGTACGGCATAAACGCGGTTCCGATAATGTTGTCCTCATCTTGGAAGAAGAGGGCCACATCACGGTAGTTCCGCTTGCCGACGTTCTCAGGCAGGCTGGCGTCGACAATGACGTCCGCCCGCCACACGTTCTTCTGCGACACATCGGCACCGGTGACCGGATCACGATATTGCGATCCCTTCGGCCCGATGACGATCGCGCCGTACAATCCGTTGCGCGGATTGAGGACGATGTTGCCGCCGTCCCAGACCAACGACGTCGTTTCCTTGTTCAAAGGATGCGCGTAGTAGGTATAGGTGCGGCTTTCGCCCGGCGCCACGGTCTGGTCGCCGGCGTTGTTGCCGACATTCAGGCCCTGGCTGTCTTTCGGATCGAAGGCCAGGCCCGGCGCAAAGAACGACGCCCGGCTCGCCTTCATCTTGTTCTTCAGATTCACCTTGATGCAATCGCCCAGATTCGCGCGCAGCGTGAGCGGATTCGGCATCACGTTGCCCGCCACGGTCGCGGCTTCTTCCTCCAGCGCGAAGATCTTGCCTTCCGGCATGGTCATTTCGATCTTCCGCTCGAAGTCCACCTCGATCGCATCCGGGGACTTCGGATTGAGCTTCATCGGGCGATCCAACGCCACGACGTTGAAGCTCTTCACCGGAGCATCCGACGGACAGACGGAATTTGGTGTCGCTGGGATCCCGAGAGGATTGGTCCCCTTGGGCAGCGGCTTCAAGTCCGCCGTTTCCTTGTCGAGCACACGGATGATGCCCCATCCACCTTCGGCGAAGTGTGACGTTCTGCCGTTGAAGTGAATGTAATCGCCAGGCATCCCCTGGAATCCGCCCGCCTTGGAGACGAGGTCATACCGCTCGGCGATCCCGACGTGAATCGAGTTCTTCCGGTTGGCATCCGCCGCATACCGCTCCGTGAGGAAGGTATGGCCGGCGATCGTCCAGACGTGCGACTCGTTCATCAGCTGGTGCAACAGGCGGAACACCATGGTGTCGCCCGTGTACGCCCGCAGGAGCGGAGTGCCCGGATCACCGTGGACCGCGCTGCTGAACAGCTTGGAGGTGTCCGGATTGTTGGACAGGCGTTGTGCAAACGGAGCCGCGCGGAAGTTGAAGCCGCTACCGGTCGTATGCGTACCGCCGTTGATGTACTTGTTCGGCGCGTTCAAGATCTTATCCGGCATCTGGAACGACACCGTCTTGCCCGCTTCCAACGCCACTTCGATCGGCTGTCCCGGAGGATTGCCGGCTTCGATGACATTGACCGTGTGCGGCACCGTGTCGTGGATGGAAACCATCAACTCACGGAAGCTGCCGCTGACACCGGCGCCGATCGGCTCATTGCTGTGAATGTCCGCGATCGGCCCGCTGTAGACCAACTTGCCGTTCTTCGGATCATGATAGGTGGATCCGAACGGCTCCACGATCGTCACGCCGAACCCGCCATGGGGCCAGGTGGTCGCGCCGAACGCGTGGTCATGCCAGAACACCGTGCCCATGTCCACGTCCACCCACCACCGATAACGCACGAACTCCGGGGACACGAGGTCGCCCACCGGGTGATGGTGCTTCAGCGGCTTGAAGAACGTGATGACATCGCCCTTGATTTCCTTCACACGCACGACTTCCTGACAGCTCTTATCCCGCGGCAGTGATGCCGCCGGATCGTTGCCCTTCTCCAAACAGTCCATACCGACCATCAACTCGGTGTTGACGTGGAACGGCGTGGCGCCAGGCGCCATCTGGAACTTAATGGAGGTGGCTCCGGCTTTGGCGTCGCCGGTGAGCTTCGCGACCATCGGTGCCGGCAACCCATGCTTGGTTTTCTTCCCCCACATGGTGAACGGCCGAACCGACATCTCATACTCCATTCCGGAGATCACACCGTCCGAATTCCCGGTGTCGAACTGGAAGAAGTGAGGATGGATGTTGATCTTGGACGACTGGAAGTTCGTGTAATCGTCGTCGTCCCATTCGCTGGTCAACAACAGGTCCACGCAGTCATACACGTTGGCGCGGATGACGGCAGGAAGCTTCAGATCGTCATTGGCTCTGGTCAACCGCTCTTCTTCGTGAAGGAGGTAGATCAGACCGTCTTTATCCACCATGGCCGGCTCTTTGCCCTGCTTTTTGGCCAGAGTGATCGGCATGCGGACAAAGTGAATGTTGTAATGCTTCCGATTGGCGTTGTCGGGGCACAGGCTCCAACGACCCTGTTCGCCCGGCTTCGCCGGCTCGGAGGTCCGCTCACCGTTTTCATCCTGGTGAATCGGCTCTAACCATGGCGCACCGCTGTGGTTCGCCGAGAAGGGTACCCGCTTGCCGAAGTGCGGCTTGAACAACGGCCAGGCCATTTTTCCCGTCGTCGGATCGAACAGGATCGCCGGTCTGGTGCTGTCATCCCACTTGGCGACGGCCGGATACTTGGGATTCAGCGCCGTGCTCTCCCGCTCGCCGCGGGCGATGTTGCCGTCCCACTTCCAATCCCACACCGTCGCATCGTAGGCCATGATCTGGCCCTTTTCATCGTTGGTGTGGCCCGGTTGACCCTGAGCCGGCACGAACATTTCCACCCAATCCTTGATGTTCACGATCACAGGATCGGACTTCCAGTTCGTCTTCTGGCTCTTATCGACGATCTTGAAGGTCTTACCGAACCAATCGACGGTCGTCCCGATCAACTTGTCGGACGACACGCCCTGCTTCATGCGACCCTGCCGATCCGGCAACTCACGCATATCCGGCATCGTGTCGGTATGGGCATTGCCGACCTGCAAGGTATTGTAGAATCGGCCGTAGCCCCACATCCCCGCCACATAGTGGTGTGCCACATGGCAGTGATAGAGGAATTCACCGGCCAGGTGCTGACAGCCACCGCCGCCGCATTCCGGTTCCAGATCGAGAGACTCGGACGGCCCGATCACTTCCACGTCCACCCGATCGGACTTCGTTCGCACGACCGGATACTTCACCGGTCCGTCCTGACCCGCCGCCCAGAGATTGTTCAGCTCCGTGCCCGGGCTCCGCTGCCAGCGGATGGTTCCGCTGTGCGGATGGTGCGAGTGGAACACTTCGGATCCACCGTGCACGAGACGCCACTTGACCGGGTCACCGAGGTAACCGCGGGCCACCGTGGTGGGTGGGTCGCCGAAGGTGTACGCGCTGTAGGCCAGCGATTCATCTTCGAACCCGAAATACTCGTGCTGCAAATGCATCTGGTCGATACCGAACGGCTCGCTACGATAGTTGATCGCGCGGCCACCCGGACGATAGGCATCGGTCAGCGGATCGCGCTGCGGCAAGAAGTCACCCTTCTTGTTCAGCGGACGGAACGCTTCGTCGCCGATCTCGTGATAGAACAGCACGAACTCACGGAAGTCAGGTCCAGTGCCGTTATCGATCATGACCTGCCATCCACTGTTCGCATCGGGCGCGCTGCCCGTGCCGAGCGGATCGAGATATTTGGAGCCCTTCGGTTCGACGATGAAGGCTCCGAAGAGCCCCAACACCGTCAACTCACGATCATTACTCCACGAATGGAACTGACGCACACCTTCCTGCATGGTCGGATGGATATACCATTCGAACTCTTGCGACTTACCCGGCGACACCACCGTATCGGGATTGGTCGTCGTGGCCGGCTTTCCGGTGGCACTGACGATCATGCTGGAAGCCTGAATGACCAAGCTGCCATCCTCGCCTTCCATTTGATTGCGCAGCGTCATCTTTACGCAGTCGCCCTGGTTGGCACGAAGGACCAGCGGCTGAATGGCATCGCCCTGGTTTCCGGTCGTCACCGCTCCAGGATCGAAGCCTTCCTTCTCGCGCGCTTCCTTGTTCTTGGTCTCTTCGGCGCGAACCTTGTCGATTTCCCCGGTATGGACGTACATATATCCGGGATAGTAGTCGAGCCACCGGTTCAAGCTGATTTCGATGTTGATCATCGACACATCATACTTCTTCACCGGTGCATTCGCCGGACACTTCCCGCCGGAGGTCATGACGGGCTCGCCCTTCGACGAATCGGACGCGAGCAGGAAGCTACTGCCGTCCTGCCCCATATACTGGTGCATCATCGACATCTCGTTGAATGCACCGGAGGTCTGCTGCGCCTTGGCATCGTTGCCCGCCTGCTGCTCCAACTTCTCCATCAGGCGGTGGTGCTGCATCTCCATCTTTTCTGCGTTCCCGGCACGACCCTCCATGGCGTTTTCCACCACGGTTTGACCCTTGAGGGTCTGGGTCCAACCAGGCATAGCGACCGGCGTCGCATGTCCGTCGTGCGACGAATCGCCTGGCCCAGCCGCGAACACCCACGGCGCGGCAAGCAAACTGCCCGAGAGCAGCGCCGCCTGCAGGCTCAGCATCGCTTTGCGACTGATGCGCCTGCGTTTTGACTGCACTGAAGACCTCATATGTCGGCCTCCCTCCTTGATAATCCCGCGCCCTTCCGCGGGAGTGAATAAAAAGCGTGGTCGTGTGACCGGCCTCCGTCAGGCAGGACCCCGGCTGCTCCGGCCTCTCCTTCCCCCCTCCACGAAACGCTCCAAAAGAGAAAAGGGCTGGTGAAGGGTGTCCTCAAAGTTTGAGGGAGCAGGTCATTCGGAGGCCGGTCCTAATCACCCGCACCTTCACCAGCACCCCGGCACAACGCAATTGATATGCCTGCGTGTCCGTGCGGACGGAAGCCAAATTTTAATAGCATTATCAATGCCTTATGAATCGAGAGTGCGACAACGGCGAACGGCGAACTATCGGTGACTTTCCACGCCTTTAGACAGACTACGAGGACGTGAATTTCAAGCGTGCAAATACAAGCACTTAGACTGTCCATATTGATGGACAGCGTGGATTCTTTTTTGTGGCAATAAGGGACAACTCCGGCGCGACTGAGTAGGCGCCACGCCCAGCATGAGGCTGATTTTGAAAGGAATTTTATGGCTGGCCGAGATTCGGCCGGTGAGGAAAATCGACGGAGGCCGACCTAACGGATATCAAACTCGTGAAGCTTGTTATAGAGACTCGCGCGGCTGATTTTTAGAAGGCGTGCAGCCTTCACCCGATTCCCCGACGTCTGCTGCAACGCCTGGAGTATGCGAGCCCGCTCAGCCTGCATCGCCGCATATCGCCCGACCGTTCGAAGATCGGCGAGCTCGGCTTGGGACCCGGCAGCGACCAGATCCGCACAGGTCAACTCCGCATGGGTTGTGGTCACCACGGCCCGTTCGATGTAGTGCTGCAGTTCGCGCACATTGCCGGGCCAGGGCGCAGCAGTTAAGGCACGCATGGCCTCCTGGCTGACCTGACGAAGCTCTTGCCGATGCCGCTGACAGGAGTCCGCGATAAACTTCATCACCAGTAAAGAGATATCTTCCCTCCGCTCACGCAACGGGGGCAAATGAACAGGCAGCACGGCCAACCGATAATAGAGGTCCTGCCGGAAGGCCTTTGCCTTCACCAAATCGGTGAGATCCTTGTTGGTAGCCGACACGACTCGAACATCGATCTTAATCGGCTGCGTACCGCCGACCCGCTTGATCTCCCCTTCCTGCAACACCCGCAGAAGCTTGGCCTGAAACGTCGGGGAGGTGTCGGCGATTTCATCCAGGAAGATCGTGCCCCCGTCAGCCTCTTCAAACAACCCGGGCTTGGCCCCGGCGGCTCCGGTGAACGCGCCTTTCACATGGCCGAACAGTTCACTCTCCAGCAATGTTTCCGGGAGCGCCCCACAATCTACGACCACAAAGGGTTTCTCACGTCGATAACTGGTCTGGTGAATCGTTCGAGCGACCAGTTCTTTTCCCGTGCCGCTCTCGCCCTGAATCAACACCGTGGCCGAACTATCCGCCACCAATCGGATCATCTCAAAGAGCTGATTCATCGCCGGACTTGCCCCGACCAAGTCTCCCAACCGTGACTCGGTTCGTTCCGGTCGTACTGAGCTCCACTTCTGCTGCGGGAGGGATGCCGACAAACCATGCACCTCCGGCCGCTTATGAAACAGGACGAGAATGGAGCCCACCTCTCCAGCGGAAGAAACAAGCGGAAAGGCCTGGCGCATACCGCAGGCGGTCCCATCACCGGATGTATTGCAGGAAACGGTGAGCACTTCACCCGTCGCAAAGACAGCCTCAGCAGGACAGGTCCCGCAGGGATCTTTCATCTGAACGAACGATTCATAACACTTGGCCGGTTTGGTTCCGGCCTGCGGCTTCCCTGACTTCCCCCAGGCGGCATCGTTGGCATAGACGACATTGAGCTCCCGATCCATGACAGCCACGCGATCGGTCAGCCCATCGGCCAATTGTCGAAGCGCTTCTACACGAGCGGCGAGAATGGGATCGGCGAAGGGGGACAGGGGTGCTGCTGGTGCGTGAGATCCGGCCATCTCATCACTCCTCATCTCAGAAGAAACCAAGAAAGGGCCTTTCTTCACTGCAAAGACCCTATATGTACTACGCCTCGAACCTTGAAGACAACCCTCTCACCTGGGGGCCATCGGACCGGCGCACCAGCCCTCGCGGGAAACTAATGGACGGTGCGATCGGACGGCAAGCCGCCGGATGGTATGAGGAGTCGTTTGACCGTTGCCTTTAACTCCGACAGGCGGAGCGGCTTGTCGAAATAGGCGGTGGCGCCGTTTTTCAGGGCTTCCTCCTTGGTTTTGGCGTCGCCGAACGCCGTCATGACGATGATGGGACAGGCCGGCGCGCACATTCGCAGTCGATGCACATAGTCGAAACCACCGGACGGCATTTTCAGGTCCGTCACGATCAGGTCCGGTGCGGCCCGCATCACGGCATCCAACCCTTCCGCCCCGTTACTGGCTTCTTGCAATTGATACCCTTCCCCCCACAGCTCATCACACAGCAGACTACGCATGTCCTTATCATCTTCCACGACCAATAACACGGCTGGGGTCCTGCCTTTCACGTTGTGGCTCCAATAGCCGGTTTCCATGCCCAGTAGGTCGACGCAAACTATATGCCATGGTTCCCGAGATCTGGTGCGAGGCAACACCTTGTTTGTATTGACGATTCGGCACTGAATGATTTTCCAAACAGAGCCGACGTCCAGGCGACGTTGGCGAGAAAGACCCCACAGAGAGACCGAGGCTGTCCCGAAGCGCTACAGCCGCCTCTTACCCCGCCGGCAAACCACTGGTCGAACCGGAGCAGGGCGACGGGCAATCGTCACGATTGCGGACCGGGGTCGGCATGAACCGGCAGGCAGATCGTGAAGACCGTCCCGACCCCCGGCTCGCTTTCGACCTGAATCGTCCCGGCGTGCTCCTCAATGATGCCCTTGACGACCGTCAGCCCCAATCCGGTTCCCTTGCCGAATTCCTTGGTCGTATAGAACGGATCGAAGATCTTGGCAATAATGTCCTTCGGCATACCGTGACCGGTATCGCCGACGACAAGCATGACCATGCCGCGATCCGTTGCCGGCGCCAATGCGACCTTCAGCACGCCACCGCCCGGCATCGCATGAATGGCGTTCATGATCAAGTTGATCAGCACCTGACTCATCTGATCCGCATCGGCACGCACGAACGGGCAACCCTCCGCAAACGACGTGTCCACGGTGACGTTGCTGTGGGAGAGCCGTTCTTGAAAGATCTCAAGATTGTCCTCGATGATCTGACGGAGATCCAACGCTCGGTGCTCGACCGGACGTCGGCGGGCAAACGCCAGCAACTGATTCATCACCCGCGTAATCCGTTCGACCTGACTGATAATGGTCTGGAGCCCCTTCCTGACCGGCTCTTCCTTCGTCCGCTCCATCAAATATTCCGCGCGGCCCAGAATGACGTTCATGGGCGTGCCGATCTCATGGGCCATGCCGGAAGCCACCGTGCCGAGTTCGGCTACTCGCTCGGTTCGGCGCAGCTGCGCCTGCAGCCGCTTCCGCTCCGTGATGTCGCTGGCGATCCCATCGATGCGCAGGGGATGGCCCGCCTCGTCCTCAATGACTCGTCCGCGGTCGTGCAGCCACCGCAGATCGCCGTCGAGCCTGACAATACGGTACTCCACATCGAACTCCCCCATGGTGGAGAGTGCCTGTCGCGCCTCCTCTGCGATCGCGCGATCGTCCGGGTGGATAACCTCCAGCCATAACAACGGTCGGGCCAAGAAGGCCTCGCTCGGACGGCCGTAGATCTCCATCACGGACGGACTGACATAAAACAGCGTGGACAGATCCAGTGACGACGACCAGATCACATCTTCCATCGACCCCAACAGACTCTGAAGCCGTTCCTCACTATCCCGCAGCCGTTGCTCCGACACCTTGCGCATCGACAGATCGCGCAACACGACCAGAATGCCGACTCCCGATTCGTCTTGAAACCGGGCGGCCCTGACCGCCACATCGACGATGGCCCCATCCAATCGAACGGCCTTCTCCTCGACTTCGGGGACCGTGCTGCCGCAATCCAGTAGGTGCCGAATCCGTTCCCGTACCAGATCATGAAAGTCGGCATGCACCAGCTCGTAGAGCGACCGGCCGAGCATGTCTTCCGGCCGACTCGCCCCGAACAGCTGCAGTCCCTGCTCATTGATGAACACGATCCGCCCCCCGCGATTGACGAGAATGGCATCCGGCAGCACCGCCAGCAGACGTCGATAGCGTTCTTCGCTTTGACGCAACAGCTGCTCGGTCTTCTTCCACTCCGTCACGTCCCGAGTCACTCCCAGCACGGCGGACACACTGCCGTCGGCGGCACGCAGCGGCACCACATGAGTGTCCAGCCATCGAGGAGTTCCGAGAAACCCCACCAGCCGAAATTCCAGCCGTCCCGCTTCCCCGTGCGCGGCCTTGTGTACCATTTCGCGAAACACGGGCTGAAACTCCTCGGCCACCAGGTGACACACATCCGTGCCGACCACCTGTGCGGGGCTTGTCGCCTCCACCATGGCAAGCCCCGCGGCATTCATCGTCCGAACCGTGCCGTCGAGCGCGAGCACCTTCACACACTCCGGCTCCGTCTCGATGATCGCCCGCAGCAGCGCCTCACGCTCGGCCAGATCCTGTTCCAACCGCTTGCGCTCGGTGATATCGCGAAGCACGACGGTGTAGTACCGTCTCCCTTCGATGCCGATCTGTGAAATGGCCGCCTCGATAGGAAATTCCTCACCGCTGGCTCGAACGCCCATGATCACGCCCAGCGATCCCATTTGCCGTGTCGTGACACCGGACCGGCCGAACTCCCGGATGTGTTCGCCATGGACACTGCGAAACCGCTCCGGGATCAGCCGGTCCAACCGCCGCCCCAACATGTCGAGCGCGCTCCATTGGAACATGTCCTCCGCGGCCTGATTGAACAACACGATTTTTTGCGCGTCATCTACGGTGATGATGGCATCCATCGCCGACTGGACAATCCCCTCGAAGCGCAGTTTGTCGCGATGAAGTTCCGCTTCGGCCGGAGCTTGTCCGACGTCGGCCGCCTTGTCGGCACACACCTCCAACGCTGTCACGACACGGTCGTCCGGTGCCGCCCCCCTGCTCCGGGCATCCGGCGACATCTCCTTTATCCGATGGCCCCGCACGAGCGTCGCAACGAGGCCCATCACTCCGATACCCAAGAGCCGATTCAGCCATGAAGAAAACGGGGGGAATCCAGCAGGCGAGACGAGCAGACCGGCCACCGCCAAAGAGGCGACCAGCGCCATGAGAGCGAACTGTGTACGCGGTCGGGAGCTTCCGGCGGTCAGGGCGACAGGGATCGCGTACAGCAGCCAGGCGGCGACCTCCGCAGGGACCGCCAGGTCCAAGACAAAGATGCCCAGGGCCAACAGCACCGGGCCGCCATATTCGCGGGCGAAGGATTGTTGCGAGAAGGATTGCACGACCATGGCTCCCCGCACGAGGGTAAGACGGCCACGCTAGGCGTCTGCGTGAGGTTTGCCTTCGATCTCGGCCAATTTACGGTAGAGGGTTTTTCGATCGATACCCAGGACATGCGCGGCTTGATATTTATTGCCGCCCGTCTTCTCGAGGATTTTCACGATATATTCTTTCTCGATTTCGTGCAGCGGCAGGGTGCGTTCGGCCGCTTCGTCGAGAATCCGGCGATCGCCGCGAGCACCTTGAACCTGAATAGGCAAATCCTCCGCACCGATGATATCGCCGTGACTCAACGTCACCGCCCGCTCGATGACATTCTCCAATTCCCGGACATTGCCCGGCCAGGCATAGTCGGCCAGCATCGCCAGGGCCGGTTCACTCAGCCCCTTCACCTGCCTGCCGCGGGCGGTAGCGCATTTTTTCAGAAAGGCATCCACTAGAATCGGAATATCCTCCCGCCGTTCCCGTAACGGAGGCAACCGCAGCTCGATGACATTGAGGCGGTAGTAAAAGTCTTCGCGGAATCGCTTATTTTTTACTTCGTCGACGAGATTCAAGTTCGTCGCGGCGATAATCCGTACATCCACTGGAATGGACTTGGTGGCGCCCACACGTCGAATTTCCCGCTCTTGAATGGCACGCAGCAACTTCGCCTGCAACATGAGCGGCAGTTCGCTGATTTCATCCAGAAACAGCGTGCCCTTCTGCGCCTCCTCGAACAACCCGCGCTTATCCACCTTGGCATCCGTGAAGGAGCCTCGCATATGGCCGAACAGCTCGCTTTCCAGCAACTGTTCCGGAATCGCCGCGCAATTGACGGGGACAAACGGCGCATCGCGGCGATCGCTGTTGTAATGAATGGCCTTGGCCACCAATTCTTTCCCGGTGCCGCTCTCGCCGGTAATCAGCACATTGGTCGGACTATCGGCCACCCGTCGAATCAAATCGAAAACGGCCTGCATCGGCTTGCTCTTGCCGAGAATCTGATGAAAGCTATATTCCTTGTGCACTTCTTTGCGCAGACGACTCACCTCGCGCCGGAGAGCCGCTTCGCGGATCGCGCGCTCGACCACCCGCACCAATTCTTCGGTCTTCACCGGCTTGGTCAGGTAATCGCTGGCCCCATGCCGCATCGCATCGACGGCCGTCTCCACCGTGCCGAACGCCGTCATCAAAATCACCCCGATATCGGGATACCGCTGTTTGACCTCCGTCAGCAACTCGGTGCCTTGCATGCCCTTCATCCGGAGGTCGGTGAGCACGACGGCGTAGTCCTCCTCGCTCAACTGCTGAAGCGCTTCGTCTCCGCTGCCGACCCCCATGCATTGATGTCCGCGGCCCTGCAAGACGTCACAGAGCAGACTCCGCATGTCGGCGTCATCGTCTACCACCAGTACTGCGCCCCATTCCTCTGTCATACAGCCTTCCTCTCTGGACCAGACGGGCGCATCAGCATCCGCCGAGCATGCGCGCACAGACTAATCGGCCGACTCCTGAGCGGTCAAGGGGCGTCCTGCCGCAACCGGCACCAGGCAGCTGTCCCAAAATGCCCCATCGGTCCCGGCAAGCCTCCGCCTCAACAATCATGACCCTCTACGCTCCTGACCAATCCGCCGACTGTTTGACTCGGTGAGAACGGCACCTCTCTTGCGTCTTCCTGGGGCAGAGGGAGTACGCGCATGGGTTCGAGGCCTCCGGAGCAGGAATCGCAACAGCCCAGTCACGCCACGCCGATCGTGTCGGCCTCGGTACCTATGGTGCAAAGTCAGGGCCACCCCCCCGTCCCAGTCGCGCTCTCGCTCACCGGGATTCCATCGGGACGCGGACGGACGGCATTCGTGACGGCGATGGTGGGCCTCCTCATGGTCCTAGCCCTGATCCTCTGGCGCTGGTGGGCGAATGACCCAGTGGCCGCTCATTACAAGACCCTTCCCATCGAACGTGGGCCGATCACCTCCCTAGTCACGGCCACAGGCTCCGTGAATCCCGTGATTTCCGTCCAGGTCGGCAGTCAGGTCTCGGGCAAGATCGCGAAACTCTATGCCGACTTCAATTCGGTCGTACGGGAAGGACAGATCCTGGCCTCAATCGACCAGAAACCCTACCAGGCCAAGGTCAGTCAGGCCAAAGCGGCGCTGAAAAGCGCACGGGCAAACCTCGCCAAAGCTCGAATCATGCTCGCGCAGCGCAGATTGGAATTTACGCGGATGACGGCGTTGCGCGAGCAACAATTCGTCGCCCAATCCGAGCTGGACCTCTCGACCACCAATCTGCACGACGCCGAAGCCCAGCTCGACCTGACCCAGGCGCAGGTCGATCAAGCCAAGGCCACGCTCGCCTCGGCCGAACTCGATTTAGGGTACACCACAATTTTTTCTCCGGTGAACGGCACCGTCGTGTCCCGCAACGTCGAGGAAGGACAGACCGTGGTAGCCAGCTTTCAAACGCCCACGTTGTTCGTCCTGGCCCAGGACTTGACTCGCATGCAGGTGATCGCCAACGTCAGCGAATCGGATATCGGAGGAGTCACGGAAGGTAAGTCTGCGGACTTTCGGGTAGATGCCTACCCCAGAGAATTCTTTCACGGCATTGTGACCCAGGTCAGAAATGCGCCGGTCAGCATTCAAAACGTCGTGACCTACGATGTGATCATCTCGGTCGAAAACCCCGACCTCAAACTCAAGCCAGGCATGACCGCCAATATTTCGATCGTGACCGCCCGCAACGAAGAGGCGCTCCGCGCGCCCAACGCCGCGTTGCGATTCCGTATGCCGGGTGTGCCGGCCGATCGCAAGACGCCCCAACTCTGGATACTCGACGCGACAGGACGCGTGCGCGCGGCACCGGTCACCCTCGGCATTGCGGATTCCCTGTTTACGGACATCGCGTCCGGCGACGTCCACGAAGGCGAGGCGGCCATTGTCGGCCTTGCGACGGCCGAAGAGACCGCCCAGGAAAAGCTGCCGCCGGGCTTTGAGTTCGGGCCGAAAATGCGATGAGGCAGTCCTCGTGAGCTTTGTTTGGTTGACGATCCTCTCCGCCCTCCGCATCCTCCGACGGAATCCCCTGCGTGCCGGCCTGACCATGCTCGGCATCGTCATCGGCGTCGGCGCCGTGGTCGGCATGGTCAGTCTCGGGCAGGGCGCGACGGCCTCGGTGCAACGCGAGATTGCCAGCCTCGGCACGAACGTCCTCATCATCATCCCCGGCGCGACCACCACCGGAGGCGTGCGCGGCGGACTCGGAAGTGTCTCCACCCTCACCGTCGATGATGCGCGCGACATCGAAAAGCGCGTGGGCGACATCAGCCTCGTCACCTATGCCTCCCGATCGGTACTGCAAGTCATTCACGAACACAAAAACTGGAACACCGTCGCGCTCGGCACCACGACCACTTTCACCGACCTACGCAACTGGCCGGTGGCCCACGGAAGCTTTTTTACGCAGGCCGATGAGGATTCCGCCGCCAAGGTCGTCGTACTGGGGAAAACCGTCGCGGACAATGTCTTCGAGCGGGGTGAGGAGATCATCGGCGCACAGATCCGCATGAAGAATGTCCCGTTGCGCGTGATCGGCATTCTATCGCCGAAAGGACAATCGCTGTCCGGCCAGGATCAGGACGATCTCGTCGTCCTGCCGTTTACGACGGCCGAACGCAAAGTGCTGGGCACGAAGTTCCTCGGCACCGTCGGCATCATCATGGTCGCCACCCAGCATCGCTACAGCATTCCGTCCGCCGTGGAAGAGATCAAAGAACTCCTGCGCGCACGACATCGCATTCACCCGGCCGAGGAGAACGACTTTACCATCCGCACCATGGAAGACGTGGCGAAAACCGTTGCCGGCGCCAGCCGCACCATGATGGTCATGCTGCTCAGCATCGCCTCCATCTCGCTCCTGGTCGGCGGAATCGGTATCATGAACATTCTGCTGGTGTCGGTCACGGAACGCACCAGAGAGATCGGCATTCGCATGGCGGTGGGCGCCAAACGCTCCCATATTCTGCTGCAGTTCCTCGTCGAGGCGATCATTCTCACCGCCATCGGCGGCGTGGTCGGCGTCTTGCTCGGGGTCGCCGGTGCGCGCGTCCTCACCCGTGTCGTCGGTTGGCCGACGATTATTTCTTCACAGGCTGTCGCGGTCGCCTTTCTGTTCTCATTGGCCGTCGGCATTTTCTTCGGCCTCTATCCTGCCAATAAAGCCTCCCGCATGAACCCGATCGAGGCACTGCACTATGAGTAACGCAATCGGCGTCGGCTTCCCGCCATGACACACATGGGAACCATTCGCATAGACTCCCAGGATTTCCTTGTCGGCGGATCGACTCGACGCCTACACCAATGCACCGATGCGCCCGGAAGGATTGCGAAAGAAATGCATCTCCGCTACATTACCGCCCACTCGCGCAGCCCCTCACAATCCGAGGTCGATCCGTTGACGGCGTGCCCGACGTTTCAAGCACCCACTTCGAGAGTTTTGCGATGAACCGATGGTGTCGATTCTGCCTCTCTCTCGTATGCGCCTTCATCTTTCCCGCTATGGCCTCCGGCCAAATCGCTTCGTCGACGACCTCGCTCACCGCAGACGTTCCGGGAGCACACATCCGTGAAGCGCCGGTGGTCTACCTTGGAGAATCTCTCTTTACGCTCCATCAGAAGGTCGGCTCCTTCACTCCGCAGGATCGCGCCAACGCGATTCGAGATCGCCTGACCCAGATTGCCGACGCGCCGTTCAGTAACTTCGACGCGATTACCGTCGCCGAAACCGAGCACGGCACCGACATCACACTCGACAGCATGGTTCTGCTCACGGTGACCGATGGAGATGCCAAACCTTACGCCCGGCAGCGACAGGATCTGGCCCGGGAGTATGCGGGCAAACTGCGCACGGTGCTGCACAAGGTTCGAAAAGAGCTGAGCCTGGAAACGTTACTAATGGAAGGGGCGCTGGCGATTGCAGCCACCGCCGTGCTCGTAGCCATTTTGATGACCTTCCACAAGGTCTTTCCAAAAATACACCGCCGCATCCAGCTCTGGGAGGGAACCTACATCAAGGCGGTCAAAATCCAGCGCGTCGAAGTCCTGTCCGCGCAGACGCTCACGCGGCAGGTCATCGCCGTCGCGAACGGTGTGCGCTTCGCGCTGACCATCGTGATCGTCTACATCTATCTCACGACCGTGCTGGGACTCTTCCCGTGGACACGACAACTGGCCTCCACGTTGGTACGGGCCGTCGTCACCACGCTCACCACGATCGCCCAGACCTTCCTCAGCGCCTTGCCCGACCTCGCAGCGATCATCGTCATCATCATGGTGACGCGATATGTCATCAAGTTGATTCAAATGGTGTTCAATGGCATCCAGCGGGGGGCGATCACCTTCGCCGGCTTCCATCGCGACTGGGCCGACCCGACGTTTAAGATCGTCCGCTTTTTGGTCATTGCCTTCGCGGCCATGGCCATCTTCCCCTACATCCCCGGCTCTCATTCGGAAGCCTTTCGAGGCGTCTCGGTGTTTCTCGGAGTATTGTTCTCCCTAGGTTCCGCAGGCGCCGTCAGCAATGCCATCGCCGGCATTATTCTGACGTACATGCGTCCGTTCCAACTCGGAGACCGCGTCAAAATAGCCGATACCGTCGGCGACGTGACGGAAAAGACCCTGCTCGTCACCCGGATTCGAACCATCAAGAACGTCGACATCACCATTCCTAACTCACTTATTCTCGGCGCACATATCATCAATTACAGTTCCACCTCTTTGACCGCTCCTCCGCTCATCCTCAACACCTCGGTGACCATCGGCTACGAGACGCCGTGGCGAACCGTCCATGACTTGCTCAACAGCGCCGCACTGGCCACCAGAAATATTCTCTCGGACCCGGAACCGTTCGTGTTGCAGACAGCGCTCAACGACTTCTATGTGACATACGAGTTGAACGCCTACACAGGCGCCCCAAACAGGATGGCCGTCACCTATTCGGACCTTCACCAGAACATCCAGGATGCCTTCAATGAAGCCGGGGTGGAAATCATGTCACCCCACTACGCTCAGGTGCGCGACGGCAATACCACCACGATTCCGCAAACATATCTACCTGAAACCTATCAACCGCCGGCCTTCCGTATCCACTCCGTTGGGGACCTGCTGGCCAAGTCCTCGCCTGCCGGGGCCCCGCCAAAACCCTCGGCACCATGACGCAACCATTCGGGCGACAGGCGACCGAGAGCGTACACCGGAGGGACCTGCGACAGCCGCTCCCAACCTTCTTCGACTCTTTATGAGCACCCGGACCACACGACAGACGCCCACCGGAACAGCGCCTACCCTGGGCAGGATGAGTCAGAGCGGGGCTCCCCGAGTCATCGTCATGCCCGACACGTGGTCCCCCTTCCAGACTTTGACCGCACGGTTCGGGCTTGCCTTCCTCCTGTTCATCCTGGTCTTCCTTCTGCTCTGGCTGCATCGAAACGGACTGCGGGATCAAATCGACGGACATGTGTCCTTCTCCGACGTGGTGTACTTCACCATGGTCACCATCACCACTGTGGGTTATGGCGACATCGTTCCCGTGTCGACAACCGCCCGCCTGTTGGACGCGTTAATCGTCACACCGGCCCGGCTGGTCATCTGGTTTCTTTTTCTTGGCACCGCCTATCAGCTGATCATTCGGCAGTACATGGAGGGGTACCGCATGGCAAAGCTTCACGCAGCCCTGCACCAACATTGCATCATCTGCGGATTCGGCCACACGGGGCAGTCGACGGTGAAGGAGCTGCTCGCTCGGGGCACACCACCCGATCAGATCGTCGTGATTGATCAGCAGGAGGAACGCGTGCGTCTGGCCGGGGCGCTCGGCGTCGCCGCGTTTCAGGGCGACGCAGCGCAGGAAGAGGTCCTCACGGACGCCGCGATTCACAAGGCCAAAGCCGTCATCATTTCTGCCGGACGTGACGATTCGAATGCGTTGATGCTTCTCACTGCCCGGCATCTGAATCCCAGCGTGCGTATCATTGTCAGTGCCAAGCAGGAAGAAAACGTCAAGCTCCTCCGCCAGGGGGGAGCCGACGCAATCGTGTCGCCGGCCACCTTCGGCGGCTATATCTTGGCCGCAGCCGTCGAACATGGACACATGGTGCAGTATCTGAACGACTTACTGACCGCCGGCGGGAAAATCCGCCTGGTCGAACGGCCGGTCCGCGCGGATGAAGTCGGAAAGAGACCGGAACAGCTAACACCCGACCTGTTGCTCCAATTGTACCGAGACAAGTCCATCATTCCGCTGTTTGACTTCGATCGGAGCGGGGGCCTCCGACAGGGCGATATCATGGTGCTTCTGACGGCCGCGATTGCGCCGACGCACCCTACGGAGACGGACCGCTGAACCGAGATCATCGGCGCAGTTACGCGCAGCGTCAGACAGGCAGGTCGACGGACTGTGGTCCGGGAGTCGTATCGTGGCCACGTCCTGCCACCTGCTGTTCGGCATGGTAGGAACTGCGGACCAAGGGCCCTGATTCGACGTGGCGAAAGCCGAGGGCACGGCCCTCGTCCTTCAAGGCGGCGAATTCATCGGGATGGTAGAAGCGCGCGACGGGCAGGTGATCTTTCGTCGGCTGGAGATACTGCCCGATCGTCATGATGTCGCAGTCGACTGAGCGCAGGTCGCGCATGACTTCGCGGGCCTCATCCGTCGATTCGCCCATGCCGACAATCAATCCCGATTTCGTGGTCATCCCCATCTGCTTGGCTCGTCCCAGCAACTCGATCGACCGCTGATATTTGCCTTGGGGCCGGATCGACGGGAACAAGCGTCTCACCGTTTCGATATTGTGATTCAGGATGTCCGGACGCGCAGCCGCCACTGCCGCAAGCGCCGCTTCGTTGCCTTCGAAGTCCGGAATGAGCACCTCGATCGTGCAACTGGGACTCAACCGCCTGATGTGGCGGATGGTGTCGGCAAAGATCGACGCACCGCCGTCTGCCAGTTCATCGCGATTGACCGATGTGATCACCGCATGGCGCAGATTGAGCGCCTGAATGGCCTCCGCCACGCGCAACGGCTCCTCGTGATCGACCGCAGGCGGTCGACCGGTTGCCACCGAGCAGTAGTGGCATCTCCGGGTGCAGATATCGCCGAGAATGAGGAACGTCGCGGTGCGGGCGTTCCAACATTCCCACACATTCGGGCAACGAGCTTCCTCGCAGATCGTGTGCAGCTTGAGCCGGTCCATCGTCTGGCGAATGTCGTGATAATCCGGCCCGGTCTGGAGCCGAACTTTGAACCAGGGCGGCAAGCGGCGGGACGGTAGAGTTGCTGGCTGATGGCCGAGAGCCGATGGCCGATTCTCCCCGGGTGAGGTCCGCGGATCGATCTGAATGAAACTCATGACGTCACCGCCGGCATGAGCAATTCCTGCGGATGCTCCAACACCCGCTTGAACTCTTTGAGAAACTGCGCGCCCATCAATCCATCCAGAGCACGGTGATCGCAGGACAGAGTGACCTTCATGCGCCTCCCCGCTGTAACCGCACCTTTGGCGACGATCGGCACATCGCGAATCGCCCCCACGGCAATCGACGCCGCCTGCGGCGGCATGAGCAGCGCAATAAACTGATCCACGTCGAACATGCCGAGATTGGAGATGGCAAAGGTCGCCCCGGTATACTCCTGCGGCGACAATCGCTTCTGCCTGGCTCGATCGATCAACTGCTTCGTCTCGACAGAAATCTCCGTTAAAGTCTTTGCGCCGCAATTTCGAACGACCGGCGTAATCAGGCCGTCTTCCATCCCGACCGCCACGCCGATATCGATCTGCGTATACTGCCTGATGGCCTCGCCCGTAAACGACACGTTGACCTCCGGATGTCGCGTCAACGCCAAGGCCGCAGCCTTGATGAGCACATCGGTGATGGAGGGGTGCGGCTGGCGGCTCTGCTTGAACCCGTCACGTACCCGCTCGGCCTGCTCCATGTCGATCTCGACGGTCAGATAAAAATGCGGCACCGGTGCTTTGCTCTGGACGGTCGCCCGAGCGATGGCTTTTCGCATTTGGCTCAAGGGCTGATCTGCCCCGACGGACAATGGGGACGTCGCAGGGGCCGACGCCGCGACGACATCGTCCTCGACAATACGCCCGCCAGGACCGGTGCCGGTGAGGGTCGAGAGCTCAATGCCCCGTTCAGCCGCAAGGGCTTTCGCCCGCGGAGAGGCAAGCACCCGTTCTCCTCCTGGCCGACCTGGCGACGTTGGTGAGACCGTGCCTTCGGGGGACGCGGGCTTTGCCCCTAGGCCGATCGAGGGCGCCGCCGTCGCGCCGTCCGACAAGGCCGAGGCAATGTCTTCATCGGCCTCGGCGATCACCGCGATCAACGTGCCGGAGGCCACCGTCTCACCCTCACGCACGAGGATCTTGCGCAGGAGGCCGGGGGCAAAGGCTTCCAGATCCATGACCGCCTTGTCGGTTTCGATCTCGGCGATCACTTCGCCCGCATGCACCTGCTCCCCCTCGCGCTTTTTCCAGGCGAGCAAGACCCCTTCCTCCATCGTATCCGTCAGTTTCGGCATGACGACGCGACTAGCCATGAACTCCCCTCCAACACACCACCCACCGGCGACGACCGGTGCGACACCTGCGCCGCCCGTTTTTCATGCGACACCACAGAGTGAGTGAATGGCGGCGACCACACGCGGCACATCCGGAATGGCCGCGTCCTCTAATGGCCGGCTGTACGGCATCGGTACATCCTCTCCGGTCACGCGCACGATCGGTGCATCCAGGTAGTCGAACGCGGCGGCGTAGACACTGTCCGCAATTTGCGCCCCCAATCCGCAGAAGCGCCACCCTTCTTCCACAATCACCATCCTCCCGGTCTTCTTGACGGAGGTGACGATACTCTCCAGGTCCAACGGCTTCAACGTACGCGGATCGATGACCTCGACGTCGAGCCCGTCCTGCCTCAACCGCTCCGCCGCTTCCAGCGCAACCAGTAACATTTTGGAATAGGCCACGACCGTCACATCGGTCCCCGCCCGTTTCACGTCGGCCCGCCCGAGAGGAATCGTATACTCGCCCTCGGCGACCTCACCTTTCGTGCCATAGAGCAGTTGTGCCTCGATAAAGACGACGGGGTTTTGATCGCGGATCGCACTCTTCAGCAACCCCTTCGCATCGTGGGGCGTGGACGGCGCCACGACCTTTAAGCCGGGCACATGGCAGAACCAAGCTTCCAAACTTTGCGAGTGCTGTGCCCCTAATTGATGCGCCGCGCTGCCGGGCCCACGAATCACCAACGGGACGGACAGTTGGCCGCCTGACATGTAACGGATTTTGGCGGCATTGTTGACGATCTGGTCCAGCGCGACGATGCCGAAATTCATGGTCATCAACTCCACGATCGGCCGAAGTCCGGCCACGGCTGCACCGATCGCCAGTCCGGTAAAGCCCGCCTCCGTGATCGGCGTATCCACCACCCGGTGCGGGCCGAACTCTTCGACGAACCCTTTGGTCACCTTGAACGCGCCCTGGTAGTACCCCACCTCCTCGCCGATCAACACGATGCGCGAGTCTCGCCGCATCTCTTCCCGCATGGCCTGGTTGAGCGCGTCCCGATAGGATAACAACATGGGTGGTCTTACTCCTCCACCATGACGTCGGCATGCAAGCTCGAAGGATCAGGAAACGGACTTTCGTCGGCAAACTTCACCGCTGCCGCGACCACCTCCCCGACCTCCTGCTCCAAAGATTTGAAATCGCCTTCGCTGCAGAGCGCCCGGCTCAGCATCTGGTGTTTCAGCAACACGAGCGGGTCTCGCTTGCGATGTTCTTCGACTTCGTCCTTGCTCCGGTAATGGCCGTGCGAGGGATCGGCCATGGAATGCCCCATGAATCGATAGGTCATCGCCTCGATAAAAAACGGTCCATGCCCCGCACGCACCTGGTCCACCACCGTGCGCATCAGCTCCCGTACCGCCAACACATCCATGCCGTCGACACGCTCGGCCATGATGCCGTAGGAGCGGGCGGCCTCCGCCACATTGTCATAGAGGGCAACGGCACGTGCCACCGGCGTGCCCATGCCATAGCGATTATTTTCACAGATGAAGATCACGGGAAGTTTCCAGAGGGCCGCCAGATTGAAGGCTTCGTGGGCCTGCCCACTCGGAACGGCTCCTTCCCCGAAGAAACACACGGTCACGAGGTCTTGTTTCCGATATTTCGTGGCAAAGGCCAGCCCGGTCGCCAATGGGGTGTGTCCGCCCACGATGGCATAGCCGCCCATGAATCGATTCGCGAGGTCCACCAGGTGCATCGAGCCCCCCTTGCCCCGACACAAACCGGTCGCTTTGCCGAAGAGTTCGGCCATCACCTTGCCCGGATCTGAACCGCGAGCCAGGCAATGTCCATGGTCGCGATAGGCGCTGATGACATAGTCATCCGGCCTGAGCGCAGCGACGGCTCCCACGGCGATCGCCTCTTCACCGATATAGAGGTGGAGAAACCCGGCGATCTTGGCAAGCGCGTACATCTCCGCCGACTTCTCTTCAAATCGGCGGATCAACAGCATCTGGCGATACAGGGAACGCAGATCGTGCTCGTCCATGTCGGTCATTATGCATGCCACGACCAGACGACTCAACCGGGATATGCGGTTAGCGCTACCAAGGAGGTCGAGACGATCGAGCGCAAGCCTTGATGGCTTGACTCGTCGCGGTAAAACAGGCGTGGAGGGGCGCCTCAATGCTGAAGCGGTACGACGTGAGAACAACGGCTACCGCCGAAGTGTACGAGTGTGACCGTGTGCGAACTACCCCCACATGGCCGCAGCCGTCAAGCCCTGGCGAGTCGGGCGTATGACTATGATGACTCCGAACTCAACAGGCTCAGCGGTTCAGCCCAGAAAGATATACGTATCTACTGCGATACACCTGTATCCGATCACATTCAGACAGGTGATCGTTGGCGCACTTCTTCTCCATACGTTTCCATAAATACACCAAGAACCAATGCTCCTCATAGCGTTGGCACGATGATTGCGGAACGCGAGAACGGGAAATGGCCGCACATCGCGTAGGATGGCACTACGTATAGGCCAAAATGCACACGTGAGGGCGATTGCCGGCATATCGGCCATTCCGTGTCATGCACTGAGGAACTTTAAAGAAGAGGAGACCTCAATGAATCTGATCGTGGAATGGAACAATATTCTGCTGGAAGCCATTCGCGCAGTAGGCAAACTTCCATCGACCAGCCTGGACAGAGATCGCGGAGGCCCCCCACAGGTGGCTCGGTCGATCAGCATCGTCCACACGACGATCTACGATGCCTGGTGTGCCTATGACAGCGTCGCGAAGCCGGTTCACAGGACTACACCCAGGAAGCCTGTGCCCCAACACACGGAAGCCAACAGACGAAAGGCCATCAGTCAAGCTGCCTACCGCACGTTGATTGATCAATTTCCACCTAGCATTTTCGACCCCGCTTTCAAAACGGCCTATGAATCTATGCTGGCCAAACAATTGGCGAAAGAAGGGATTGTCATCGGAGGACCAACGCCCCCACCCGTCGATGTCGGTAACCAGGCAGCGGACGATGTGTTGGCATTTCGTCACAGCGACAATTCGAATCAATCCGGCTTATATGCCGACACCACTGGCTATGCTCCCGTCAACAGACCCATGTCTGTTTTACTCCCAGCCGATCCGGACGCAATCGATTTCCCGGGCAGATGGCAACCTCTTTCCTACTTAAACTCCGACCACGAGCTGAAAACCCCCAAATTCATTTGTCCCCATTGGCAGCATGTCAAACCATTCGCACTCACAAGCGGCGATCAGTGCCGTCCCCCTACGGCACCCCAGCCCCCGCTCAGCCAAGGGTTTCTGGATCAGGCGAGGCATGTCATTGATATTCAGGCTCGCCTCACCCCTGAGCAGAAAGTCATCGCCGAGTATTGGGCAGACGGCCCGAACTCCGAATTGCCACCCGGTCATTGGACCGAATTCGCCGCATTCGTCGTCGAGCGCGACAACCTCGATGTGAATCAGAGCGTAAAGCTATTTTTCGCCTTATCCAACGCTGTGTTCGATGCCAGCATTGCGACGTGGGACGCTAAAGTTGCGTTTGACTATGTGCGTCCGGTCACTGCTATTCGCCACATGTTCCGCGGCAAGCGCATCCTCGCCTGGGGTGGGGCAGGTAAGGGAACGCAGGAGATTACTGGAGAATTCTGGAAGCCATTTCAAGTTCCCACATTCCCCACCCCCCCATTTGCCGAATTCACATCAGGCCACAGCGGCTTTTCGATGGCCGCCGCCACCATTCTTAAGAAATTCACCAATAGCGATACGTTTGGTTTTTATTATTCTCAGGACGTCCCACTCAAAGCCGATCCCACTGAGCCCGTTACCGATATCGTTCTGCACTGGCCTACGTTTACCGCGGCAGCCAGAGAAGCCGGAGAATCGCGTCTGTATGGCGGCATTCACTTCTATGAGGGCAATGTCGTCGGGCTCGATCTTGGAGAAAAAGTGGGCAATGGCGCCTATGCCAAAGCAAAAGACTTGTGGTCCGGCGCGTAAACTCACCACTTCGCTTGACCAGTGCATCCCACACGACTTGTGCGTGAGACGCGAGACGGCTTGGAAGCCCGCGCTCTCGTCCCGTAACAGTCGATCGTCCGCCCGCCCCTAGCACCAACAGTGTACGGGGCTGCACAGACGGGACCTCGCTCGGCTCTTGTCACGATGCGGTACCGATTTATCGCGGGCGACGAGACGACTCAACAGGGAGATTCGGCCGGCACAGCATCACGCGCATGAAAGAAAGAGAGGAGAAAGGGAAGAGACTCGCACGAGCGAAGGCCGGTGCGGGCAAGCATCCCGCACCGGCCTTCGCGAATTATTTCACCTGCGAAAAATCGGCATCGAACTGCATGGTCTGCCCATCCTGCAAGGTCACAATGACGGTGGTCTTGGCATTCGGGTCAAACGATTCATAACCAAACCGCGCCGTGAATCTCGAACGATACGCGGGACCTGCGCCCTCATTCTTTCTCCCTCGATCGGCCGGGCTGAGATCGACCGGGCGAATGTTCTTTCCCTTTTGCTGAAACACTACGTCGGCCTTCTCCGCAAAGTATTCATCGTCGCCGCAGAGCTGCACTTCCACTTCCATGTTCGGCATATCCACGACCTTCTGAATAAACTCGTCGGGCATGCGCACATCTTTCTTTTGCTTTTTGGATTCCGCCGCTTCCTGGCGGCCAAACGCTTCAAGCCGATACCGCTTGGTGCGGAGGATGGCGCTGGCGCCGCAGGGATCTTTCTCAGGGTCTGCGCCTACACGCGTGACCAGCGAGGCTTGTTGCAGAATTTTCTTCACGTCTTCCGGCGAGCCGGCTTTCTCCATCGGAACTCGGCCGGCCTCCAACGCCTTCCTTGCTTCCTCCGGAGACAATTTGACGTCAATCGCCCAGACCGGTCCCGCCGCCGCCAACACCAGTGCTCCGACGATGAGACCCACCACCGCGTGAGATTGCCCACCCACATTTTTTTTGCCACGATCAGCGCGCATGCCTACCTCCCTGACACGTCTCTGAACAAGGGCGCATTGTAAAAGGATTGAGACGGCCTTTTCAATCTCAGACCGTTCGGCAGACGGACATGCCACTACGAACCGAACCGATTCCAGTTGGGGTAGGGCTTGCGGGCGTAAAGCTGATCAATATCGACGGGACAGGGCATGCCGCGCAGATGCAATAACTCAGCGACCAACCGCAGTGGTAACCCAACGGCCGCGGTGTAGTCCCCCTCAATCCGCTCGATCAGCGTCGCCCCGCCTCCTTGGATGGAGTAGGCCCCGGCCTTCCCCAGGCTGTCACCCGTACGCAGATACGCAGCCAGCGCGGCTTCGTCCAGAGGCTTCATCGCGACCAACACAGTCGCGAGCCGGACCTCGCAAGCTGTCGGCTCAGGCCCAACCAGCGCGACGGCGGTCACGATCCTGTGCGTCCGGTCGGCCAGGCGCCGGAGCATGGCTTCTGCATCGATCAAATCAACGGGCTTTCCCATCACCTCCTGCTCAAGGCTGATTAAGGTGTCGCTTCCGAGACTGAGTGCGTCGTGACAGCTCGGGAGACAGGAGCGGGCCTTGCCGATCGCAAACGTCATCGCCTGCTGCTCGGCAGGCACAGCCGACGTCACGTCCTCGATAAACGGCGGGACGACGGCCTCGAAGGGTATGCCCAATAAGGTCAAAAGTTCACGCCGGCGTGGAGACGTAGAGGCCAGAATCAATCGCATGGATCAAGACGCGCAGGGAAAAGGCAGATGAACGGCAGGTAGGGAATCGGACGAGGCCGCATCTTCCGACAACGAGACCTGGCAAAACTCGGCAACAATGCGTTCCACATCCTGCACGGTCGACACCCCGAACATTTTCGCGCGCATGGCCGCCGCATGGGGAAACCCTTTGCAATACCACCCGAGATGTTTGCGAAGACTGCGAAAGCGCTCCACGCCGGCAATGGCTTCATACTGCCGTGCATGGTCCACCATGATCCGCATGCGATGGTGCAACGACACGGGCGGCTCCCAGACGGTGGCGGGAAGCGAGGTGAGATCCTGCTGCTCCTGAAAGGCCCGGCGCGCTCGCTCCTTTTCGCGGAAAAACCATGGGGAGCCGAGTGTCCCACGTCCGACCAAGACACCCTGGACCCCACTCTCCGCCATACGGCGGACTGCATCGACCAGGGTCGTGAGATCGCCGTTGCCTAAGATCAACGTCTCCGTGCCGTGAGCCAGCTTTGCCGCCTCGGCAATGGCCGACCAGTCGGCGGCCCCACGATACATCTGCTGCAAGGTACGACCATGCACCGTGATGGCTGCGGGACGCGCCTCCAGCAAATGTTCCACCCATCGCTCGACGACCACGCAATCGAACCCCAGTCTGGTCTTGATGGACAGCGGCAAGAGCCGGCGCGGGACGACCGGAGCGCCGGAACGACGATGGTTCAGCTCATGAATGTATTCGATGCGGGACGGCTTGAACCCTAATGTATGAATGGATTGCCCACCGGCCCAATCCTCCAAGCCCTGTCGGGCGGCCCGCAGAATGGCATGGGCCAAGTCCGGCGTCTTGATCAACGCCGCCCCGGAACCGGACGCGGCGACACTCTTGGACGGGCAGCCCATATTGATGTCGAGCCCGTCGAACCCCAGCTCGCAGACTACCTGCGCCGCGCGATAGAACTGCTCCGGATCCTTGCCATAGAGCTGCGCCACAATCGGCCGCTCCATGTCGCTGTAGATGAGCGACGACAGCAAATGATCCGGCCCGCGGCAGATCTCGTTGACGTTGGTGAACTCGGTGAAGGTGATGTCGGGGCGCCCCTCGGTCGCGACCACACGCCGGAAGGCCGCATCGGTCACCCCGTCCATCGGGGCCAAACCAAGAATCGGCTGCGGCAGGGTTTTCCAGAAATTCATACGCGCTCCTCGACCGACCCGATCGGCTCATTCGCTGCACGATAGGCATCTCGTAACTCCCGCGCCTCCTCGCTCGCGCAGCGCCCCGCCGCCGGGCACCACTGTTCCACGAACTCGACAAACCGATCGATCTTCAGCAGGAAAAAATCATAGTCGTCCTGCTCCGGTCTGGGCCGACTGAACCATGCGGAAACAAATTGCTCCAGCGACACCCCGGCATCCCCCAGCAAACCGCAAGTCTTCGGAAACATGTCCTGCAACTCCCCCCCCCAATGCAGCAATTCATGCGGCAGATAGGTCGTACGATACCGACTCAGGTCCTCGGGCGAGCCGCCCAGCAGGGACAATTCGCCGTCTATCGACCGGGGATCACATGCGGTGACTCGGTGAACATACGATCGATACTGATGCTGTAATGCCGAACGCTCATCCGCCGTCAGAATCTGCGGCACATCAATTTCATAACCCGTCTCTATTTGGAGGGACGGAAGTGATCCCGCATGCTCGATTCGCTGCACCTCCGTGATGGTCCTGTCAAACCGCGTCACGAATCGACCGTACTCTTCGACAATCGTCGCAATCGGTTTGGTATCGACTTCCAAGGCCACCCCTTTCAACGACCGCAGTCGCGGGTGCGCGAGGACCTGGGCCAGCATCTCGAACAATAGAGCGGGGATGGGTGCCCCGTGCGCATCGATCCAATAGGGCCGCTCACGCACGTCGTCCGCCGTGCCGCCATCAGCCCTCATCGGGAACTCTGCCAACCCGGCGACGTGAATTTCGATCACCCGCTCCATGGGAAATTCGTCCAGAAACTCGGCCACGAAGGATTCCACCGTCCGCCGACGCCAGGCACCGGTATACCGGTAGACGGTCCACAGATGTCCGATATCCAGCACCAACCCGCACGCCGACCGCTCGGTCACCCGGCGGAAGAACCGGGGGATTGCGAGAGAGCCACAACCGAAATAGGTGAGCGGCGGCATCTCTAGCAGCACGAGCGCGGGATCGATTGCGTCCTGCCGAGCCTGCGCGTCGACCCGCGCCTGCAGGAAGGTGACATTCTCCGCAGTCATTGTTGCCGACCACTCCGTATAGAGCGGCGGCAAATAGGTGCCGAATGCGTAACCCGCCATCTGCTTGGTGGCACATTCATGATTGAGCCACGCACTCCTCAGGGCGGCCAATTGCGCACAGGCCTCCGCCACCCCTTGCCGTCCGGAATGACTCTGAGGAAAGTCGGGCTGTGTGGTCCACAGTCCTTCACCGTGGTAGGTCAGCGGCAGATCCGGCAGCTGCCGCCGCAGCCAGCGCATGGCCGACGTCGTTGCCTTGAAGACTTCCAGATAGCCGGGACGCAATTGCGCCTCTCCGAGGGCCTGAACGAGCTGCAGCACATCGGGTGAATAGACATCGACCGACAGCCCCGCACCTAGTGCCGGGAGGGCCTTCGCACGTTGTATGAATTCGCTTTCCATCAGATCACATTTGTCATATTTTGAAGCAACCATAGTGACTAGAGTTTCTGTGCAGTCTAAGCGCCTAACCGCTTGGTTGACAAGGGAAGATGGGCAAGCTGAACCGGCAAATCGATCTGGTATACTTTCTTTCGATGTGGAGGTCGCCGGGCCGACATGTCAGCCCCTCTCACGGCGAGAAACAGGCTTAAATCATGACCAAGACCGGCTCCATGCTCCGTGACAAACCGACTCATTTTTCTACCCCTATGGTGGCCCATATGATGACCCCCGGCGTGGTGCAGATTCCCGGGGATGTCTCTGTCAGCGAAGCCGCCCTGCTCCTGGAACGGGAGCGCATGCCCTGCCTGCTGATCAAAGACGGTGAGGCCACTTTCGGCATCATGACGTCGAGCGACATCGTGAAGAAAGTCGTCGCACAGGGACTGGAGCCCCACGACGTGGAAGTGCGATCGATCATGTCGAAGCCCGTCCACTCCGTCGAATGCGATCAGATCCTGGACGATGCCACCAGCCTGATGGCCTCCACCGGCGCCTCGCTCCTGATCGTCACCAAACAAGGGCAACCGGTCGGCATTCTGACGGCGCGAGATCTGGCTCTGGCGCCGAAACGGTGCGACACCTGTCTCCCCGCAACGATTCGTGTGACGAACGGCGAAGGCGAAGGCGCGAAACACACCGCCACCATCCGCCAGCTCAGTCACGTAGGAGCCTTCATCGAAAGCCGTACCCTGCTGCTTCCCGGAACCACGATCATCCTCTCGTTTATGCTGCCTGGGGCGGATTTGAGCTTCTCCGTGCGCGGCACCATTCTCAACAGCAGTGATGAACCGGAATTCCATGAAGACCGAGGAATGCTCGGCACGTATCCGGGGGTCGACATCCAGTTCGCGCCGCTCCCTTCTATCGATGAATCCAAAATTCGCGCCTGGGTGCTGCAGAATCTTCCGCGGGCATCAGACCTCTCTTAACCCGCCTTCGATGAATGCTTTGCGTCCATCTTCCCGGCTTGTTATGATTTCCTACTCCGACGATGCGCGTCCGGAGTGTACCGTGCTTTAGGTGACCATCCATGAAAACCCCTGCCGCCCGTTCCAAACCAGCTCCGACCAAAGATGAAATGCTGACGCAAATCACGGCCCTGCTCGATCGCCCTGACGACGATATTCAGGCCGCGCTGATGAAGGAAATTCTGGCCGGGGTCATCCGGTTGTCCGAATCGAACCTGGATGTCCTGGATCTGAAGATCGTCAACCGGGCCCTGAAAGAGCTGCGTCACGCCTTCAGAGTGTTTCAGGGCTACCGGCAACGCCTCAAGATCAGCGTCTTCGGGTCGGCCCGTACCCCCGCCGACGATCCCAACTACCAACTCGCCTTTCAGTTCGCCCGGCGCATGGTGGAAGAAGGCTACATGACCATCACAGGCGGGGCGGACGGGATCATGCGTGCGTCACAGGAAGGAGCCGGCCGCGAACACAGTTTCGGCGTGAATATCATGCTGCCCTTCGAGCAGGGCGCCAATGCGGTCATCGCCGATGATCCCAAACTCGTCACCTTCAAATATTTTTTCACCCGAAAACTCATGTTCCAGAAGGAGTCCCACGCCATCGCGCTCTTTCCTGGAGGGTTCGGGACACATGACGAGGGATTCGAGATCATGACGCTCGTGCAAACCGGCAAGAGCGACCCCAAACCCATCGTCTGCCTTCAGGCTCCTGGTTGCGACTACTGGAATCACTGGAATTCCTTTATTACCGACCAACTGTTGAAGCGACGCCTCATCAATCCCGAAGACCTCTCGCTCTTTACCATCGTCGATAACGTGGAAGACGCCGTGACGGAAATTCGCACGTTTTATCGACGGTATCACTCACTCCGCTTCGTAGGACGACAGCTGGTCATTCGGTTGAAGACCCCACTCACCGACCCGCAGGTCGAGGACCTCCAGCGGCAGTTCAAAGACATGCTGACGGAAGGGACCTTCGAACAACGACCGTCGCTTCCGGAAGAGATGGATGAACCGGGATTGAAGGATCTGGCACGCCTGACGTTTTCGTTCAATCGCCGCAACGCCGGACGCCTCCGCCAGTTGATCGACCATCTCAACCAACTACCCGTGCCGGGATAACGCCGCCCCCGCCGGATCGGTCGGCGATGCCACCCATCCGCTCGAGCGTGATAGCCCTTTAGTCTCCCTACGGGGACATGGTATGGTGCAGCGCTTATGAGTGCAGCCTCCATGCGTAGCCTATCGAACGCTCCCCCCACTCTTGTTCTGTATCACGCAGAATGTGCGGATGGGTTCGGCGCTGCCTGGGCAATCTGGCGGCGTTATCCCAATGCGGAGTATCGCCCCGTCAAGCATGGCGAAGTCCCGCCGGCCGGCCTGGCCGGACATCACGTCGTTATTGTGGACTTCAGTTATGCCAGGACGACGCTTGAGGCCATGGCCAAAGACGCTGCCAGCCTGGTCGTCTTAGACCATCATATTACCGCCGAACAAACCCTGGCCGACCTCCCCTACGCCTACTTTGATCTGAAAAAGTCCGGAGCAGTCCTGGCATGGGAATGGGCACATGATGAACCGGCCCCCTGGCTCTTGCGCTACATTCAGGACAAGGATCTCTGGAACTGGGCCCTCCCGAACAGCCGTGAAATCAGCGCCGCGCTCGCATCCTATCCGTTCAACTTTGCGCTGTGGAGCAGTTTCGAGCAACCGGAACTCGAACGGGAAGGTCGGGCGATCCTTCGGTATGAAAACGAACTCGTCACGAAATTGGCCTCCCATGCAACGCTGGTACAATTCGAGGGTGCGATCATTCCAGCTGTGCACAGCGCCGCCTTAACCAGCCAAATCGGCGAGCGGCTGTCTGCCGACCACCCGTTCTGCCTCATCTGGCACGACCGAAACGGACGACGGTACTACAGCATGCGGTCACGCGAAGATGGGACCGATGTGGGAACCATCGCCGCATCCTTCGGTGGCGGCGGCCATACACACGCCGCTGGATTCTCTGTTCCGTTGCATGCCGATGGGTCACTGCCGTCAAACCCCCGGCTTCCGCGCCCAGCGCCATGACAATCCTCGCTTCGGAAGATCGCGATGCTGCCGCTCAGCGACGATAACCCGACCGAACGGACACCCGTTGTCACCGTCGCCTTCATCGTCGCCTGCGCCCTCGTCTTTCTCTACCAAAGCTCCCTGGGTCCAATGACCGGCGAAACGTTCGTCTATCGATTCGGCGCCATTCCCTCCGTGGTATTCGGCCAGGCATCGCTCCCCCCGGAGGTGGTCGCCATTCCTTCGTACGCCACCATTCTCACCAGCATGTTTTTGCACGGCAGCTGGATGCACCTGATCGGCAATATGCTCTACCTCTGGGTCTTCGGAAACAACATCGAGGACATCATGGGACATGGCAGATTTATCGTGTTTTATGTGACCTGCGGAATCCTGGCGGCACTCAGTCATGCCCTCACCGACCCGACCTCGACCGTTCCCATGGTCGGTGCCAGCGGGGCGATTTCCGGCGTCCTCGGCGCCTATCTGCTGCTGTTTCCCCATGCCCGCGTGCTGCTGTTGGCCCCGGTCGTGGGAACGACCTACGTCCCGGCCGGCCTTGTCTTGGGATTTTGGTTCGTGATGCAGTTACTGAACGGAGGGGCCAGCCTCGGGGCCCAGGGAGGCGGAGTGGCGTTCTTCGCTCACATCGGCGGATTTGTCGCGGGGATGTTGTTGATCGGTTTCTTTAAACGACCCGAGGTACGATTCTTTGCGCCCACACGTGCCAGATCCTGGCGATACTAGCGATTGTCGTACCGCTCACGCATCCAGCAATTCCCGAACCTTTTCGGCCAGATCGTGCTGACGGTAGGGTTGCTGCAGAAAATACTTTTTGTTTACCCGATGGCTGGCGATCGTGTCATCGGAAAACCCTGAGACGAACAGCGCTTTCATCTTCGGATGTTGAAGCACCAGACGCTTCGCCAACTCGCGCCCGCTGATCTCTGCCAGCGACAGATGGCTGACCGTGAGATGAATCGGCCCATGGTGTTGTTGCGCCACGAGCAAGGCCTCCACCGCCGACCCCGCCTCCAGTACGTGATACCGATGAGAATGGAGCGTCGACCAGGCCAGTTTCCTGGCAATCTCATCCTCCTCCACCACCAACACCGTCTCCGCGCCCTTTGACACCGCCTCGCGAAGCACACGCGTATCACGCACGACTCCATGGCGTTCCACGAGTGGAAGGTAGACCCGGACAGTCGTCCCTTGTCCCGGCTGACTCTGCACCTCAACCATCCCCCCGTGTTGCCGTACGATCCCGTAGACCTGTGTCAGCCCGAGACCGGCATGGGTTTCCTTCGTCGAATAAAACGGTTCGAACATCTGCGCTTGCACATCCGAATTCATCCCCCCGCCGCTGTCGCTCACAGAAATCCTAGCCATGCGTTTGCGGGGATTCTTTTCCAACTGTTCAACAGGCAGCAACTCACCGGAGACCACCTCCACCGCGATGTCCACCCGACCAGCCTTCGGCATCGCATCCCGGGCGTTGGCCACCAGATGAAGCAACAGATACTCCAACCGATCGTGCCCGATCTCCACCAGTACGGGCACCGAGGGGTCCGGCACGCGGACATCGATACGACCAGGAAGGAGTCCGTAAAACGTGTCGCGCATCGACTCGATGGCCTGACCGAGCGACAAGGTATCCCGAACGGTCGTGTCGTGCACGTGCAGCGCCAACAGCTGAGCCGTCACCGCCGCCGCCCGTTCCCCGCTCCGAAAAATCTCCTCCACCGGTCCATGCAAGGGATCGCCGGGTTTCAACCGGGACACCATGACGCCGGTCTGATTCCCGATCACCGTCAACAGGTGATTAAATTCATGTGCCAATCGAGACGCTAACCGGCCCACCGCCTCGAACTTTTGAGCCTCGCGTAACTGCCGTTCCAGCCCCGTCCGCTCGACCTTGCCCTGACGAATCTCCTGATTCGCGCGAGACAACCCCTGCTTCAACCCCTGCACGCGCGTCTCCAGTTGTGCCCGTCGTTCCTCCAACACCTGCTCAGACTGTGTCAACTCCTGCACATCTTCCCGCAACAGGCGATTGCGGCGTCGCTCCGCGGTCACCGTTTCAAGCATCAATCCGTAAAACACCGACATGATCAACAACACGGGAATCCCGAGCAGATGGCCCACAGCCAGGGACCCGGACTGCATCGTCTGTTCATACACGAGTACGCCATACCCGCCGCAGATGATCATCGACAGGCCGAGCAGTTGCTTGAGCGACGGTGCCGACGACGCGATCAGGAGCAGAAGAAAATAGGTGAGATACAGTTCTGAGCTTGCCGCGCCGGAGAGATAAATCGTGCCCGTGACCAAAAGCGTGTTGATGCTGATCAAGGCACCGGGGAACCAGACCCGCTCAAGCACGGCCTTCGGTAACAGCATGATCCCGCCACTGAACAGCATCAGCCCAAGCGCCACCATCCGACTGACCGCATCCCCGAAGATCGTGTCGTCGCTGACCACGAGTTCGTAGGAGAGAATGCCGGCCACCAGACTCTGCAGAAACATCGTGCGGGTTCGGCAATGGGAGAGCAGCCGGCCCAATCCTCGCGCGGGGGAGCGATGTCCGGTTTGGTCGAGTTCGGAAGAGGAACGTAGAAGAGTCACCGCTGCGCCGGTCCTTCGTGGATGAAATGAATAGGAACCAGGCGGTGGATGAGCAAATCCTATACCCTGCCCGACGCGCGGCAACTCATCGCATTTGCAGGAAGGGGGACAGGACAGGCTGTCCAGGAACGGTCGGTGTCGACGGCCGATCTCACAAAAACGAACAGTCGTCAGACGTGCGGCAACGCGAACAGAGGGAAACGAACCACAGCGCAACGACCGATCGACGGATTCAGGACGCTGGACGGACTAACAGGAGGTCGGAATCAGTCTCGCACGGAATGACACGGCTTTGGCAAGTGCTGCGTCCCGGGTTGCGGCAAGGAACGAAACATGGCCCATTTTCCGCTTGGGGCGAATGGCTCGTTTCCCGTACACATGCACGATCGCACCCGGCTCACGCAACAGCTCTTGCACGGCGGGAGCGGTAGTCGCCGATCGAACATCGTCACCGATGAGGTTGACCATGACGGCCGGACTGAGCAGACGGATTTCTCCGAGCGGCAAGCCGCAAAGCGTCCGCACCTGTTGCTCGAACTGCGACACCGTGCAGGCATCCAACGAATAGTGACCGGAATTATGGGGACGGGGCGCAACCTCGTTAATGAGTATCCGCTCATCGGACATGAGAAACAGTTCCACGCAAAAGACCCCCACCCCATCCAACGCCTGCACCGCTTGTCTCGCCATATTCGCCGCCTGCTCGGCTATCGCCGCCGGCACATCCGCAGGCACAGTGGTCTGGCGAAGAATCCCGTCTTCATGCACATTTTCAACCAACGGATAGGTTCGCGACGCCCCGTCTGCCCCCCGCACTACGAGGATCGACACTTCGCGATCGAAGGGCAGCCACTCTTCGAGGATCCATCGGGCTCCAGGTCTCCTGGTCCTGGCTAATTCCTGCTGCACCGCAGCACCGTCTTCCGCTCGCGCAATGTTCCATTGCCCCTTGCCGTCATAGCCGGCAGTGGCGGTCTTACACACCAAGGGATAGCCCGGCGTGACCTGCCGGCCGAGTTGCTCCGGTGAGGCCATGGCGAAAAATGCCGGGACCGCCAATCCCTGATTCCGTAAGAACGTCTTCTGTTCGATGCGATCTTGAATCACTCGCAACACCCGGCTGGACGGGCGAACCGGCACGTCACGCTCCAACTGTTCGCACAGATCAGCCGGGATGTTCTCCCATTCATAGGTGACGGCACGTACCAGTCGAGTGAATTCACGGCGGGCGTCGGCATCGTCAAACGGCTTGATCAACGAATAGTCGGCAAGGCGGTGGGCCGGGGCCTCAGGGTCTGGATCCCACACCGCAGTCGCATACCCCATCCGCCTGGCGGCGGTGGCGAACATGGCACCCAGTTGCCCACCTCCAAGCACCCCCAGAGTCGCGCCTGGCTCGATGGCAGTCACGTTCACCGTCGGCGGCCCGCCTGGACGGTGCGTGTCATCGGAAAGGGAGGAGACAACCGGGCGTCGTCCTGGGAGTCGAGCACGCGTTGCGTTTGTGCCGTGCGAAATGCGTCGACGCGTTGTCTGATGCTCACCGACTGCAATCCCAGAATCTGGGCAGCCAGGATCGCGGCATTTTCGGCCCCGCCGATGGCCACGGTGGCGACCGGGATCCCCCGCGGCATTTGGACGATGGACAGCAGGGAATCCAACCCGCGAAGCTGTTCGGTTGGAATAGGCACCCCGATGACAGGCAGCGGAGTTTTTGCCGCGAGCATCCCCGGCAGATGGGCCGCTCCGCCGGCACCGGCAATAATCACCTGTATCCCCCGCTTAACCGCCTGCTCGGCGTACGTGAAGAGGCGATCGGGAGTACGATGGGCCGACACCACTAATAGCTCGTTGGGAATCCCGAGCTCGTTGAGCATGGCCACGGCCTTCTCAAGAATCGGAAAATCCGATGTACTCCCACCCAACACTCCGACAGATGCGCGCACGGCGTGACGGCTCTTCGACATGAATGCCCTACCTCTGGCTGAAGGACAAGACGACGCGGCGAACCATAGCCGTTCTGATGCCAATGGGTCAAGTTGAGCCGTCACGTAACACGTCATTGAATTGACCAACTCCTTTGTCTTCCACTATTATGGAAACCGGTGCGCTTCCTCATGAAGGTCCGTGCAGTGGAGGGCTCACGTGCAGCGTATTCGTGAAGGGCTCAAAACGCGATTTCGCTCTCTGGTCACCCAGCGCACGGGGCTGGACGAAATGGCCGTCGACGACTTGGCGACCTCGACCAAACTGCAATCATGGGAAGCGGTCCAGATCCCCGAGCGGCTTCGATTCTCTTCTCGGCTGGCCATTCTCCTGGTCGCGTTCTTCATACTCATCGTGGCCTTCGTCCCCTGGACCCAAACTATCACTGTCACCGGACAACTCTCAGCCTACACCCCCTTCGAACGACCCCAGGATGTCGAAGCCCAGATCACCGGCCGTATCAAGAAATGGCATATCTTCGAAGGCGTACGGGTGAAAGCCGGTGATGTGATTCTCGAACTTGACGACTATGACCCGAACTTCATGGCCCCGGATCTGCTGAGCCTCTTGGAACAGCGCAAACAGGCGCTGGAACAAACCCGGAAAGCCGCGTTGAGCCGAGCCGATCAACTCGATAAGCGCATCAAGGAAATGCAAAATCTTGTGAAAGCCGCCGTGCCGTCGGCGGGTGCGCGCGTCCTCGAGGCGGAAAGCAAGGTGCGCGAAGCAAGACAAAAAATCGAAGCCGCGAAGATCGCAGTCGCCACAGCCGAGCTGAATGTAGAACGGCACCAGCAATTGGCGCAACAAGGATTGGTCTCCCAACGCGAACTGGAACTCACCATTCAAGCCGCCATCGCCAGTAAAGCGGATCTGCAAGCAGCACAGGCCAACCTGGCTGCCGCCGAACAAGGGATGAAAGCGCTGAGCTTCGGGCGGGAACAGGTGAGTGCGGAAGTTCTACAACGACTGCTCGATGCCGAAGCGGCGCGTGATGCCTCGATCGGTGAGGCGGCGCGGGCCACCGATCAAGTTGCGGACGTCTCGCTGCGACTCTCCAACGCCAACCAACGGCGCGTGGCAAGCCGGATTCTGTCGCCGATCGACGGGACCGTGGTCAAAATGGCGCAGGCCGGCGCCGGCGAAACCGTGCGGCCGGGGGACAAGCTTGTGAGAATTTCTCCGAGCAGCACGGACAAGGCGATAGAAATGGTCGCCGACGGGATCGACGCACCACTCCTGAACGTCGGGCGGAAAGTGAAGATTCTCTTCTACGGAATTCCTGCTATCCCGTTACCGGCTTGGCCGGAACTGATGGCCGGAACCTATAACGGCGTCATCAAGGTCATCGACCAGGTTGATGACGGGAAGGGCAATTTCCGCTTCTGGGTCGTGCCCGATCATGAGGAGCGCCCCTGGCCGCCGCAAGAACATGTTCGACAGGGGACCAAAGCGATGGGATGGGTCATTCTCAACCGCGTCCCGCTCTGGTACGAACTGTGGCGCCGGTTTAACCTCTTCCCGCCGGACTATCAGGAACGGCCTCCGAGCCTGATCGACACCCTCCTGCCCAAAGCCGGTCGCGGGGCTAAGTAATCATCGCCGCGTTCCCGGCCCGCGCGGGAACGACGATAATTCCTCGACGCCGATGCTCTTTCCCTCGAACGCAGAAAGGAGTGCGCCTCATGAGAAACTACGCCGGGATATTCGTCATCACAGCCTGTGCGCTGTGCTGGGTGCCGGACACAAGTCCAGCCGCCGAGGAGGCTTCGAAATCGAAGCCCCTCCCGCCCATTCCACTTTCACTCAACGAAGTCCATGCCTGGATCGATCGGTCCCATCCGCTCCTGAAGGGAGCCGGCACCGAAAAAACGTCGGCACGAGGGAAAATGCTCAAGGCCCTCGGCGCGTTCGAGCCCGTCTTCGTCAACGATACCGAAATTGAACGATTTATCGAGAAAGGCACCACCAAAACGCAGAGCGTCGGCTTCAACGACACCCTCGTGGAAGCACGCACGCCTTGGGGGTTCCGGGGCAGCGCGGGCATCCGGCAATCCATCGGCGACGCCAAGATTCCAGACCTCGCATTCGGCAACGGCCAACAAGTGATTCTGGGCGGGTTCTTGCCCTTGCTGAAAGGCTTGATGATCAATCCGGAGCATGCTGAGCTCCAACGCTCGGAATTGGCCGACCCCCGGGCCGAGGTGAAGATTTCCCAAACACGCCAGGATCTCTTCCTCGCCGCCGCCACGCAGTTTTGGGACTGGGTGTCCGCGGCAAAATTCGTTGATGTCCAACGCCGGGCACTCGGAGTCGCCGAGGAGCGGTTGCGACAGGTCGAGGGCCGTGCCAAAGCGGGGGCGGTAGCGCCGCTCGATGTCGTCGAAGCGGGACAAGAAGTGCAGCGACGCCGTGAAATCGCCATCGCCGCACAGCGGGCCGTGGAACAAGAACAGTACAAGATGTCGATGTTCCTCTGGGAAAACCAAACGCCCACCGTGCCGCAGCTTGAGCGGGTCCCCGACTTTCCGCCGGCCGCCGCCCCCCCGACGTCCGAAACCGTCAAGGCCGACAAGCTGCAGGCGAAAACCGACCGCCCGGAGATTCGCGAAGTCGATATCGAGGCGAAGGTCAACAACATCGATCTGGAACTCGCCAAAAACAATCTCCTCCCCAGCCTCGATCTGGAAGCGGCGCCGGCACGCGCCCCTGAAAAGTTCGTCCTCGGACTGGGCTACCGTTTCGGGGCGGAATTGCGCATCCCGATCCTGCAACGCCGAAGCCGCGGCGAGGTGATGGAAGCCCAGGCGCAAGCCGATCGGCTGGTGCTGGTGCAGAAATACCGGGAACAGCAGGTCGTGGTGGATGTGGACAATGCGCTGTCGGCGATCGAGCGCGCGAAGGAACGGGTCGCGGCAGCGGCGGAATCGCTTCGCATGGCCAAGACCTTGGAGGAAGGGGAGCGCTTTCGCTTCAGCCTGGGGGCCACCAGCGTCCTCTTCGTGAACCTCCGCGAACGAAATTCCGTCGATTCGGAGATGCAACTGGTGCGGGCGAAAGCCGATTATCAGAAAGCCTTGGCACTGTACCAGTGGGCCACAGGCTCATGGGCACGAAGCCAGCCTTCCGCCGTGCCGGTCAACTATCGGGTCGGCGCAAGCTTCTCCAAGTAGTGGCAATTTACGGCCCTCTCTGATAGGTTTTAGCGATCCTCATCGGGCTGCGGGGACACGTCCGCCGGATCATGAGGCGGCCGCACAACACATAGGGCCCAGTCAGGTGTAGCTACGGGTAGCAGCATGGCCCAGGATCATTCCGGCAACCAGAGTAACATGTTCCAAACGGTCGTCGGCCACCTGGGCCTCCTCTTCCGTCTCGAACGACGGATTCTGGGCCTCATCTTTTCCTATTCGATCGCCATCGGGCTCTTCGCGCTGATCGTTCCGCTGACCGTTCAAGAACTCGTCAACACGTTTGCCTTCGCTCTACAGCCCATCACCATCGTCACGCTGGCCGTGGTCATGGTCGCGGCGTTGCTCTTCGTCGGCGCATTTCGGGCCCTGCAATATTACGCGGTGGAGGTATTGGAACGCCGCATTTTCGCCCGCGTCGCCATTGCGATGGCACAGCAACTGCCGCATCTGCGCTACCAGGGATTCGAGCCGCGTTTCGCAAACTATTTCATGGAAACCATGTTCATGCAGCGGGCCGTCTCGGTCCTGTTAGTCGACCTGATCAATGTGATCGTCGGCGGCGCGGTGGGCATGACGATCCTGGTCTTTTATCACCCCTATTTCCTGCTGTATAACGCGATTCTGCTGCTCGGGTTCAACGTGGTGTTTTTCCTCATGAGTCACGGCGGGCCCAAGGCCGACCTCGAACTCTCCCACGCCAAATACGACACGCTGCATTGGTTCCAGGAAATCGCCTACAACCTGCTCCACCTCAAGTCGACGGATAGTCAGGCGCTGTTGATCAAAAAAACAGACCACCTCGTCGACACTTACGTCAATGTGCGCAAAGCCAGATTCGGCATTCTGATCCGGCAATATCTGGGCTCTCTCGGATGGCAGGCCATTGTGCATAGCGGCCTCATCGCCACCGCCGGCTGGCTACTGGGAATCGGCCAGTTGACCTTAGGACAATTTGTCGCCGCCGAGGTCGTGGTGAGCGGTATTCTGTCGAGTTTCGACGGAGTCGTCAAACGGATGGGACACATCTATTACTTCCTCACCGCCTTGACCGAACTCGGCTTTCTGTTTTCTCTGCCGAAAGACCAGGATACCGCGACGCTGTCCATTCCCCTGCCGGACCCGACCGTACACGGCATTCGCGTCACCTGCAAGGATCTGACGTTCGATCCTGTCGGAGGCCCGGCCCTATTCGAGCAATTCAACCTGGAAGTCACACCCGGGGAAAAAGTCGGCATCTACGCAGGATCGACGATGGCCAAAACGACCCTGGCGCGAATCCTGGGCGGTCTCGACTCGCCGACCTCCGGCGTGATCCGCTACAACGGCGTCGACCTACGCCACCTCGATCTGGACGCTGTCAATCGGTTCCGCGGGTTTATCCTGGACTCACGACTCTCGCTCTTCGAAGGCACGCTGGAAGAGAACATCGTGCTCGGACGGGAGTATATCCCCTACAGCGACGTACGATGGGCATTACGCTTCACCGAGCTGGAAGAGGAAGTCGACGCCCTGCCTCAAGGCCTCAAAACCCACGTCCGAACTGCCGGTAAAGTTTTTGCGCCGTCGCACATTGCGCGCATTCTGGTCGCCCGAGCGATCCTGGGGCGCCCGCAACTCCTCATTTTCGAGGGGATTCTTCACAACATGCATCCCGCCATGCGCGAGACGATTCTCCGGCGTCTGTGCAGCAAAGAAGAGCCCTGGTCGGTGATTTTCGTGTCGAATGATCCGAATCTGACTCCACATGTCGACCGACGGATCATGTTGAACTAATCCGCTGCGCCGCGTCCATCCGTCTCCAGACTCGCCATCCCCACCCCCTCCGCGAAGTCAGGCAGTCGGTCGCACGTCGGGGCGTCCCGGACCGACGGCCCGAGCTGCGTCAAAACGACCTCGACTTCTTTCCTCATGCGCGATCTGCTAGACTGACCCCGGAGTTCGCCTGCAGCCTGACGGACGAAAGGGATGCTTGTGTCATTGGCAACGCGCTTCAGATTATCCTTTCCCACGCCGAACCAGCTCATCATCAGCCTGCTGATCGCGGGATTGGGATGGGTGAGCGGCCAGGCCCTCAGCCGCATCGATCAAGACCTCCGCATCATGTACGCCGAGTACACGCTGGGCGCCGCAGACCTCGCCCATATTTCCGCGAATGTGATGCGGTATCGCAATACGATCATTCGATCGTTGGAGGCGGAAAACCAAACCACCTTCGAACGAATTACCCAATCATTGCCGGAACAGCGAGCGAGGATTCAACATGCCGTGGATCGCTACGCGGCGGCCAGCCTACGCGTCTCACGAAGCGGACGAAGCGAAGAAAAAGACATTCAAGCGGTTCGTGAAAGCCTCGATCAGTACTTCCATGTCGCCAGCAAGACCATCGATCTGCTGTCCCAGGAGTGGCGGGCAGGATCGGCGGCGGAGGCGACGGAACTGCGGCGCAAAGCAGAAATCCATGCAGCCGACAACGGGGGGCCGAAGGTCATGCAGGTGAGCCTCGCGCTGGACCGCCTGCTGGAGACGGTGGCGGAGGTCGCCAAGGACATGCGCGACGAAGGGACCAAAACGATCGTAACCACAGGTTACTGGATCGTGGGCGGAAGTTTTTTCATTGCGTTGTTGAATCTGTTTCTCGGCCGGAGCCAGGCGGCGCCGCCGCTTCCCTCCTCCAAGCCTAACGAGACCGCTCGTGCCGATGCCCCGCTCCACCTGTCCGGCGAGGGCTCAAATCCGGCGCTGCACACCGACTGAACGCGCGCGGCACGCTGCGAGTCTCACGACGGCTCGACCGGCCGGCCGAGCGCCTGAAAGAGCCGCCGGCGTTCCTCCCCGCTCAGATCCTTCCACTGCCCCGCATGCAGTCCCTCCACAGTGATGTGCATGATCCGCACACGATGCAGCCCGACGACCCGATACCCGAGCGCCTGGCACATACGCCGAATCTGACGATTGCGCCCTTCCGTCAAAATGATCCGGAACCGGTGCGGCCCGAGGCGCGTCGCGGTACACGGGCGCGTCCGTGCACCGAGAATCATCACGCCCTGGGCCATCTTCGCAAGAAACGCCTCATCGAACTCCCGATCCACCTCCACGCGATATTCCCGTTCGTGCCCATGCTCGACCCGTAGAATCTCGTTGACGATATCGCCGTCGTTGGTCAAGAGGATCAGGCCCGAGGAATCTTTGTCGAGCCGGCCGATGGGGAAAATTCGTTCGGGATGTCGGATTTCGGAGATGATGTTTCGTGGAACGTGCAACTCCGTGGTTGTCGTCACGCCGACCGGCTTGTGATACTTGAGATAGACAGAACGATTGGCCCGCTGCAGCACCACGCCATCGCGCGCCACGACATCGTGCGGCGAAACCTGATCACCGAGTTTGGCCACCACGCCGTTGATGGTGACGCGTCCTTCCGCGATCAGTCGATCCGCTTCTCTCCGCGAGCACAGTCCCTGCTCGGTGAACAATTTATTGATCCGCATGGCGGGGCATAAACTCGCGTGAGCCGTTCCTCGTGAAGCGTAGTTCGTTTTTCGCAAAGAAGGTGCGGGCAGGAGCTTCGACCGAACAACATCGACAGAGTCCCCTCGCTCCCTGCGTTCTCCGTCATGAGCGATACACTCCGTGCTCCAACGAGAGATGCTGCACGGGCGACGCGTGACGCGATGAGGATCACTGCACGCGCCGACCGACACGGATACGCCCCAGCATGCGATAGATCAAGCGGGCGATGCTGAATTGCGGAGCGACAAACCCTTCGATCGGGGCGATCTCGCTGATGTCCATCCCGACAATGCCCGGGCCCTTCGCCAAGGCGGTCACCAGCGCCAGAGTATCGTACCAGCCCAATCCGCCCGGTTCAGGGGTCCCCAACGCCGGCACGAGCGAGGCATCGAGCCCGTCGCAATCGAAGGTAAGATAGACCGGTCCGGTGCAAGCCGCCAGGACCTCGGGAATCCAGCGTGCCGCCCGTCCTTCATAGGGCCCCGACGGATCCACAATCGACGCCGCAAAGAAGGTCGTGATCCGAGGCGTCCTGTCGATCAGATCGATTTCTTCCGGACTCACCGATCGGATGCCGACCTGCACAAGCGGCAACCCGTCCTGAACCACGCGCGCCATAACGCTGGCGTGACTGTAGGGATTGCCTTGATACGCCTGCCGAAGATCGCCATGCGCATCGATTTGCACGACACACATATCCGGATACCTCCGGGCATGGGCGCGAATGGCGCCCAACGCTCCCGTATGTTCCCCGGTCAGCGTCACAAGGAATTTTCCCCGGCCCACGTGCGGCTGCACAAACTCCTGAATCGCTTGCACCGCTTGCCCATCGACACGCCCGCCGAGGTCCAACGTCGCGGCCGTCGCAATGCCGCCCCATTCGCGATAGGGCTCCTCGCGCAAGGTCTCGTCGTACAGTTCGACTTGCTGGGAAGCTTCAATGATGGCGGAGGGCCCACGGTCCGACCCGAGGATATAACTCGACGTGTGTTCGTACGGAGCCGGGAGCACATAGACTCCCGCCTGATCAGGATGGCACCAGGGTTCGTCGATTCCGAGGAAATTGTCGGCTTGACCAAGCCACCCGGACGGAAGCGCCATGGGTGACGCTAGGCCTTGTTTCGAAGACTCTTGGGAATGTTTTCCGTCGGGATAAACACTGCCAAGGCGATGACGCAGGTCCACCGGTTCGGCCGGCCGACTGCGGATTGGGTGATGTTGAGGGTTCTGACGATTTTTCCGCCCATCTTGAATACCTGCTCGCGCTCCTTCCACGCGACATCGGGATCGAACTCGATCCCCTGCGTGGTAGCAAGCATCTGCGCCGCCAGATCTTCCGTATATTCACCGGATTCTTCATCCGTTTCGCCGTAGGCATGGTGTTCGGAAAGATAGCCATAGGTATCGCGGTCGGTCGGAATCGCCAAGCCGATGGATGCGGAAATCAACCGGTTGCGCTCGTTCGTCTCAGAACGGGCCATGACGCAGAACGTGATTTCACCGGGATTGAGCAACTTTTCGCCGCGCTTCCGCGGGAGGATTTTACAATTGGGCGGGAGAATCGATGAGACGCTGACGAGGTTGCAATAGGCCACGCCGGCGCTCCGCAAGGCCTGCTCGAACGCAGCCAGCTTTTCCTTGTGCACGCCGACACCCCTCGTCAAAAACATGTGTGTTGGTACCATGTACTCTCCCCTTGTCCCTCGTTGAAATCACTCCGCCCGGAGCGCTCGAAGAATTGTCAACGGCCTGGTGCCACACTTGTGCTCACCCGGCGACACGCGCGAAAGTTGTATCAAGTTTGTTCCGCATCCGCAATATGGCGGCCGGGGTTTTTTGCGCCGTTTGCGGGCCGTTTAGGGTCGACGCAGGTTCATGACCAGCAGTTTGGGTTCAGTCATGTCCTCGATCGCGTAGCGGAGACCTTCGCGACCGATCCCGGAATCCTTGATGCCGCCGTACGGCATGTGGTCCGCACGAAACGTGGGGATTTCATTCGCCAGCACACCGCCGACCTCCAACTCCTCGAAGGCCTGAAAAATACGCCCGATGTTGTTGGTAAAAATGCCGGCCTGCAGTCCGTACTCCGATTCATTCACCGCCCGCAAGGCCGTCTCAAAGTCCCGATAGGGGGTAATCGTCACCAGCGGGCCGAATACTTCCTCGCAAGACACTTTCATCGTCGCGGTCACATCGGACAAGACCGTCGGGCGCACGACCGGACCGACCCGCGACCCGCCGGCGAGAAGACGAGCGCCCTGCGCGACAGCCTCTCCGATCCAACGCTCAATTCGCTGCGCTGCGCCTGTATCGATCAGGGGGCCCACGACGGTGGCCTCCTCACCCGGGTCGCCGGTAGCCAAGGCCTGGACACGAGCCACTAGATTCTCGGTAAAGGCAGCCGCCACCGACTCATGCACGAAGATCCGTTGGACCGAAATGCAGGTTTGCCCGGCATAGGTAAATCCGCCGGTCACACAGCGCTGAACCGCATACTCCAAGTCTGCGTCCGGCTCGATGATGACCGCGGCGTTGCCACCCAGTTCGAGTACCACCTTCTTTTTTCCACACTTGGCCTTCAACATCCACCCGACAGGCGCGCTTCCGGTAAAGCTGAGTAACTTGAACCGGGGGTCGATCACCAAGCGCTCCGCCACACTGTTGTCGCAGGGCAGCACATTGAGACCTCCCGGCGGCACGCCGGCCTCCAGCAGCAGGTCGCCCAACAGCAAGGACGTCAGCGGGGTCTGAGGCGCGGGCTTGATCAGAATGGCATTGCCTGCGGCCAAGGCCGGCGCGACTTTATGGACGACGAGATTGAGTGGAAAGTTAAAGGGCGTAATGCCGAGGATCGGTCCGATGGGAAACCGCCTGGTCACTCCCCAATAGGTCTCCATGCCGGGCGACCAATCGAGCGGCACCACCTCGCCACCGATACGTTTGGCCTCCTCCGCCGCAATGGAGAACGTCTGAATGGCGCGTCCGACCTCCCGGCGCGCGTCGGTGACGGGCTTACCGGACTCAGCCGTCATCGTGCGGGCGAATTCTTCCTGTCGCGCCTGAAGGGATTGGGCGGCCTTCTGCAGCAGGCTCGATCGCGCGTACCCCGACAGCTTGCGCATCGCCACCGCGCCGTCGACCGCAGACTGTACAGCCAATTCCGCTTCAGCCGGACCAGCCTGGCAGACGTGATCGACCGTGTCGCCCGTATAAGGATTGTGTATAGGAACAACCGTGGTGGAGTGCGACCACCGACCGCCGATTAGAAAGGGACGTCCATTTCCCAACGGACTCACTCCAGGAGAGGAACACGTACTAGGACACAGACTCTACCGGTGGACTCGCGGCAGCCGCGGCACCGGCCGCCTCTTCTGCTTGCTGGGCCGCAACCGCTTTGGCAATCAACTCTTCGGTTCCCCAATCCTGTACCGCTGCCAGGGTAAAGGCTTCGTAGGTCGAGACGCCATGGCACGTCGGACAGGCCGGCATAGGAACCTTCCGGCAAAACACCTCACTCAAACAAGACATGCACACCCACAAATCCGGCTCCCCGTTTTTTGCCGGCACAGACCAAAAGGCTTGTTTGGACCCCATAGTGCAATTCCCTCTTTCCTGGCTAAACGATCATGCTCGCGACGATGCGTCACCTCTGCGAACCCGTGCCTGACAGCCCCTACTTCGACTTCTCCCCTTGCGACGCGAGAAGCTTCTCAATTTCTTCCTCGAAGGCTTCGAATGGGAAGGCGCCCGGAATGGCCAATGCCGGATTCTTGGCCGTCGGCTGCTGGGTGGTCCGCATCAAAATAAAGCCAGGCGTCCCATGGAATCCCCAGGCATTCGCCTCGTCGCGGTCCTGGAAAATTGCTTTCATATGCGGAGCATCGCGCAGGCACTGTCGGAATCGCGCCTGATCGAGGCCGATGGCCTTGGCATGCTGGGAGTAACTATCCACGTCCAGTCGCCCGTCGGCAGCGAACAACCGGTCATGCATGGGCCAGTAGGTGTCCTGATCCCCCGCACAACGAGCCGCGAGCGCAGCCGTCACGCCGGGCCCCTGATCGGCACGGGGATAATCCTTGTAGAGAAACCGCACTTTGCCGGTCTCGACATACCGTGCCTGAATCTTCGGCCAGGTTTCTTTAAAAAACTTGAGACAGTATCCGCAGGTAAAATCCGAGTACTCGATCAGGGTCAATGGGGCGTCCATCTTGCCGCGCATCCGGTTATCCACTGCCGGCGAGCCGGCCGCCAGGACGGCACCGGCCGTCAACAGGACCAGGGCGCATACCGCACCGCCCCTGCGTATCCATCCGGCCACGCGGGTCATGACGAGACACTCTTCGCGCGACAACGTTCGAGCAATCCCACCATGAGCAGCGGCCACACCAAGGTCGCGTCGCTGAGCACCTCGGCGAACCGCCCCCCCTCGGCGGGCGGCACAAACTTACCCCAGGAAATGCCCTCCTGGTACGTACACCCACTCAAGCCACCCCAATAATCGGGCTCCGGGCAGATGCGCACGCCATAGTGAAATCGCGGGGGCGGCACGTTGAGCCCCAAGCGCGTATTGCTGATCTCGATGTACGGAGCCACCTGCTGCGCCCAGTTCCTGGGAACCCCGCCGCCGATGGTGAAAATGCCGAGCCGGGTACAACCCACCACTTCTTCCGCGTAGTGATTAAGATCGAGGTATGGATTAAAGACGGGGCAGACGTCGTGCAGCGTCCGTAAGACCGCGAAGTCCCCACCCGCGCCGACCTGACTACGGGTAAAATCGATTTTCTTGCTCATCGCCCACGTCGCCACATCCAGCCCCATTTCCGAATCGGTAAACGCCGGAATATAGACCGGCACGTTTTTGAGATACGCGCTTTTGAGAATGCCCGGCCCCTCAAACTCCTCCGCCAACGTCCTCCCGAGTTCGCGGGTCAGAAGGTGCGACGACAGGGGTTGATCGGTATTGAGACGCTTCAGGGTCAGAGCCACGACATGCTCGACGTAATTGAGATTCGACTCCATCTCCAGCGTGTCATAGACACGGTTGTAGCCCTTCTGGAACAACTCCTCGTCACTGTGGGACGGCTCGTGTCGGTAATGCAACTTTCCGACCGACTCGCTCAACCCATGCGCGACCAGCGCACCGGTGGACACGATGGCCTGAACCATCCCACGATCGATCATCGTGCTGATGATTGTGCCCATCTTGGCGATGGTCATGGCGCCGGACAACGTCAACACGACTTTACAGTCGGCATCCTCGATCATCGCGGCGAGCGTTTCGTAGGCCTCGCCCAGACGACGGCCGCCGAAGGCCGTCTTCCGCATCGCTTCGAGCAGCTCCGAAAACGAGCGGATCTTTTCGGGATCCAGAGGCTCCAGAGCCTCTAGGCCATCCTTGGCACCGTCGTGAAACTCCCGTCCTGCCATGATGCACGCCTCCCGACAACCATCGACCACGAAGGAATCAGGCCTTTTTATACACAACCGACTGTCGTGGGGTCAATTGAATGGCCGACCGGCAGGAGCCTCGTCTGCGTCAGCTACGGACACCGCTGACCAGCGTCAACAGCATGGCCGTGAGATACATGATCGCGATCCCTGCGAACATACCCGCCGCCACCTGTACCCGCCGGCTCGCGGTATACGACATCGCCGTAAGCGACAACACTACATACAGCAATGAACCGGCCGCCAACGAATAAAAGCAGATGGAAAAATAGGAAGACACTCCCTGCCCGCTGAGAAATGTACCGACGCAGGTCGGGAGACCGGCAACCAGCCCCAGCAGCAGCACATCCCGCCCCGACATCGGCTGCTTCCCGGCCGCGCCGACGATCCCGAATCCTTCCGTCCCGTTGTGCAAACCAAACCCGGCAACGAGTAGGAGGCTGAGCGTATATTCGCCACCGGCGTAACTGGCACCGATGGCCAGGCCCTCCCCAAGATTGTGCAACCCCATCCCCACGGCAATCATCATGGGAAGAGACAACCATCGATTCCCCGCTCGAGCCCCGAAGATCTGACTGGACTCCAGCGCGACCAAGCCGACAAAACTACCCCCGAGGCTAACTAGAAACACCAACCACGAGACAGGATCACGCGCGCCGGTCTGTTCGGTCGCTTCGTGCATCAGATCGAAAAAGAGGTAGACCAGTACGCCGTTGGCCACGCCGATCAGCCCGCCTTCCCATGCGCGCGGCAGCACCTTTCCCAGAAACAGGGCCGACAAAATACCGAGATAGACCGGAATCAGTCCGGCGACAGCGCCCAAGGCGACAAGATTCAGCATGTTAGACTTCTATCAGAACCACCGGCGAGGAAGAAAGATCGTATTCGGGGTTTAAGGATGCCACGTCCGGGAAGAATGGCTACAATGGCGCGGCGTGAGACTCCTTCTGACGCGGGAAGAGAATGAGCAGGACAGGCCGCGATGAGGACTGGGGCACACCCGCTGCGAAGGATCAGATGTCCCGTCGCGGCTCGGCAGGAGACACGGTGACCTACGAACACCTCATGGGTCTGGCCAACGGATACGCCGACTCGAAAGTGCTCCTCATCGCCAACGAGCTCGGGGTGTTCACCGCAATCGGCACCGGCGGACATCGGGTCGAGGCCCTCGCCACCTCCTGCGGAACGACTCGCGAAGGCATGCGGTTATTACTGCACGCCTTGGCCGGACTCGGGCTGCTCCGCCTGAGCACAGGCCGCTACTGGAACACCCCACTGGCCCTCAGGTTTCTGGATGGTCACGGCCCGTACGCAATTACCAACCTCCTGTGGCTCCTGAACCACCATTGGTCCAACTGGACCGACATGACGCGGGCGATCCGCCTGGGCCGCCCCGGATGGGCGCCGGTCACGAGAACCGCGGCATTCCGGCGCCGGTTTGCCCTCGCGATGCAGGAACGCAGCCATGTACTGGCTCTGCCTACCATCGCCTCGTTTCGGCTGCCACGACAGGCCGCCCGCGTGCTCGATCTCGGCGGCGGGGCAGGCTCCTACTCCATCGCGCTGGCTCAACGTCATCCGAGGTTACAAGGACTGGTCGTCGATCAGTCGGTGGCCGTCGCCAGACGGTTGATCCGGCAACAAGGCCTGACAGATCGACTCCGCGTCGAGGAAGGAGATCTGTTCACGGCTCCGCTAGGGACCGGCTTCGACGTGGCCCTGCTGTCCAATGTGCTGCACGATTTTCACGAGAAGGACAACATCCGGTTGCTTCGCCGAGTGCAACAGGCTCTGCGGCCGGGCGGAAAAGTTTTTATCGTAGAGTACTTTCTCAACCCTGCGGGAACCCGTCCGTCCGAAGGCGCAATCTTTTCGCTCTTGATGTACGCCTTCACCGGCACGGGACGCTGCTATGCGTGGAACGACGTCGAGGGGTGGTTGGCGACCGCCGGGTTCTCCCGCTGTCGTCGGCACAGAGTCACGGCTACGATCGGGACGCTGGAAGCCGTGAAACGGTAATCAGCAGGGCAACCCGGGAGTCTGATCGAAGCAGCCGAGGCGCCCGTGGTAGCTCTCCAGGTGTCGGCGAACAGGGATCAGCAGGCGAGGAGGGATCCGGGGACAGACCTCGCGATCGAACGAGACCATGCGTTGATACCGTTTGACGCCCAGCGCCGCCTCGGCCAGCGCCCAATAGAGATTCTCCACCCAGCGCAAGGTAACAATCTGCCCCAGATAGTGATGCAGCACCTGCGGTGCGCGAATGGCTCCACGGAACGCATCCTTGATCTCATTGAGCAGCCGATCCTCAGCCGCTGTGCGTTGGTAAAGTCCTTCGACCATGTGATTCAGGGAAATGAAGTCCTGGAGATCGAAGCGGGCATCCACCTCTTTGGTCTGCTCCCGATACACCACCCAATCGCTGGTAAACTGCAGCCGCTCGAGGAGAATCAGAAAATCCCGCAGCGCGATTTCCTCCACCGTCTCGCACGCCCGCGATGCTCGCACCTTGACGAAGGTGCGGCGATCGTAGCTGTGGGTCGGCAGGTAATGCGTCCCGGAAACTTCCAGCAATCGGCCGGTCTCGTCTCGCTTAGGGAATTGATAGGTCCACACGTCGGGAAACGCGACCCCTGCCGCACCTAACTCAGCCCGATACCGCGGCAGCAGATAGTCGAACAACGGCCCCCCCTGTTCATGCAGCGGAGTGGCGGGGAGCCCACCCACGGCCAACGTCAATCGAGCAAAGGGCATGCGCGTATATCCGTCCGGCTCGAGCACAAAATTGAATCCCCCCCATGGCCCCACATCGAGCAACGTCTCATATCCCTGATCGGCCAGCCATTCTTCTGTTTCTAATGCAAGGGCTCGCCAGAGCCGGATGAGCATGCCGACATGTACGTGGCGATTGCGAAACAAGGGGGGTGCATTGCGGGACGGCATGGCCTCAGCACCGGCAAGCCGAGTGTGGAGCTTGAGGGTTTCCCACTCAATGGCCTGCGCCAGAGTCCCCTTCCCATGGGAGACCGTCGAGCCCATGCGCTCGCAGTCGACACGGATCTCCTCCCAGAGGTCGGTTCCCCTCGGCAAGACGGCAACCGTCGCCATCACGTCGTCGATGAACGAGTGGAGCGTTGCCCCAGCGTGAGTGGGGACGAGCCTGGTCACACTGTCCTGAAAGTGCCGAATGGCCCGCTGGGACCGGCGTGCGACGGCACATTCGGCCCCCGTAGGCGTCATCGCAGCATCCACGAGACGACTATCGAACAGGGTGCTCCTCCTTCTGTGCGCGCTGGCAGCATGCGCAGACCGTCTGGAACCACCACAGATCCGCAGGACTGACGCCGTGCGCTTCCATGGCGACACGTTCCTCCAGCCAGCGAGTTTCGGAAGACTCCTCCTCCGTGACAGGGTTCACCCGGTGACAGAGCTTGCAGCGCAACCACACCGGGCGACCGAACAAAGCGATCAGGCAATCATTTGGGCTCATAACCACGTCAGGTGTCGTCGGGCGGGCACGCGGTATCTCTCGCCATGGCACCGGCACGTCAGAGATTCCTTGTAGTGCACCTTGCAGGGACGGGGGAACTCGTAAAGCCTGATAGTTTCGAGTAGAAGATTACGAGGTCGGGAAAGCGGCTCGGGCCATGGAGGGCCGTGGACCGGTGGCGGAACAGATCAGGAAGAGGTAATAAATCCGTGTGTTAATGCATACTTAATCAATTCAGCCGTCGTATGAAGATTCAGTTGCTCCATCAACTGGCTTTTATGAAACTCGACGGTTCGGGTGGAAATCTTGAGCCGAAGCGCGATGTCTTTGGCGGTTCGCCCCTCGGCCAATAATTGCAGCACTTCGCGCTGACGAAAGGTGAGTGTTTTTCGCTGCTTGGCCTGCCCTGCCCCCGATGTGAGCAAGACATCCAGCAGATCCTTGGCGATCAAGGGCGTGATGTAGGTATGCCCGGCCCACACCGCCCGTATCGCGTGCTCTAATTCATCCACCGCCGATCGCTTCAGCAGGTATCCAGACGCCCCGGCCTCGAACGCCGATCGAACATAGTCGGCATCGGCATGCATCGTGACAAATATGACTTTGATGGAGGGATGGGTCTTCTTGAGCTGTGTGGCGGCATCGATACCGTTCAACAGCGGCATCGAGACGTCAAGAATGACGATGTCCGGATGGACTCGCTCTGCCGTTTCCAGCAGTGCACGGCCGTCCTCCACCATCCCGACCAACTCGCATTGGTCGGTGAGAATGCGGCGAAACCCTTCCAGGACCAGAGAATGGTCGTCAGCTAAGAGCACGCGCGGTTTAGACATCTGCGCCACCTGGAAGCGGGACGCAGACTTCGAGATGCGTGCCGCGGCCGGGGGCCGTCGACACAGTCAAGGTACCTCGCACCAACCGCACCCGCTCCTTCATGCTTAACAGCCCCAGACGCCCCAGCCTCTGCGAGGCCTGTTGCGAATCGAATCCGACCCCGTTGTCCCGAATCGACAGCGTAATGACCTCTTCGTCACAAATCAATTCAACTTCCACTTCGGTAGCCTGCGCATGACGGGCCACATTGTTCAAGCCTTCTTGCGCAATCCGGTACACGCAGGTCGCCAGATCAGTCGGCACAGGACTGACGGCATCGTGGTGGACATACACGGCTTCCGTCTTGGTACTTGCAGAAAAATCATCCACCAGCCGACGAACCGCTTTCACCAGTCCCAAGTCATCGAGAATGGATGGGTGGAACCGGTACGCCATCTGGCGGACATCGTCCGAAACCGTGGTCAGGCGACGAGTGATCGATCGCACCAGCCCCTCAATCGCGGCCAGATCGCCCGCTTCCCCCTTCTCAATCCGCCGAAGGTCTATGGCCAACATGGCCAGTCGTTGATTGACATCGTCGTGTAAATCACGCGCAATGCGACGGCGCTCCCCTTCTTGGGCCGTCAACAATTGGCCGGCCAGCGCCCGGAGTTCTTCCCGACTATGCTGCAACTTCTCCTGACTCTCCTTGAGAGAGGACTCGCTTTCCCTGAGAAACCGCTCCGTCTCCATCCGTTCGCCGATCTCTTCCACGAGCGCTTGGTTGACCAACGCCAACTCCCGCGTCCGTTCCCCGACACGTACCTCCAGTTCATCGTGGGCACTGCGCAGCGCCTCCTCAATTTTCCGACGTTGGAACGCGTAGATTACCGGGAACCAGATCGCCGTCAAACTGAACAAACGATTGCTCAATCCCATCCAGAACGGCACATTGGGAAAGGTGACACCCAGAAACACATCCGACAAGGCAAGCACGGAGCAGCTGCTGGCGACAAGAATCGGCGTCGTGCGATCCGGAAACGCCAAGGACAACACCACGAGTCCCCCATAGAGCACCCCGTTGCCGATCCCCAGCGGAAGATACAAGTCGAGGGTGTACAGACCGATGCCCAGAAGCACAATCGCAAGCAGCAACAGTCTGTGAGAGGGCGGTGTCGTCACAAGATAGTTATTATCCTCTCCTGAGCCCGGAGGC
>WBZL01000252.1_pt1 | contig 58941 bp, 58 predicted proteins | sample 5204291 | NCBI WGS metagenome assembly WBZL01 (sample SAMN12344345, study PRJNA552823) | activated sludge metagenome | biome: Activated sludge suspended growth; feature: Nitrification reactor; material: Wastewater; isolation source: activated sludge from nitrification reactor of wastewater... | reverse complement strand
TTAGGGCTTGGTCAAGGAGTTAAGAACTATATATCTTCTCAGCTAGGTACATTTGATAACATTAATTTGTATCAGGTAAATAAAAAAAATGCTAATAATTTTAGCGGTGGTTTTGGTAGCGGTGAGCCAGTAGAATACAGTGGTGAATCTACGGCCAATGCCGGAAATTTTGATCAGTTACTGTTAAAACAGCAAGATATAGACAAAATAAAACAAACGGAAGGTGTCAGTGGAGTAGTTCTGCCGTACCAACCTAATTTCGAATATTTAACTAATGATGCCGGAAAGCAGTATAACGCACCTGTTGAAATGAGGTTTAAAGATTTACCCATGAAAATTGTTGCCGGTAATGACATTTCGGCTAGCGATTCTGGTGAAATAATCATATCTAGAAAATTTGTTAGTGCTGTAGGTGCTAATGACTCAGCTGATGCTGTAGGAAAAACTGTAAAAATGACATATAAAACTGCCGGTGGCCAAGTGGTTACAAAAGAATTTACCGTTAAGGGTGTATTTGAACCAACAATTATTGATCAGCCAATAAAATTATCTGAAAGCGACGCAAAAGAGATAGCTACGGCACAAGCGCCTTTTGGACAGCTCCAGTTCTTTGCTATTTTTGCTTCTAAAGAGAATGGTTTCGATGAAAATCTATTAAAAGATAATTTAGACAAAAATGGATACGAAGCCAGTAGTATTGCAGACATTAACAATACTTTAAATAGTATTATTACTGGCATTCAGGTTGCGTTAGGGGCGTTTAGCGGAATAGCTATATTAGCAGCCCTGGTTGGGGTTATTAATACTTTGTTTATGGCTGTACTGGAAAGAACTAAAGAAATTGGTCTATATAGAGCTCTTGGGTCATCTAGGAAAACTATCTTCGGATTATTTAGCTTTGAGGCTGCCCTGCTGGGAATTTGGGGTAGTTTATTTGGTTTGGCGTTTGCATTTTTAGCGCAAAACCTTATTAACAAAGTGTCGTCGCAAACTTTCCTTAAGGGCATAGAGGGGCTTAAGCTACTAGACATTAACATAACTATGATGGCGTTTATTATATTATCTGTTGCGGTCATTACTTTACTCGCCGGAATATTGCCGGCAATTAAGGCATCTAAGCTTGACCCGATTGAAGCTCTGCGCTACGAATAAACATGTTATAATAACTTAGAATGACAAAAAACAAAAAAATATTGTTGGTTGGGGTGTTGGTTTTAATAGTTATACTTGCTGGAGTAACGGCATTTTTTCTTATAAAAAACAATAAAAAAAATAATTCCGAAACAGCAGTTAACGGATCTGAAAAAGTTGCTTCGCTAAATATGCAACAATCTGACACGGTGCCACTAGGAGGCTCAACAGATAACTCGGGTAATGATAATTCTCTTAAAGTGAATGAATCGCAACCTAGCAATCCTTCAAGCTTAGGTAGTGGGACTTCAAGAAATAGTTCTAGTTCTTCAAATAATTCAAATGGAAATAGTAATAGTTCAAGCAGCGCACCGGGCCCTGAATCTTTTAAGGAATACGAAAAGTATAAAGAATCCCAAAGTGCCCTATTTGGCGATGTACAGCAGGGAACTGGTAGTGAGGCTACAGTGGGTAAAAAGGTTGCAGTTTACTATAAGGGTTGGTTAACAAATGGCCAATTATTCGACCAAAGTGTTAATTCGACATTTGTTTTTAAATTAGGAGATAGACAGGTAATTCCGGGATGGGAACAAACAATACCCGGAATGAAGATAGGCGGCATAAGAAGAATTATTGTACCGCCTAGTGTTGGTTATGGAGCTCAAGGCCAAGGCCCAATCCCTGGTAATTCAGTACTCGTCTTTGATGTGCAGCTAGTGGCCGTAGAATAGTATAATTTAAGCCTATGGAAGATTATGAAGAACAGAAGTTGCCTTGTTCGGAAAAGTTAGCTTTTGATAGTGCTAAAGAGGCTGAAGCTGCTGCCTTAGTTGCCACTATTCAGCGTGGTATAGTTTTAAGTGTTTATAAGTGCCAATTTTGTAGTCTGTGGCACCTTTCTTCATCTTAACCTGATACAATAATAGGTAACTATGAATAATTATTTTGTTACAACCTCTATTCCTTATGTTAATGGCGCTCCTCATTTAGGGCATGCTCTTGAATTTGTGTACGCCGATGTGCTGGCGCGCTATGCACGGCAACAGCCAGATACTAAGGTTCTTTTTAGCACCGGAACTGACGAACATGGCTCAAAAATAGCCGAAAAAGCTAAAGAGTTAGGAGTAACTCCGTTAGAGCTTTCGACTCAGAACGCAAAAACCTTTGTAGATTTACTAAAGCAAATGAACATTTCTTATGACAGATTTGTTAGAACAACCGACCCAGCTCATGAACAAAGGGCTCAGATTGTTTGGCAAAACCTAAAAGACCACATCTATAAAAAAGAATATATCGGCTGGTACTGTTTTGGCTGCGAGGAGTTTGTAACCGAAAAGGTTACCAAAGAGAATGAGGGACAGTGCCCTAATCATAATCGTCCTTACGAACAAATTGCCGAAGAGAATTATTTTTTTGCTTTAAGCAAATTTGCAAATGTAATTAAGCGAAGCATAGACAGAGATGAGTTTAAAATCGTACCCGAAACCAGAAAAAATGAAATTTTATCTGTTTTTAAAGAAGGCTTAACTGACATTAGTATTTCACGCCCTAAAAGCAAGCTAGACTGGGGAGTTCCGGTGCCTGGCGACGAAAGTCAGGTAATGTATGTTTGGTTCGAGGCTTTACTTAATTACATTACGGTGCTTGGCTATCCAGAATATGTCGACTTTAAAGACTATTGGCCAGCAGACGTTCAAATAATTGGTAAAGACATTATACGTTTCCATGCAGCAATTTGGCCTGGCATTTTGCTTGGCCTAGGCCTAGATTTGCCAAAAAATTTATTTGTGCACGGCTTTATTAATGTAGATGGCCAGAAAATGAGCAAGAGTTTAGGTAATTCAATTGCACCATCTGAAATTTTAGATAAATATGGTACTGATGCCTTTCGGTATTATCTATTGAGGCATTTTCCCAGCTATAGTGATGGTGATTTTTCCTGGGATAAAATAGAAAAAGTTTACAATAGCGAACTGGCAAATGAGCTTGGTAATGCGGTAGGCAGAGTAGTTGCTATGATTGGGAAGTACCAGGCGGATATTGTTGGTAATATTCCTGAACCGAGCCATGATATTCATGACTATGAAGAGGCTTTACAGAACTTTAGGTTCGATAAAGCACTAGAAGAGGTTTGGGAGCAGGTTAGAGGAATAAATCAGTATATAGATACCGAAAAACCTTGGGAAATTGCCAAAAAAGGCGATACTCAGCACTTGCAAGAAGTTTTAGCTTACTGCGTTAGCTGTTTACTTGAAATTGCTGAACTACTTGAACCGTTTTTGCCAGATACCGCTCAAAAAATAGAAGCTATATTTAAAGACGGTCTTGTTACGCCTCCAGATGGCCCGCTTTTTCCAAAACATGATGCCTAATAGCTCGGTCGATTAAGAAGGGATGTGAACCATATAAATCGCTGGGTATTTCATTTATATTGAACCACCGTGCTGTTTGGGCGTCGTCGTTTGCTTGAACCATTGGCAGTTCGGTTGTTTTTGTTTGAAAATACCATAGGTCAGTTTCGATCCAGGCATGAAGGGTTGTTCTTGGGTCTAAAACTGGTCCAGAGTATAGATTTTGACCATAATTAATAACCTCATTGGCTTCTATGCTTGTTTCTTCTGTTGCTTCTCTTGCTGCTGCATGTAAGCTTGTTTCGTCGGGCTCTACAAAGCCACCCGGCAGAGCCCATTGTCTGGTATCTTTTCTTTGAACCAATAATAAACACTCTTGGCCACTGTTATTGCTAGCAAATATTGCCGGGTCCGATGCATAGTTGGCGCCCCAATGGTAAAAAAAGCCCTTGCCAATAACACCGCCAATATTAGGATTAAAGGCCATTTCTTTCCACCAAGGGTGCAGGGGTCTATAATCGGCATCTAGTTCGCAAAATTTTGGGTAACCGTAATTTTGCAGTACGTCTGAATATTTTTCTGTATGGGTTGGGTATAGTTCCCCGGCTACCCAAGGACCGTTATTGTCAAACTGAACATGCCCGTTGTGGTTTAGGGGAGTCGAACTTAAGTACATTCTATTTTCTGCCTTGGGGTAGCCATTAGCAGTAGTACTCGATACCGTATGGGCATAAATATCTAAAAGAAGCTGTTTATTAATTTGCTTTTCGCCAATTTCTAGACTATTTATGTTATTAGGCAAATACATTTTGGTACCTTTTGACATTTTCAGATGATCCACTGTGCTTGCCGGGACTATCACTTAATTTTACTGTTTCGGTATCGTTTACTTTTACGGCTTTCATTACGATATTTAAAGCCGGCAGTCCAAGATCGTTTGTTAAGCTAGTACCCCAGCCATAAGCCGTTTTTATTTGACCTTTAAAATGATTATTGATATTAACAATATCATCTATGTTTAGGCCATCGCTAAAAACAATAATTTTAGACTTTGGGTCGATATTTTGTGTTTGGTAATATTTAACGGCTTGCTCGCCGAATTGTATGGGGTCTCCTGAGTCTTGTCTGAGTCCATTCCAGTTTTTGGCCCTGTCGTAGTTAAAGTCATTAAAGAAAAAGTCACTGCCAAAAGTATCTGTTAAGGCAATAGAAAGGTTTTGCCCATATTTTTCATACCAATCATCTAACATTTTGCCGTGAGACTCTTTAATATCTTGACCATTTTGTTCGGCTAGTGCGGCATAAACCATAGGCATTTCGTGGGCAAATGTGCCAATTGGTTTTTTGCCAATAATTTTTGATAACCCAATATTGGAACTGCCCATAAATTGTTCTGGCAGTTCTTGAGCTAGGGCTTCAACTACGAATTTATGCCAACGGTAAGAAAATCGGCGCCTAGTCCCAAAATCGGCAATTTTAATGTCCGGATTTTGTTTTAAAGTTTGTATTTTGGCATTTAATTTTTTAAGGCCCATATTGTATAAGTCCATAACGTCAATATTTTGTTCTCTGGCTAAGCGTTCAAAGTATAGTTCGTTAATTTCTGACATTACAACCGTTTCCCAAAAAGATACCATAGGCCACCGGCCGTTAGTTTTTACAGATAAGTCGTTGGTGCTGTGGTCGTATTCAACACTTACATTAGGAAGCTGGCCATTCTTTAAGTAACTAAGGTAATCTGCATTAAACATAGGAGTGGTGCTGTTGTCTAGGCTGGCTAAATATTTAATTTCATCATCAGAAAAGTTTTTCTCTTGAATACAATTTAGCCTATCTTGAAGTTCAGTGATATTAACAGCCTCGGCTAAATTATCTGCGTTTCTGTTGGTTAGCTTGAACTCTACTACTGCCTCGGGGGCTTTTTCGTAAGCTAGTTGGCTCATTGTTGCTTTATAAAAATCAAGATTGTTAGTAATTTCTTGTTTGTAAGGTCCGTGTTCAATCATTTTAATTAATCCTTAAATTCTAAAAGCTCTGCACCCGCTTGGTGCATTTGGGCCAAAGCCTGACTGCCGTCATTCTCGTTGACATTAACCGCTTTAACGGCATTTGTGATAGCAATAACACTTAGTTTTTTTCCGAGCTTTTTCTTTAGTTTTAGGGCATCTAAAACCGTAGCCTTAACGCAATAGTCTGTAGCTAGCCCACCTATTTGAACAACTACTTCAGAGGCATTTTCGGCTTTGCTAGTAATAATTTCATTTATTGTCTGCCCAGCAACAGTTTGGCCATCAAACCCAGAATATCCGTCTTCATCTTTTGCAGTGCCTTTGCTGACAATAAGATCAGACTCATATATTTCTAGATCTGGGTGAAAACTTGCTCCGTTGGTTTCTTTAACGCAGTGAACCGGCCAGTTGTAGAAATGGGACGTTTGGGCAGGGTGCCAGTCTCTGGTGAATATAACAGTTCCTTTATTTTCTCGTGTTTGCGCGGTTAGTCTATTAATTACAGGTACAACTTCGTCGCCGAAAGGCACAGCCAATGATCCTCCTTGGCAAAAATCGTTCTGAACGTCTACGGCTATGGTTATAAATTCTTTATTCATTAGTATTCTCCTAGTTATTGTGCATAATACACTTACATTAATAATAATGTTATGTTATAGTATAGATAGTGTATTGTCAACACTAATAATTTAATATAAAATATTATTATGCAAAAAATTCAACAAGTCGGTGAAAAGATACTTCCTTTTGTAGCTTACGGTGATTCTTCGGGATTACCTTTTGAGGCCAAGAGTAGTTCATATATGAGAGAATTTATTAGTGAGCATGGAAGTATATCTGGGCTTAATGATACAACTACCAATCCATATATTGGTTCCTATCCAGCCGGTACATGGAGCGATGATACTCATTTAAGTATTGTTATGGCACGGACACTAATTAATAGCCCAGGTTTTAATATTTCGAATTTGGCTGATGAACACTGCAGAGCTCTTGAGCATGTTAATGGTCGTATGGATACTCCCGATTTAATCCCACCCATTTTAAGTGAAAATGGGAAAACTGGTTGGGGTAAGGGCACAATTAATGCTGTGGAAAATTTACTATCTGGTATCGAGCCCTCACTTTCAGGAGTTGACACTGCTGGCAATGGTGTACTAATGAAGATTGCACCATTGGTGTTTTGGCAAGTAGCTCAGAAAATCAATGAGGAAAAAGCCGAAGATCAAATAATTGCAATAACTAAAATGACACATAATAATCCGGTTGCTATCGCATCTAGCTTAACTCATAAAAAAATACTAGAATACTTACTTTCAGATACCAATTTTCGTGCTTTTGATAAAAAGCAATTTATAGAAAATGCATCCATGATTGCCAAGAAATATGAGCGTAGATTGGGATCTAATGATGTGTTGAGTAAAGGGCTAGAAAAACTTAACAAGCACTTTCGGAATAATGATTGCTACGCGGATATAATTCTTTCATTGACCCCAAAGCACGGATTCTATGCACCTGAAACGCTAATTATGGCCTATGGTTCTTTTTTGAGCGAAAACATTTTTCCTGAATCAGTCTTTAGGGCAATTGAGCTTGGTGGTGATACAGACAGTATTGGCTCTATAGTTTCGACTATGTCTTTGTTTTTGAATGAAAACACACTATTGCCGGCAGATTATGAAAAAATATATGACTATGAAAGATTGATGAAAATATCGAAGCAGTTAGCTAAAGTTTCAATTAAAGATTAATCGAAGCTTCTGGCCAATGATTCAAGCTTTTGTGAGTTGAAAGTATAAAGTCTTGCGGGACGATGAGCGCCATCTTTTTGGTATTCATTGGTTGCCCTAATTAAACCTAAGCTGAGAAACTTTTTCCGAAAGTTTCGCTTGTCTAGTTCTCTGCCAAATATAGCTTCGTATGTTTGCTGCAGTTGGGTTAGTGTAAAGAATTGATCTAATAGAGAAAAAACAGCGTTGGTGTAGGTTATCTTTGATGAAAGGCGGTCATGGGCGTATTTTATTATCTTAGCGTGATCATAGGCAAGAGCCGGTAAATTGTCAACCGGATAAAAACCAGGAGATTGTGTTGTTTTTGATTCTATCGGTACTATGTCTTTCCCGCACCCCATATAGGCGATACTTACTGCGTGGCCGCGAGGGTCTCTGGCTACTGTATCAAAAGTATAGAGTTGTTCTATTAATTTTAAAGAATTAATAGATAATCCAGCCTTTTTAGCAGTAACTCTGTCAAGGCATTCTTTGGTGGTTTCTCCGGCTGCACTATAACCACCGGGTAATGCCATAGCGCCCTTGAAAGGGTCATTGGCGCGCTCAATAAGAAGGACAGACAGGCGGTTATTAACAATCTGGAATATTACCGCATCGACAGTAACAATTGGTGGCACATAAGCTTTCATGTTTTTATTGTACACGCACCTGGCTATTGCCACAAAGCACTGTTCATATCTGAGGGCATGCGCCAATCACCTCGCGGACTCAGCGCGATTGTACCTACTTTAGGGCCATCTGGCATAGCAGAACGCTTAAATTGACTTTTACTAAACCGTTCATAAAACTGATACAACCAAGCAGAAATTTGTTTTTTTGTATAAATGCCAGCAAAAGCTTGAGCCGCCAAATAGGCTATTTTTTCTGGAGTATCACCGTAGCGAATACATAGATATAAAAAGAAGTCATGAACAATATAGGGTCCAAGAATTGCCTCTGTTGATTGACTAATTTCATCTTTATTAGTTGCTGTTAATTCTGGTGATATTGGAGTTGAAACAATTGCATGCAATAAATACTTCATTTCAGAATACTCGGGTAGTTCGGCCACATAGCCAACAAGGTCTTTAACGAGCGTTTTAGGTATAGATGCGTTGACATTATAGTTACTTAAATGATCACCGCCATATGTACACCAACCGAGCGCTAGCTCGCTTAAATCACCCGTACCTACAACTATTCCTCCTACTTTATTGGCATAATTAAATAATAAGGCAGTGCGGGTTCGTGCTTGAACATTTTCGTATGTAATATCATTCGTATGAGGGTGCCTAAGAGTTAAGAGTTGCTTTTCGGCAATGTCGTTAATTGGATAGATTTTTGTAGTTGTTCCTAATTTTCGCGCCAAAGAAATAGCGTTAGACTGGGTACTATTGCTACTGGCCGGTCCTGGCATCACTATAGTATGTATAAATGATTTATTTGTACGCTCAAGAATTGCCGCAGCCTTTATGCAAACTAGAAGCGCAAGGGTTGAATCTAGACCCCCAGAAAGGCCGAGTACGCAATGGCGGGCGTTTGTTGCTAATATTCTACGAGAAAGCCCATGAGCCTGAATCTCAAGTATACGAGATAAACGCTTTGTTTTTTGTTCTTGATTTTCAGCCAGTGGCAAAAAATAGCTGGTTGGGTAGGTTCGTGCGATATCTGTTTGGAGCCGGCTTATCCTAGTTGGAATTATTGTTATCGGAGTTAAGTTGCTTTGCTGGGTTGTATTTTGGATTCTATCGTGAACGAGGTGATCAATGTCAATATCGGCAACTAGTAAGTGCTTATCTTTACTAAAAGGCATTCGTTCGGCTAGGATACTTCCATTTTCTGCTATGAGAGCGTGCCCGCTCATGACTATATCGGTGGTTGACTCTGTCCAGTCTGCCCCACAATATATATAGGCGCACCTCTCAACGGCAGATGTCATACTTACAAGTTCTTTTCGATAATCTGATTTACCTACAAGTTCAGGAGATGCAGATAAATTTGCAATAATTAGAGCGCCTGCTTCAGTCAGTGACCGAGAGGGCTGGTTAGGTACCCACATATCTTCACAAATTTCTACCCCAAAAAGTACGCCATCAATATCAAAAAGTATATTATTACCAAAAGCTATGATGTGCTGCTGTAATTTAGTTGTAGCAGTTCCGTGAAATTGTTGATACCATCTTTGTTCATAAAATTCGCAGTAATTTGGAAGATAGCTTTTTGTAACTAGGCCTTTTATTTCTCCATCTGCTAGAACTGCAGCGCAATTGTATAGTCGATTGTTATGCTCGTATGGTAGCCCGACTATCATTGCTGTATCTTTATCTGCAGTACTTTCCGCTAATTTCAGCAATGCATTCCGCGCTGCCTGTAGAAGAGATCTCTGGCGAACGGTGTCTCCAAGACTATAGCCAGTAATGCATAGTTCCGGAAAAATAACTAAACTAATTTTTTCCGTCACAGAGGCTTCATAAAGTTTGCTTATTGCTTGTACATTAGCATTCACATTGCCAATTGCTACGCATGGGCTTGCGGTTGCCACGCGCATAAAACTTTTATTAGGAATGAATTTTTTCACAGGGTTAAATCCTTGCCGCTGATTCCAGCATTAAGGCGCATTTGCCTATTGATATTTCTTATTGCTACTTCAAGCCTGTTTTCTGGAGAGCCAGAAACAAAAATATAGTTTTTACCCCAGTAAGTCAAAGCATCGACAAATTCTTGGTGCATCCACTCCCTTATGTTCTCACCGTCTCTGTAGCCGTCTTGGTTGAAGGGTGTTTTTGGATCTGTGAGTATGTATAAGCCAATAGGAGGACGCTTAGCTGCCATACTTTCCACTAAAGGTGAACGGGTTCTCAGGTATCTTTTATGCCATATACTAGTTGCAAAAACATCTGTGTCGAAAATAACTAGTTTATTGGACTGAGAGGCTTTAACATCTTCTTGGCGGGCTTGCAGTTTTGCAATTTTAGTAAAATCGGCACTAGACCAGGTATAGTTCCATATATTTTTTATGATTTTTTCCGTGTAAGTCCGGCCATACTCTGGTACCCAGTTAGTTCTGTAGTGTTTTGCTAATGCCTTCGAAAGAGTTGTTTTGCCTGTAGACTCTGCCCCAATAACACAAACGCGAAAAGCAAAATATTCTTTTACGGAGCTACTAAGGTAGTCCCATTTTTCATAAGGGTTATTGCGCACTGCAGTCCCCGAACAAGGGAAGGTAGTCCGATCGATGTCAATCAGCTTATGATCACAACCTATTGCTTTTGACCATGGTTCACCATAAGATTCAGAGGTAAAGACAATATCAATTGAACCATTCATTTCTTTTAGTGCTAGCTTTGCCCATTCGTTAGAGTCTAGATCATCAAGCTGGTCATTAATCACTCGAATATTGACATTAGGGTGCTCTTTGCGTAGCCACTGTGCTCTCAGTTTGCCTGGTATAAGATGCTCGGGCCTGTCACAAACTAAAACAGTCAATTCATCGCAGTGTTCTTTTCCACTCCTAATTAGGTGATGGTGTCCGGCGTGGGGCGGGTAAAATTTTCCCACAATTAATCCTTTTTTCATGACTCAGCTTCCTTGCTATTAATTAAGTTACTCCGCTGAGTCCGGCTTTTGTGCCAGGCTATTAGGCCAGAAATACATAGGCTCAAGAATACTGCATATAATATGCTTGTAAGATACAGCTCCCTATAAGTGTAGAGACCAATATATATTACATCTGCCGCAATCCAAACAACCCAGTTTTCTATAAATTTCCGAGTAAGCATATATTGAGCGCTTAGGCTCATAACTGTAGTCAGGGCGTCTAATGTTGGCGCAGAATCACCAATTGATACGAGGTAATTGCGCATAGCTATAGTCGCAATTACAGAAATAGTTAAAAGTACTAGAGCATGGACTTTACCAATAGATTGAATTTTAAGGGCTGAATTATTATCGCCACCCCTTAACCACCAATACCATCCAAAAACTCCCAGAATGATATAGATAAACTGCAAGGCCATATCTGCATAGAGTTGTGATTGATAAAATAGAACAATAAACATAACAGCATTAATAATTCCTACTGGCCAGTTCCAGATATTTTGCTTAACTATTAGCCAAACACAAAGAGCACCACTGATAAACCCGAGCACTTCAGTTATTGAAGCGGGTATGAGCGCATACCTAGACAGAGCAATTAAAGAAATGCTTAATAACAGCCAAAAGACAGTGCTTTTATTTATGATTTTACTAACTTTGTTGAGTATTTTCATGAGTTCTCCTTTATAGTAAGTGTATATTTAACACTAAATGTAACTTTAATCCTTAATTAGTGTATTGTCAACACTAATTTATTTTTTGGCAAAAATAAGGTAATATTAATGGGCTATGAAATTTATAGATACCCATTGTCATATTCAAGAAAAAGACTACAAGCTAGGCGCTAATGAAGTCATAGAAAACGCAAATAAATTTGGTGTTAGTAAAATGATATGCGTCGGAACAGATGAGAATACAAGTTTAGAAGCTGTTGAATTTGTTAAAAATAAAGATAATATTTGGGCCAGTGTTGGGCTTCATCCTCATGACGCCAGTCTGGGCGATGAAGCCATAGATAAGATTGATAATTTGTCAAAAATGGACAAAGTTGTCGCTATTGGTGAGTGTGGGTTAGATTATTTTTATAATCATTCCTCTAAAGAAGATCAAATGAAAGCACTAAGACAGCAGATTGAAATTGCTCTAAATAGAAATTTGCCAATGATTTTTCATATAAGAGATGCCTTTGAAGATTTTTGGCCTATATTTGATAGCTACAAAGGGCTTAAAGGGGTAGTACATAGTTTTACTGCAACTGAAAAAGAGTTAGATCAGGCGCTGAGCAGAGGATTACTTATTGGCTTAAATGGAATCATGACTTTTACTAAAGACCAAGCTCAACTTGAAGCGGCCAAGAAAGTACCCCTAGAATCTTTGGTGCTAGAAACAGATGCTCCCTTCTTGACGCCAGTGCCACTTCGTGGTAAAATAAATGAGCCTAAAAATGTAGTGTTAACAGCGGAGTTCTTAAGCGAGCTTCGTAAAGAAGATTTAGGGGAACTAGCTGCTAAAACTACAAGAAATGCCGAAAAGCTTTTTGGCATATAAAGACTAAGAGATTATGAACCACGAAGAATGCAACACACCAGAATTAAATGCGGCCCAAAGTCGGATCGCAAAGGTTGATTATGCCGCAGCAAATCTAGATGCTGTTTATGCAAATTTCTATTCTTTTGCTCAGCCCTCAGAAACCCAAATTAACAAACCAGAGGAAATGTTTACTCAGAATAATCAGCAACAAGCTGATGTATCAGAAAAAAATGTTGCTAATTTTGCTGCTCACGAAGCAAGGAAAGTAGTAGAACAAGTCTATAGACAAGAGAATAACTTTCCTATCCCACAAGATAATAATTTGGCGGCATAAGTTATGATTGGAAAAATACTCTCTCAGGCCAAGGCTCAATCACAAGCTCAGAAGCAGGCAGAAGAGTATCGCAAGCTTATTAGAAGAGAAGCAAAAATTGGTGGTACAATATTTGGCCCAGTTCCAAAAGGTCACCGCAGAGAATTTTTTTGTCTAGATGAACATTCTTGGGTATGGCACGAAGAATGGATAGATAGAGCGGGGATCAAGCAGATACGAAACATTCGGTATGACATTCGGCCAAATGGCATTGTAAAGGTTCAGAACGGTAAGGGATATACCGCAATCAGCCCAACTGAAGCTAAACATTTGGTAGAAGCAGCTAAAATTTATTGCCAACGCGTTAAAACTGAACTTTACGGAGTTTAGTTTATAATAAAAACCTATGAATAGTGACTATGCGGGCTACTTTGATTATGCGGCTGCGACTCCTTTAGATTCGCGGGTAAAGCAGAAGATGGAGCCTTTTTTTAATGATCTTTTTTATAACCCTTCGGCGATATATTTAAAAGCAAGAGATGTCCGAATAGCCAAAGAAGAAGCCAGACACAGAGTTGCCCGAGCAATTGGCTCAAAAGAGTCGGAAATTATATTTACAGCGGGTGGCACAGAAGCTAATAATTTAGCGGTTGTTGGACTAAGTAAGGTTCATGCAAAGGGACATTTTATTTGCATTGCAACAGATCATGATTCAATGATTAATCCGGTAAAATCAACCGGAAATTTTGATATTGTTGGGGTTGATAACAAGGGTTTTGTGAATATATCAGAGCTTAGTGAAAAAATATGTGATGACACTGTGCTGGTAAGCGTTTGTTATGCCAATAATGAAATAGGCACAATTCAGCCAGTAAAAGAAATTTTGGCCGTTATTGAGAGCGAGCGTAAAAGTAGGCTAGTAAACAAGAATTCTAATCCAATTTACCTACATATTGACGCGGCACAGGCCACAAACTATCTTGATTTGTCTGTTTCAAGGCTTGGCGTAGATTTAATGAGTATAAATTCCGGTAAAATTTATGGCCCCAAACAAGTTGGTTGTTTATTTGTTAAAGCCGGAATTAAAATATCTCCACTAATTGAGGGTGGAGGTCAAGAAAATGGCCTTAGGAGTGGTTCTGAAAACGTAGCTGGTCTTGCAGGTTTTTCTTATGCAATAGAGCAAGCAGTAAAAAATCGTAAATCTGAAAGTTTAAGATTAATTCAATTGAGAGATTACTTTATAAAACAAATTAATCAATTTGCCGAAAAATCTTTTGTAAATGGCGCTAAAGGCAATAAAAGATTAGCTAACAATATTAGCTTAACTATTCCTGGAATTGACAATGAATATTTCTTAATGCAACTAGATGAACTTGGGTTTATGGTGGCAACAGGTTCGGCATGCAGTGCAAGTAGTGAAGAGCCCTCGCATGTTTTGCAATCTATTGGCCTAAGTAAAGAAGAAATTTTTTCAACTGTTAGAATAACTTTTGGACGATTCACCGCTAAAGAATCTATTGATAATCTCCTAGGTGCAATTAAAAATACTCTTAAATAAATTGCTATCGTCATTTAGTCTTGTTAAGGTTATAATGTAAGCATTAGCATTTGAACTAAAATGAACATTCAAACAAACAAAAAAATATGGGCACTAATTCTAGCTAGTCTAATAACTGCTATTTTTGTGCCGGCTATTGTATTTGCTCAAACGGTTACCAGAGGCTATTCATCTGATATTTTGTTGCAAAAAGGCATGATAGTTAAGCTCAAAGATGATGATCCGAACAAGGTAGAGCCAGTCAAAAAAGAGAATGAAGAGAAAATACAAGGAGTTGTCATTAACCCTACCGATTCAGCGGTACTTTTAAGCGGTGAAGATCAGAAAGTTTTTGTATCTAATACCGGCCCTTATTATGTTTTAGTAAGCACGCAAAATGGCCCTGTTAGTGTCGGTGATTATGTCACAGTATCATCTATTAGTGGAGTTGGTATGAAGGCTAGCGACCTAGATAAAGTGGTAATTGGTAAGGCTGTTGAGTCTTTTGACCAGGCCGATATTACCAAAGTTCGTTCAAGCGCCAAAATAAAAGATTCGGTTGGCAATGAGACAGAAGTAAAAATTGGCACAATTAAGGTCGACATAAGCGTCGGTCGAAATCCCTCGCAGAGAGTAAATGCGTCTCTTCCGGTAGTTCTTAAGCAGGCATCGGAAACAATTGCCGGAAAACCCGTTACTCCGGCCAGGGTTTACCTGAGTTTTTTTGTATTTTTAGCCACATCTATTATTGCCGGTACAATGCTCTATAGCGCCGTTAGAAGCACTATGATTTCTATGGGCAGGAACCCGCTTGGTAAGAAGGCAATTATTAAAAGCTTAATTCAGGTGGCTTCCGTAGCGGTTATGATTTTTATTGTGGGGCTTTTTGCCGTATACTTATTGTTAAAGTTATAAAGAGAAAAAGGTTTAAGGGGTGGGGAGACTTAAATGACAGCAGTACAACTAATAGCCATACTGGTTGTTTTGTTAGTTTCTGGCGCAATTGGCATATGGTTCGTCGTTAAGGGCGACAAAAACAGCCAAAGTAAACAAAAAACCGGCCAAGAAGTCGATGATAAGGTTTCGAAAATTGCCCAGCAAGATGTTGAGCATATTTTTGATGATGAATTCAGAGAAGAGCTAAGAAACCGCGGTAGGCTTCATTTTGAAAAAATCATTGGCGAAAATGCCATGTTTTTGCAGCAAGATCTTAGGCTGACTACTAGCCAGCTTAATGATTACATGAAAGATGAAATTAAGAGCGTGCTACAGGAAGAGTTTTCTAAGTATGAGGAATCTATCGCTAGCGCTAAAGACTTAGCGCTAGAAAGTATAGAAAAAACTAAAACTGCCATAGACCAACAAAGACTGATATTAGAAAAACAAATGAACGAACAGGCAGAGGCCGAAAAGCAGAGAATACTTAATCACTTTGAAGCTAACATGGCAGGCATAGTTAACCACTATGTTCTATCTGCAATTGGTAGCGAAATAGATTTAACCACCCAACTAGACTATATTTTTCAGAATTTAGAAGAAAATAAAGAAGATATGATAAAGGACATCAGGAGTGGCACTTAAACTACCAAATTCTATATCCACTCGTAAAGACTTAGCTCATATAAACAGAGAGCTAAGGATTTTTTATGACTTTATGATTCAAAGTATTATGCGTCATGATAACCCTGTGAAATATACTCCTATTTCAGATCAGCTTAGAGAGCTTGCTATTGTAAACCAGATAGATCTTAGGGATCAGTCGGCTTGCGAGAAGCTCATAGAAGAGCTCCAAGAGCTAAAGACAAATGCACCTTCAGTTCATATTAGTTTTCCGGTTGAGCCCTCAAGAGATGCCCTAGATAAGCTTATAGAGTGGTTTAGGGCAGAAGTAGACCAGTCTATAGTAATTTCAGTTGGCCTGCAGCCTTCAATTGCCGTTGGCGTAGTTGTCAGAACCCCGAATCATCAGTTTGACTTTTCGCTTCGCAAGCATCTGGAGAATAGTAGAGAAAAACTAAAAGAGGCAATTGGCAGTGTCTAATACTCATTTTGAAAACCTAATTAATTCCGGGCACCCAATAGGTGAAGTTATTGCTGTTGACCGCTACTTGGTCAAGGTTAAGGGCCTACATCCTGTTAATCAGCATGCATTAGTTATGTTCGAAGATGGCTCAAAGGGCTTTGTTCATCATATATTTGAAGATTTTGTTGTTATTCTGCATATTGGCGACAAAGAACTAACTGCCGGCCAGACCGTGGTTGTCCAGCATACAGAGCTTGTAACAAAAGTTGGAAAAGATTTTTTGGGTAGAGTTATTAATGTTTCTGGCGAACCCCTAGATGGTAAGGGTCCAATTGCTGCCGATGCTGTTCGTAAGGTTTTTAATGATGCTCCGCCTATTTATCAAAGAAAGCAACTGTCTGATCAGCTAGAAACTGGCGTAACGGTTGTTGATAGCCTTTTCCCCATTGTAAAAGGGCAAAGGATGGCCCTGCTTGGTGACGGTAAGGTTGGAAAATCTACTCTTGTAACCCAAATGACCCTACACCAAAAAGACACAGGTGTTCCAACTATTTATGTTCTAATTGCCAAGCGGCGGGCCGATATTGATATTTTGCTTACAAGGTTGGTTGAAAAAGATGCTCTTAAAAATACCATAGTTATTGTTTCTACATTATTTGAATCGCTTGTTTTAAGTTATTTGGCGCCATATGTTGGAGCTGCAATGGCCGAATATTTCTGGCAAGAACTAGATCAGGATGCAATTATCGTTTACGACGACCTAACGGCTCATGCTATGGCCTACAGGGAAATTTCTCTTATTGCAGGTGTTAGTCCTGGTAGAGATTCGTATCCGGGTGATATGTTCTATGCTCACAGTAGTTTACTTGAGAGGGCCGGTCGTTTAGCTAGTAATGCCAAGACTTTAACTAGTTTTCCTTTAGTACTGGCTAGCAACGGTGACATTACAGCATATTTGCCAACTAATATTATGTCTATAACAGACGGGCAGTGGATCTTAGATATGGATATTTTCCGTGACGGTATTAGGCCTGCACTTAATGCCGGACTGAGTGTTACTAGGGTTGGCGGTGTTGGTCATAACGACAGACAAAAGAAAATTGTTGGCCGGGTAATGAAAACCCTTGCTTCATATAAGCAAGCTTTGGAATTTTCTAGGTTTGGTTCGGAGCTGGCAATAGAAGCCAAAAATGATCTTGCTTCAGGTAAGCGTATCAACGAGCTTCTGACTCAATCACCTAATGTTACCCATTCGCTTTTGGCTCAGCAGATGATGTTTGAAATTATTTTAGACTTAAAAGAGGGTGAAATTCTAGATATGGAAACTCTTAAGTTAATTTCGAATGAATACGCTGATAAAATATCTGAAGACGAATCAAACTATGATGAAATTAAACAAGCTTTACTTGCAAAAAGCCTACTGGAGATAAAAAAATGAAAAGACCGGTAGAAATTCAAAAAATGATTTTAGGCACCCAGACTCTTGTTAATTTAACAGGTGTATTTGAGGGGATTGCTAGTATGCGGATTGCCCAAATTAAAAACCAGGTGCTGCAAAGCCAGAGCTATTTTGATAGGCTTTGGCAGATGTATAGTCAAATTACCATTGCACCTTTTGGATTTGGTAGACAGCACACCGACCAAGAAGTTATCAATAAAGAATTATATATTGTTATAACTGCCGAGGGTGGATTTAGTGGTGACATTGACCAAAAGCTCATCACCTGGATGCTAGAGCATTACGATAAAGATAAGAATGAAATTGTAGTTATTGGACACCATGGTGCTATTCAGTTATCGCAAAGAGGTGTTAGTTTTAAAAAATATTTTAAACTGCCTAACAGAGATGACAATATTAATGTAAGCCCAATAATTAGAGAAGTCCAGAATTATGCATCTACATCTGTTTTTTATCAGACTTATGTTTCTCTATCTGTTCAAGACGTAAAAAGAATTAGCTTGTCAAAGGCTGTTGAAGAACAGGGTAAAAATGTCAAGAAAAGCGGTGAAGTCATTAATGAAATTACTTATATTTTTGAACCAAGCGTCTTCGCCGTGGTTAACCACCTAGAGAGGTCAATGATGAAGATTGCCTTAACGCAGGTTATTTTGGAGTCCAAGCTGGCACAATATGCCAGTAGGTTTAGGGCCATGACTGCTTCGCATGATTTAGCTAACGAAACACTAACAGATTACAAGCTGGCTTATCATAGATCTCAAAGGGCAATTAAAGACGAACGCTTAAAAGAAATGATTAATGGTCTTAGAAAGGCTCATGTATGAACCGAGGGGTCATTACTATTGTTAAAGACTTGGTTATTCATGTTGAATTTGCCGAGAATGTTCCTGAAATTGGAGAAATGTTAATTGTCGAAAACAAAGACAGAGCACCACTGCTTGTAGATACAATTAAAAACGAATCAACAGTGGTTTGTATTAACTTGAGGGCCTCTAAAAATATCCAAAAAGCTATGCCGGTATTGTCAACCGGAAAAGGTGTCGAAGTGCCAGTTGGTGAAGCTGTTATTGGTAGAATTTTTGATGCGCTAGGCGCGCCACTAGATGGCAAAGAGGCTGTTCCAGAAGACTATCCAAGAAAAAATATTCTTAAAATTCCAGGTAAATCAACTAACTTTTCTGCTGCTAAGCCAGAAATTCTAGAAACTGGAATTAAGGTTATAGATTTCTTTACGCCATTCGTTAAAGGTAGAAAAATTGGCGTAATTGGTGGTGCTGGTGTTGGTAAGACTGTTCTAACCATGGAATTAATTCACAATATTGCAAAAACAAGTAAAGGTTTATCTTTCTTTGCTGGTATTGGTGAGCGCGTTAGAGAGGGTCACGAACTTTATGAGACTTTACAAGAATATGAGCTTCTTGAAAACACTGTAATGTTTTTCGGGCAGATGAATGAAAATCCTGCTCAAAGATCACTGGTTTCTATTTCTGCGGTTGCAGTAGCTGAATATTTTAGGGACGAAGAAAAGAAAGACTTACTATTTTTTGCTGATAATATGTACCGTTTTGTGCAGGCCAAAAATGAACTTGCTACAATTATGGATCAAATTCCAAACGAAGGTGGCTATCAGCCGACTATATTTTCAGACATGAAAACTCTTCAAGACCGGCTCAGCTCTAACGAAAATGGATCGATTACTTCTGTACAGACAATTTATGTGCCAGCTGACGATTTATCCGACCCGGCCGTTCAGGTAATTCAGCACGAACTAGACTCAATTATTGTCCTTAGCCGTAAGGTTGCTGAACAGGGAATTAGACCAGCAGTTGACTTGAACTTAACGTCTTCAAGCCTTTTGAGCCCTGAAATTGTTGGAGACAGACATTACTTACTAAGTGTTCAAGTACAGTCAATTCTCCAAAAATATGAACAGCTAAAAGGTATTATTGCAATTATTGGCGAAAACGAACTTTCTCCTGCAGATAGAGCTGAATATGCTAAAGCTAAGCAGTTAATTCAATATTTTTCTCAAGATGCTTTTGTTGCCGAAAGATTAAATGGAAAACCAGGACAATACAGTACCAGGGAAGAAACACTAAAAGGCATAGAAGAAATAATAGCGTAATAATATGGCAAGGCAAGACGCAAGCACAGGCCAAATAGTGGAAGATCAAAAGCAAGAAGTTCCTGATGGAATGTTTCACTGCCGGGTTTATTCTCCATACAAAACTTATTTCGAGGGAATGGTCACAAGCATCTCTGCAATTAACGACACAGGCAATTTTGACATTTTAGCTAAACATCATAATTTTTTAACCTTGCTTATACCATGTGAAATTGTTATTAGGGGAATATTAAATGCTCCAGCTGACAGAGAAGAAATTATAAAAATATCTAGAGCTATCATGCAGGTGACACCAGAAGAGGTTGTCGTCTTTTTAGATATATAAAAAATATAATTTTCTAATAGCTAACAGCTAATCAATAGCTATAAAGTCAAAAGCACAGCTAGATCCAGCTGTCCCGGCATTTGTAGAAGCTACTGAAAAGCCACCTGTGCTTCGGTTTACATAGTAGTTTAATTCAGCACAAGATGATCCTACTGGAGTTATCACAACATGAGGAGCTTGGGTGAAGCTATTTCTAAATGTTATATTAGCAATTATTCCGGGTCCACTTCCGGGTCCAAAATTAATTGAAATTGTTCCCGCTGTATCTGTACCACTAACTGAAACAGTTCCAGATCCGCCGACCGCTGAACCGCGGCTAACACCAGGGGTTGCACCACCGGCATCTATGTGTCGATTAATTTGCAGATCACTATTAAGGACTATTTTGTCTATTGTAATTTGAGGAGCAGATATTGTACCCCCAAAACTTGCGCCTCCAGCTACGGTTAGGTTTTTTTGAACGGTAAGCGCCCCCTGAACCGATGCATTTCCAGCTATAGATAGATTAGATGCAACAGATACATTTTCAAAAGTTGAAGTTCCTGAAACAGTAATTCCTGGTAGGCTTAGTGCTCCGCCTACCTTAATTGTGCCAGCAACATCTAAGTTGTTTTTAACAAGTACCCTACCGTCAAAAATTGCATTTGATGCTATGGTAAGTGTTTGTTTGGCGTCGCCAACGGCAGTCTCCGATTGGTTAATTTTTGCTAGTTCTTCGGCGCTTAAGTCTTGACCAAGAACATTGGCGTTCTGTTCGGCGTCTTTAGATGTTCGGTAGCTTATAAATGCTGCAAAGCCGGCCAGGGCAAGCACTGCAAGAAAAAGCAATACGTAAACGTTTACTTTTAATATTGCATCTTTAACTCTTTGTCCAAAAGGCTTTTTGGGCGGTTTGTAATTTGTTACAGTTTCTTGTGTGGCATCAATTACAGAGCCATCGGCATTTGTTGTTGCCGATTGCTTTACCTCTGTATCTTGAATCTCAAGAGAGCTATCTAAACTATCTGTTGCGCTGTTATTTTCTTGGTTTTCAGGCATTTTTTAATTTTTCTCCACTACCTATTTTGACAAAATTATATCAAATTGTTCTATAAAACACTAGCGATTTGAATTATTGCAGAATAAAATGGTAAAATAAGAGCCATAACTCTAAGACTTATGACAGATAAAAATTCAAAAAAAAGATTCTCTGTGTATATTTCCCTAGCCTGGGCTCTCTTAATAGTTTTTGCTAGCGGAGTATCTATGGCGGCACCTACATATGTTTCTCCTAGCTATGGTGTAGACGAAATTCAATTTGGCGCGGGCGGTACTAACGACTGGAATTCTGCCAACTATAACGCGAGAGCCTCGCTTGGAGATTTAGCTATTGGAAATTCGGCCAGTTCGGCGTATCAGGCCTATGCTGGGTTCACAACGACCGATGAACCATTTATTGAAATGACAGTTCCCGCTGCTTCAATTGAAGTTGGTAGCGGTACGCCTAAAGTCCTTGCTCTTAATACTCCTGCGGCTGCATCTGCGGGCTTTGAAATTAGAGCATGGCTTGCTGATGGCTACGTTGTTGTTAACGGATCAGATCCACCAAAATATGGTAGTAGAACGTTTACGAATTTGACTTCCCCAACTGCTCCCAATTCGTCACAGGAACAGTTTGGAATCAATTTGGTAGCCAACACTAACCCTTCTAATGTTGGTTCCAACCCAGTTCAAGTGCCAGATGCTTCTTTTAGCTTTGGAGCTGCAGCAACTGGTTATAACACTGCCAACCAGTACAAATATGTTAAGGGTGACACAATAGCTTACAGCCCTAAAAGTAGCAGTATTACTCAGTACACTATTACTTATATGTTTAATGCCGTTGCCAACACCGCTGCTGGTCAATATATTATGAATCATGATCTAGTTGCCGTTGGCACATATTAGTAGTTATCCACAGTTTTTGGGGATAATTGTCGTAAATATCACTTGCATTTACCTATGCATAAGCTTTATTCTAGGGGTAATCGCAGTAATCTCTTATTAAAATCCGCAATAAGAATAAGTAAGGAGAAAGAAATGGTTAATGCCAAATCTTTTGCCACTAAGTCAATTGCAGTAGTTTCTGCTGTAGCATTGACGGTGGCTGCAGTGGTTCCGCTGTTAACTAGTTCTGCAGGTGCGGCTCAGGTGACCTCTAGGTCAATACAAATGGGTAAATCGCAGGCTAGTGCTACGGACACACAATATGTAGTAAAATTTACTACTCCATCTGGTAGTTCTTCGAACATTGGTGGTGTGGTGGTACAGTTCTGTGCTAACAGTCCTATTGTCGGTATCGACTGTAGTTCTAATGCACCAGCTGGTTTCGATTTGAACGAAACAAACTTAAATGTAAATGGTGTAGTAGGGCTTTCGGGCTTTACAATGAATGCCGCAACAGACGCCAACACATTTATTTTTACTAATGCTACTCCACAATCTGTGGGTGCAAGTACAGCCATAACAATTAACTTAGGTGATGCTGATCAAACAGAAACTTCACCAGCCGACGGTGTTACAAACCCAAGTGGTGCTGGAACTTTCTATGCTCGTATCATTACTTTTGACACAGAAGCAAATGCAACCAACGCAGCTGTTTCAGGTGATCAATCTGGTGTATACACAGGCGCTCAAGATTATGCTGGTGTTGCCCTAAGTGTTAACCCAGATATTAATGTAACGGCTCTAGTTCAAGAAACATTGAACTTTGCAGTAACAGGTACTTCTGTAACTATGGGTACTGGTACTCCTCAGATCATAGATGATACCCAGCAGTGGATTTCTAATGCAGTAGGAGTAGACCTTGACACGAACGCAACTAGTGGTCTTAACATAAGACTATTTGGTACTCACCTATCTTCTGGTAGCAATAACCTAACAGGTAGCTCAACATTAGCTGTTCTATCTGGTTCTGCTAACAGTCAGTTTGGTATCTGTGTTAAAGACTCAACCAATGGTCAGGTTGTTGGCGACGCAGTTTATGAAACATTAGCTGCTAACTGTACTACTCCCGGTTCTTCAACCTTCGCTTGGGATAATGCGGCAACATCAGCTGTAGGTGGTGACACAGTATTTACTTCAGCAGGCCCAGTAGACGATGCAGTTAACTCAAATGTTAACATTTACTACGCTGCGCGAGCAGACAACAATGTGCCAGCTGGTCAATACCAAGCTACACATCAACTAATTGCAACAGGTACTTACTAAAGAGTTTTTGCCACTACAAAGTAATTAGGAAATATACCCTCCGTAAAAAGAGGGTATATTTTTATTAAAAAACTGTGGATAACTTATATAAAATATTGTTGCTAAAGCTTATTTGGGCAATGTACACTAAGAAGTGCATAAGGTATAAACAAAAATATCAAAGCAAAAACAAATAAAAAAAGGAGAAAGAAATGGTTATTACCAAATCTTTTACTACTAAAACAATTACGCTAGTTGCGGCGATTGGTTTAGTAGTAGCTGCGGTTGTACCATTGTTTACAAAGACGGCGGATGCGGCGCAGGTAACTGCTCGGTCAATTCAAATGTCAAAGTCAACAACAAGCGCAACGGGCACAAGTTATCAAGTTAAATTTACTGCTAATACAGGTGGTACTGTTAGGAGTATAGCGGTAGATTTTTGTAAAAATAGTCCAATTATTGGTGTGTCTTGTACGGCACCAGATTCACCATTTACAGTAGGTGGTTCGCCCTCTATAACTGTTAATGGTGGTATTACAGGCTCTTGGACAGCCGCTTCACTAAACAGTGGTAGGACTCTATATCTGTACAAGGCTGCCGGTGATACACTAACGGCTGGAACTACAGTAGTAGACTTTACTATTAACAACGTTACTAACCCTGGTGGAACTGCAGGATCATTCTACGGCAGAATTCTAACTTACGCTGATAGCGACGATGATAGTAATGGCTGTACTAGCTCTGACGACTACGCTGGTTGTTATGTAGCAGGTACTGAAGGTACAGAATCTAACACATATACACTAGATAATTCCGGTACATCATACACAGATAAAGGTGGCGTAGCACTTTCTACAGCTGCTGCCATAACAGTTACAGCTCTAGTTCAGGAAACATTGAACTTTGCAGTAACGGGTACTTCTGTCACCATGGGTACAGGAACTCCACAAATTATTAATGATACTCAAACATGGATATCTAATGCAGTAAATATTGACCTAGATACCAACGCAACAACAGGTTTAAATATTAGATTATTTGGTACCCACCTTGTTTCTGGGTCAAATAACTTGACTGGTAGTTCTACTCTTGGTGTATTAACAGGCTCAACCAACAGCCAGTTCGGAATCTGTGCAAAAGATTCTGCCAATGCCCAGGTTGTAGCAGATGCTGTTTACGAAACATTAGCTGCTAACTATACAACGCCAGGTACCTCTACGTTTGCATGGGACAACACAGCTACTTCTGCAACAGGTGGTGATACTGTATTTACCTCAGCAGGCCCAGTAGATGATGATATAAACTCTAATGTTGATATCTACTACGCTGCACGAGCAGATAACAACGTTCCTGCCGGTCAATACCAGGCAACACATCAACTGATCGCAACAGGTACATTCTAAGCTTTAGACTAAAAACTTTTATAAGCAGAAAGAAAATATTAGAATTGAAACATGAACCACATACAATATAAAAGCCAACAGTTTTATAAAGTATGTGAGAAAATTGGCAAAGCACTCCTAGCTTTAGGAGTGCTTTTTGCTATGGTAATGAGCTCCTATAATGTTCAGGCCCTAAATGTTTACGATAGGTACATACAAATATCAAATAGTATCCCTCAGGCAAATGGCGTGGTTTATTCTGTGGGCTTTACAATGCCTTCTGCACAGACTTTAGGGAGTGTTGTTATAGAAATTTGCGACAATTCACCTCTTTATTCAGTTGCCTGTGTTCAACCAAATGGCTTTAGCTGGTTAAGTGCAACTCTTAACTCTGAATCTGGTGCAACCGGATTTTCTATTGACCCCAGCACAACCGCTAACAGAATGGTTCTAACAAGAGCTCCCGGGCCAGTTGCCGCCGGAACCGTTCAAAGATTCTCGTTCAATAATGTTACTAACCCTTATGATAGTGGCACCTTTTATGGCAAAATATTTACTTATGCTACAAACGACGCCACCGGTCCTGATACTGACTTTGGTGGAGTGGCAATGAGTTTAAATGATTCTATGTCCGTACAGACAGAAGTCCCGCCATATTTGTATTTTTGCAGCGGAATAACTATAGATGGTTTCGATTGCCTGACTGCAACGGGAAGTTATATTAACTTAGGTGAATTAAGTAAAACAGGCACCATAGGCGCTACATCTCAAATGGTAGCGGCTACAAACGCCGATTTTGGCTATAATATTACTGTTAGTGGAACAACCTTAACATCTGGTATAAATGTTATTCCTAATTTAACTACTCCGTCGAGTCCTGCGCCTGGTTCTTCTCGTTTTGGAATTAACCTTAGGGCTAATTCAAATCCTGGTGCTGGGCAGGATGTTAGTGGAGGTGGGGTAGCTACTCCAACTGCCGATTACAACACTCCAAACCAGTATAAATTTAAAAATGAAGACACTATTGCCCAAACACCCGATGTAAGTTTAGAAAACAAGTTTACTGTTACTTATATGGTAAACGTTAGCCCAAATCAGGCCCCCGGCATCTACAACTCGACATTAATATATAATATTCTTGCAACGTTTTAACATAAGCTTGTATAATGTATATTAACAATTAACAAAATAAATATTATATAAGGAGACTTTGTGAGAAAACTTTCTTTTGGCGCCATAGTATTATCGGCGTTTGCTGTATTTGCAGTTGGGGCTGTAGCTATTGCTCAAGATAATAACGGATCAGGATATAGGGTATCGCCCGTAAGAGAAGAAAAAACTATAGAAAAGGGCAAATCTGCCGTAACTAAAGTTTATGTTGAAAACACTACTAATGGGACGGTTGAAACTAAAGCAGTTGTCAATAATTTTGTTGCCGACGGTGAATCTGGTCAACCGAAAGTAGATCTAGAAAACAAACTTGAAATTTCTAACGATTTTAGAAAAATAGTTAGCCCAATACCAAACTTTACTCTTGCGCCTAAAGAGAAAAAAGAAATTCCTGTAACAATTTCTATACCTGCAGACGGAAGCTCGGGTGGATATTACGGAGCAATTAGGTTCTTGCCGGCAAGTGCAAGTGACGAAGATGCAAGGGTTAGCCTTTCTGCCAGCGTAGGAACAATCTTCTTAATTAACGTTCCTGGCAACTTAACTGAAAAACTTTCACTTGAAGAATTTGCTATAACCAACAATGGTAAAAAAGGTTTTATGTTTGTTAACGCAAGCGACGGAATGGCAACATTAATTAAGCTTAAAAACACAGGTAACATTCATACTAAACCTTTTGGTAAAGTAACAATTACTCAAGGCTCTAAAACTGTAGAGGAATTTGAATTTAACGATAAAGACAGTGGATCTGGCAATATCTTGCCTAATCAAACAAGAGCCTTTGAAAACAAGCTTAAAAATAACAAATGGTTTGGAAAATATACCGTTACAGCTAACTTAAGCTATGGTGGAGGCGGTGATGTTATTACTGCGTCTAAGACCTTTTGGGTTATTCCAACCTGGTTAGCCGTGCTATTTGTAGTAGTTCTACTTGGACTTGTTTTCGGAGCAGTTTACTTCTTGGCTAGAAAATCAAATAAGACAAAGTCAGCCCATAAAAGGCGATAACACCTAACTCCAATATTAGGAGGCAAAATGACCAACCACAAAAATAAATTACTAAGCAAAACTTTTTGGGTAATTTTAGTGGTTGGTTTTTTGATGGCAGCATTTAGTGCAGTAGCCGGTGCTGTTGTTAACCCACAGTCTGATGGTGTTGGTGTTGAAGGCAAAATAAGCGCACCACCACCAACTAGCGCACCAACAATATCAAACCCTACTAATGGAAGAAACATAACAGAGCTACCAATAACGGTGACTGGAGTATGTCAGACAAATCTACTTGTAAAGCTTTTTAAGAACAACGTTTTTGCAGGTTCGGCCTTGTGTCAAAACAATACATACAGCATAATTACAGACCTATTTAGTGGAAGTAATGAACTTGTTGTTCGTGCCTATGATGACTTAGATCAAGCTAGTCCGGACTCTAATTTGGTTACTGTTAATTTTCAAGATGCCGCAAGGCCCCAGACAGTTAGTAGAATAACTATGATAACCAATTTTGCCAGAAGGGGTGCAAACCCTGGTTACGAATTACCATGGCCAATTTCAATTTCTGGTGGTGTTGCCCCTTACGCTGTTAGCGTAGACTGGGGTGATGGCAGTCAACCTGATATATATGCCGTCGCTGTACCCGGCGAATTCACGGTAAAGCATAAATTTGAACAATCAGGAATATACAGGGTACTTGTTAAGGCAACAGACAAAGAGGGTAATACAGGGTATCTTCAGCTAACAGCAATTTCTAACGGTAGTCCTGGACAAAGCGACGTAGAGGGTGCCGAGAATACAAATGTGAAAAGTAAAACAAGAGTATTATGGCAGCCCATGCTTATATTCATACCTTTACTTATTTCTACATTTTGGCTAGGCAAACGGTATGAACTACTTCGTATTAAGAACAAATTTATGCAGGGCGAAGATCCATTCTAGGATTAGTCTGGCAAATGTTTGCTAAAATATCCTAGGTGAAAACAATTTTCGTTGGACTTTCGGGTGGTGTAGATAGCTCTGTAGCAGCTCTGTTACTTAAAAAACAGGGTTACAGAGTCGTCGGTGTTTACATGAAAAACTGGAGCAAAAGCTTGCCCGGCTTTAATTGTCCCTGGAAAGAAGACTATCAAGATGCCAAAAGAATAGCTGTCCAGCTTAAAATTGATTTTTTATTATTTGATTTTGAGCAAGAATACCAAGAAAAAGTTGTTGATTATATGATAGAAGAATACAAGCTTGGTAGAACCCCAAACCCAGATATTGCTTGTAACCAAGAAATAAAATTTAAGCTTTTTGCTGAAACCGCCTTTAAGGAAGGTGCAGAATATATCGCTACCGGACACTATGCCAAAACAGAATCAGGGAAGCTCTTAAGGCCGGTCGATTCCGAAAAAGACCAAACATATTTTTTGTATAGAGTAACGTCTGCAGCTCTGAAAAAGACATTATTCCCACTATCTGAATATAAAAAAGGGGAAGTTCGCAAAATTGCTTCGGAAAATAAGCTTGTAACTAGCTCAAAAAAAGAAAGTATGGGCATATGTTTTGTCGGAAAGGTTGGCATTAAAGAATTTTTGTCTAGTTTTGTTGAAACAAGTCCTGGTCCTATAGTTGATCAAAATGGAATGATTATTGGAGAACACGATGGAGCAATTTTCTACACCATAGGTCAAAGACATGGATTAGATGTAGGCGGTGGTTTGCCCTACTATGTTATTGGTAAAAACATGCAAACTAATGAAGTTTTTGTAACAAGTAAAATTAACGATAACAAACTATGGACCGATAAGCTTTCGGTTGATTCTTGGCATTGGATAAACAGTGCACCGGCAAAAAACATTGAGTACTCCGTGAGATATAGGCATTTGGGTCCACTCGAGCCAGCTACCATTGACGAATCAAACATTATGCTAAAGAATGAGATTAAAACGGTTAACCCCGGTCAATCTGTGGTAGTTTATGATGGCAATCAAGTTTTGGGCGGTGGAATAGTAGCATTTTAGAAGCTATTTTAACTGTAAAGTAGGCACATATTTTTATTTATGAACCACGAAAGTTATTAATACTTCTTGTGCTAAAATATAATACGAAACTATGCTTAAAAAATTTAAAAAAGTTAAGGATAAAGTTACTAATTCTGGCGATGGTCCAGAAGAAAAATTAATGATAGGTCTTGATATTGGCACCGAATATGTAAAGGCAGTAATTGCCAAGGTAGAACCTGGGAATGATCTTAAAATTATTGGAGTAGGGCGACAAAAACAATCATTAAGTGACATGAACGCAGGTGCAATTTCTGATATTACCGCTGTTGTGGCCAACTGTGATTCTGCGCTTAGTGAGGCCGAGCAAATGGCTGGAGCTAGTGGCAGGAGCGCTGTTATTGGCATTGCGGGTGAATTGGTAAAAGGTAACACAACAATAGTTAGATTTGCCCGTAAAGATCCTAATAAAGAAATTACCGTAGAAGAGGTAGACCGAATTTTTACTTTGGTTCAAGAAAGAGCTGAAACGGTAGCAAAAAAACAGCTCGAAATGGAAACTGGTGGCAAAGATATTGGCCTGAAACTAGTTAATAGCGCATTGATATCCATAGAAATAGATGGATACCAAGTCACTAACCCGATAGGTTTTCAAGGTAAAAACGTATTAATTAGTCTTTATACAGCTTTTGCACCACTGGTACACATAGGTGCAATAGAAAAGGTTGCCGAACAGTTGGACTTAGACCTACTAACTGTTGCCGCCGAACCATTTGCCGTGGCAAGGTCGGTTATTGGAGATGACCCAAATGCAAGTATTACCGCAATTTTAGTAGATGTTGGCGGAGGAACTACCGATATCGCAGTGGTTAACGAAGGTGGCGTTGAGGGCACTATAATGTTCGGTATTGGCGGTCGAGCTTATACTAAATCTATATCTTTGGATCTTGGAGTTGAATTTGACAGAGCAGAAGAACTAAAGCTTGGCCTTGAAGAAGGTAAAATCCCATCCTCTAGAAAAGAAAGTGTAGAAGATGCTTTAAATAAAACGTTAGAGGTATGGACCAGTGGCTTAGAGTTAGCTTTAGAGGAATTCGACAGACTAGATCACCTACCTAATCGTATTTTGCTTTGCGGAGGCGGCTCAAGTCTAAAAATCCTAACCGATAAACTAGCCCAAACCGATTGGTACAAACAGCTCCCATTCACAAAAAAGCCAATAATTCAGCTTATTAAGCCTTCTCAGGTTAAGGGAATAGTTGATGAAACAGGAAAAATTAATGATCATACTTTTATTACCGCAATGGGGCTTTTAAGGGTAGGAATGGATACTGTTTTACAATATGACGATGAGACAGCTACAATTAAAGACAAGATCAATAGAATGTTAAGGATATAACAAATATATGGCTAAAGATGTAATTTATATTGACTCAGATGATGAAATCGCTGCAGTTACCTCTAAGGTGAGTAGCTCTAAAGAAAGTGTCGTAGCTTTAGTTTTGCCAAAAAGATGCCCCTTGCTTCAAAGTTCGGTAAATATGAAAATTCTTAACAGGGCCGCCAATGCATCTTCTAAGCAAATTGTTTTGGTGACTAGTGAGCCTGGAATACTTAAGCTTGCCGGACTGGCGGGTGTCTTTGTGGCTGGTACGCTTCAGAGCAAGCCATATGTTCCTGAAGCAGAGAAGGCACTACCAAAAGAAAATCATATAGAAGAAATTACAGACGAATCAAGTAGTGATGAATTAGCCGAAAACACCATCCCGGAACAGACTGAAGCAAAGAATGTTAAGCCAGCAAAAGAATCGCAAAGTAGCAACTCAAAGAATAACAAAAAAAGTAAGGATAAAACTAAAAAAGACAGTAAACTCAAGGTGCCAAACTTTGATAGTTTTCGGACCCGCTTATTTGTAATTGGCGGAGGAATCTTTGCCTTAATTGTTATTTTTATTCTGGCTTTTTATGTTCTTCCAAAAGCCAAAATTACCATAGTATCTGAAACTCAATCAGTTAAAGTAGCTACAGACATAGAAGCTAACCCTAAAGCAACCTCAGATAATGTTGAATCAAAAGAGTTTATTTTAAAAACAAGTACCATAGACAAGTCTGACAGCAAAAAAACTGCTGCCACCGGCCAAAGGAATGACGGCACAAAAGCAACTGGCAAAATTACAGTTTATAACTGCGACTTTAAGGATGGCTTTACAATTCCTGCCGGCTCTACATTTACTACTGGCTTTTCTGGTGGAACAGCAAGTTTTGTAACCAGTGACGCTGTTATTGTTCCTGGCTTTACTAGCTCTAGTGCTTCATCGTGTAAGCTTACTAGTCCATATTCTGGCTCAGGAAAGGCGGTAGCGTCAGTAACTGCCGTAAACCCAGGCTCTCAATATAATCTAAGTAGTAACCGAACGTATACTGTCCCAGGTATTTCAGATGTTAACGATGTTGTTGCGGTTGGTGATGCTATGGGGGGTGGGCAGGATAAAATTACAAAAATTGTTTCTGCCGAAGACTGCGATAAAGCAAAAAACGATGTTCAATCTGCAATTAGCGGAGGGGACTACCAGAAGCAATTAACCGCTGAATTCGAGAAAAAAGGTATTTTTCCAAGCATAGACACATTTAGTGCAAAAACAGTAAGCGTTAGTTGTTCTCCTCAGCCTGGAAATCCTGGGGAAGAAGTAACCGCGACCGCTAAAATGCAGTTTACTATGTCTGGAGTTGATTCCAAGGCCCTAGGCCAGTTGGTTGATAATAGCGCGCTCGCCCAAACAGGTCCAAACCAAACAGTTGTCAATAACGGTCTTAGTGACGCTACACTTACCCTTAAGCAAACAAAATCCGGGGGTACTCAAGTATTTACTCTTGATACAACGGCCGAAGTTGCCGTTAAGCAAGATCCTGAAGCAATTGCCAGCCAAGTAAAAGGCAAAAATGCAAGACAAACAGCAGAAATCATTAAATCAATCAATGGTGTTAAAGATGTAAAAGTCGACTATAGTCCATTCTGGGTTTCAAAAACACCGACAAACACTAAAAAAATCCAAATAATATTTGTCAATGAATCAAATAGTTAATATTTTAGGATTAGACATTGGAGAAAAAAGGATAGGTGTTGCCAGGGCTAATTCTTTGGCAAAATTAACCGAACCTTTGATAGTTTTAGAAAATAAAAAAGATTTTATGCAAAAATTACAAGATATTATGCAAGAGCACGATATAAGTTTAGTCATTATTGGTTTGCCAAGAAGCCTTGAGGGTAACGAAACCGAGCAGTCAGCATATACTAGGCGTTTTGTTTCAGATAACTTTCAGGATATACCTGTAAAGTTCCAAGACGAAACTCTAAGTTCGGTAGAGGCAGAAAAAAGATTAAAAAGCTTTGGCCTCGAGAACCGTCCAGATATGCTAGATGCTGTTGCTGCCTGTATAATACTAGAGGATTATTTTAATTATGAAAGTCACTAAGAGACATTTTTACAGATCGAGCCGTGCCAAAAAGGTTATTTTTAGTACCTTGGCAATTATTCTTTTGCTATTTATTGCTGCTGCTATAGGAGTAAATATATGGTACCAAAATAACCTTAAACCAGCGAAAAATGAAGGCTCTGCAATTATTTTCGTCGTAGATGAAGGACAGTCCGCCCCACTAACCGCCAAAAGCCTCCAGGAGCAAAATCTAATTAGAAGTTCCCAGGCATTTTTATGGTACCTAAGAAATCAGGGCACAACTAATAAGATTCAAGCTGGTAGCTATGAAATAAAGCCTACCCAGAGCTCTCAGGAAATTGCTCAGATGCTGACAACCGGTAAAGTATCTTCTAAGTTCTTTACCATTCTTCCCGGAAAACGACTAGATCAAATACGGCAAAATTTTATTGATGCTGGTTTTTCTGCAGAAGAGGTTGATAAAGCACTCGATCCAGCAAATTACTCTAATCACCCTGCTTTAATAGCTAAGCCGACAGATCAGTCATTAGAAGGCTATATTTACCCAGAAACCTTCAAAATTGATTCATCTACAACTCCTCAGCAGATTGTTAGGCTTTCTTTAGATGAGTTAGCTTCGGTGCTAACACCTGGTTTAATAGATGCCTTTCAGGCACAAGGCCTAGGTATTCATAGAGCAATAACCCTAGCTTCAATTATTGAAAAAGAAGCAGCCAATGCTCAAGATAAAAAAGATATTGCTGGGGTATTTTTTAACAGACTTAAACAGGGAATGCCACTTCAGTCAGACCCTACCTATAAATACGCTGCCTTTCTAAAAAACGAAGCTCCATCACCGGCAATTGATTCCCCTTATAATACCTACAAAGTATCCGGATTGCCCCCTGGTCCAATTAGTAACGTAAGTAAAAATGCCCTACAAGCCGTTGCTTCGCCGACAAAACATGATTATCTCTATTTTGTATCAGGAGATGACGATATAACACGGTTTTCTAAGACACTTCTGGAGCACGAAGCTTTGGTAAAGCAATACTGTATTAAGAAGTGCGCTACTTACTAGTGTTCTACCCCTGTTGATCATACACAAAAAATGGCCAAAAAACTTGACATTTTAGGTTGCAAAATATAGACTAATAAGTACGATTTTTGGTGATATTGTCACTGAAGAACAATAAACAGGTTCTTAAAAAATCGGTCGTAGTCTACTAGCTATCTAAATGGCCTTATGGTTCATGCAGCGTTTTTTTCGCAGACAACTAATAATTAAACGGTAGATACTACGAAAAGACTCTAGAAAGAGTCAGGAGAGTTGTATTAGTAACTTAATTACACCTGCTAGTTCAGGTAAGGTTATCACTACAAACACAAACATTCCCAAAATTGGCTCTTCAGATATAAAGAAGGCAGCCAAGTCAAAAGCTCGAAAAAGTAAGAAATCATTCAAGAAACACGCGCTTCTTATAGCTAATGTTTCTATATTATTAGCAGTTGCAGGTCTAATATTCGCAGGTCAGACAAGTTCTAGCGAAATTAGCTCTAAATCGGCCCTACTTAGTCAAACAGGTACTAGTAGTGCTGCTGCACCCTTAGACTCTTTATCTTCGGCTGATATTGCCGCTAACATCGCTCAGGTTGTAAATATGCCTGAGGTTATTCCAGTTTCAAACCAAGCCGATTCTGTGAATGCTCAGCTATCACAGGCTGATGCAGTAGAGGCTGTTGTAGACAAGCCGCAATTAGTTGCCGGTGGCGCAAAGACTAAAGAAGACATTCAGAAATACACAGCCCAAGCAGGTGAATCTGTAGCATCTATTGCCGAAAAGTTCGGTGTAAGTGTCGATACCATTAAGTGGTCTAACGGTATTGCAACAGATACAATAAGTGCTTCTAAAGAGTTGGTTATTCCACCAAGAAACGGTGTTTTGTATAAGGTTCAGGCCGGTGATACTGTTGATACTTTAGCATCAAAATATAGTGCCTCTAAAGAACAAATTATTGCTTTTAATGATATTGAAATAACAGGAAATCTACCTGTTGGTGAAAATATTCTTATTCCTGATGGTAAAAAACCTGCAGATCCCGCTCCTGTTGCAACAACCAGGACAACTACTAGCTCATCAACCAGTACTGCATCATCTTCTACGGCAACTTATGGATTTGTTGCTCGTTACGGAGGTAACGGCTATGTTCCCGGATACTGTACTTGGTATGCTGCTTCCAGGGTCGCAATTCCAAATAACTGGGGTAACGCAAACACCTGGGACAACAGAGCACGTGCAAGTGGCTGGACAGTAAGTTCTGTTCCTGTTGCTGGCGCTATTTTCCAAACTGATGCCGGTTGGGCAGGTCATGTTGGTATCGTTGAAGAGGTCCATGGAGATGGAACGATGACTGTCTCTGATATGAACGGCTTCTCGGGCTTTGGTCGAGTAGGATATGCTCGAGTACCAGTAACCGCTTATCCTAACTATATTTACAGATAAAGCAAATATTCGTAAAAACTCCTCTTATTTTTTAAGGGGAGTTTTTTATTTGTATATAATAGATAGCAATGACAGTAAACATGAAACAAAGACATTTTTTGCAATCAGACGAATGGGGTAGGGTTCAGGCTGGTTTTGGTAAAGAAGTAGTTAAAAGAGAAGGTCCAGATTGGAGTTATCAAGCTTTAATAGGCTCAAACCCTGGTAGAATTGGCAAATATATTAAATGTGTCTTTTTACCTTACGGCCCAGTCTTTAGCAGCCAGAAGGGCCTTAAAATGGCTCTAGATGATGTTTATGAACTGGCCTTAGCTCGTAAAGCCGACCAGATTGTCGTAGAGCCTTATTGTATATCTGAAATATCAGAGATTTCGGACGTCATGGAAGGTTATATAAAGTTGCCTAAATCTCGCCAGCCAGAACTTACGCTTGTGACGGATTTATCAAAGCCCTGGGATGAAGTTCTGCTAGGAATGTCAAAAACTAACAGATACCAATGGAAATATCTTGAAAGGGATGGGCTATCTTTTATAAAAAGCTACACCCCAGAAGATGTAGAAGATTTTGCGAATATGATGCAAGCTACTACCAACAGGACCGGGGCTCATTTCCCTGGTATTAGTTACTATAAGCATATTTTAAAAACCTTAGGCCCCGAAAAAAAAGCAGGACTGGTTTACGGTTACCATGACGGTAAAAGGTTGGTAGGTACGCTTTTTATAGACGATCTTGAGGCAAAAAGAAGATACTATTTATACGCCGGTTCGTTCGATGAAATGAGAAATGTCAAAGCGGCTCTTAATGCCGCACTAGTCATGTATCTACAAAAAGATGCCCAAGACTCAGGGTTGCAGTCTCTAGATTATTTCGGAGTTGCGCCTGTGGATGCCCCTAAAGACCACCCCTGGTATGGTCTTAGCAAATTCAAAAGGTCACTTGGTGGTGAAGATTTTTCTACTCTTGGCACATGGGAGAAAAACTTACATAAGAGTAAGGTGAGTTTTGTGAAATTTCTTCAAAAAATTATTTAACAGAGATTTATAGTAAGAAATTAGCTATAATTAGTTCGATGTTTGTAGATAAAGTACAAGTTAATGTTAAAGCAGGAGATGGCGGTGATGGAATCGTCAGTTTTAGGCATGAAATTTATGTCGATAAGGGTGGTCCAGATGGTGGAGACGGTGGTAAGGGAGGTGACGTAATAGCCAAAGCTACTCGAAACGAAAATACTCTGGCAAAATACCGCTTTAACAAGCTCTTAAAAGCTGACAATGGCAAAAATGGTGGTGGTCAGAAAAAAAGAGGCAAATCAGGCCAGGATTTAATTTTAGATGTTCCAGTCGGTACCGTAGTTATTTATAATGACGAAATTTTAGCCGATCTTACTGAAGATGGCGCCGAGGCGGTTATTGCTAGAGGAGGCGATGGAGGATTTGGCAATGCTCACTTTACTAGCTCTGTTAGGCAGGCACCAAAAGTGGCCGAAAAAGGCGAAAAAGGCGAAGAATTTGACTTTATTTTTGAACTTAAAATGATTGCTGACATTGGTTTAGTTGGTTTGCCAAATGCTGGTAAGAGCACGTTTTTAAGTGTTGTTTCAAACGCCAGGCCCGAAATTGCTGATTACCCTTTCACTACGCTAGTCCCTAATCTTGGAGTTGTCGATCTCGATAAAGATAAATCACTTTTGATTGCGGATATTCCTGGACTTATTGAAGGCGCAAGTTCCGGAAAGGGTTTAGGGGACGAGTTCTTAAGACATGTCTCTAGGTGTCATATACTGCTTCATTTAATTGATTCAAGAAGCGAAGATATAGTAAAAGACTATAAAATAATCAGGACAGAGCTTGAAAAGCACAGTCCAGAGCTAGCCACAAAACATGAAGTAGTCGCTCTTACTAAAATAGACTTAATAGACAGTGACATTGTTGAATATCAAAAAGAATTACTCGAAAAAAATATTCAACCCGACACTCCTATATATTCTATTTCTTCATCTGCCCACATGTTTGTTAAAGAGCTACTTTACGACTTATATAATATTGCCCAAGACACTAACAAACTTGAACAAGATGAAACTAGAGAAGATGGCTTGCCGGTAATATCATTGATAAGTAAACCTAAAGATGTTGCCTGGGTTTTAACTAAAAAAGAAAAATATTGGCAAATTAAGGGCAACAAAATTGAAAAATTTGCTAGAAGAACAGATTTTGATAATCCTCATGGTGTAGCTAGGCTAAGAGACATTATGAAAAAAATGGGCATACTACGGGAACTTGATAGACAAGGGGCAGAAGTTGGAGCAGAGATTCGCATTGGAAGGCCGGTGGTCGGAAAAATTGAGTATTAAATGAAAGAATCTTTTTACTTTTATGATTTAGAAACAACTGGCCTTTCTCCGAAAAAAGATAGGATAATGCAGTTTGCTGGTCAAAGAACCGATAATAATTTAGAGCCTATAGGTGAACCTGACAATATCTATATAAAAATTACTGAAGATATTTTACCGAGTCCAGATGCTGTCATGGTTACCGGAATTACTCCTCAAAAGACATTATCTGAAGGAATATCCGAGGCAGAGTTTTTAAAATATTTTTATGACCAAATTGCTGTTCCAAATACCGTTTTTGTCGGATTTAATTCAGTAAGATTCGATGACGAGTTTATTAGATATTTAAACTACAGAAACTTTTACGATGCATATGAATGGCAGTGGTCAGAAGGTAGAAGTAAATGGGACATACTAGATGTTGTCAGAATGACCCGTGCGCTTAGGCCAGAAGGCATTAAGTGGCCGTTTAGTTCAGACGGAAAGCCATCTAATAGACTAGAACTGCTAACTGACTTGAATAAATTAGAACACAGCCATGCTCATGATGCTCTCAGCGATGTTTTTGCAACAATCGAGGTAGCGAAAATGATTCAACAAAAAAATCAAAAATTATTCGAGTATTTATTAAAAATTAGATCCAAAAAGGAAGTAGATAGCTTGGTTTCAAAGGGCGTGCCTTTTGTTTATTCTTCTGGCAGATACTCTTCTGAATTTAATTATACGACTGCAGCTACGGTTTTAGGGGCACATCCCGAAAAACAGGGTGCCTATCTTGTTTATGATCTTCGTTTCGACCCTGAGGAATATTCCAACAAATCAATAGATGAGCTTGAAGAAATGTTTAATAATCAGTACGGTGAGGGCGCTAAAAGATTTCCTGTTAAAATTATGCACAATAATAAGTGCCCGGCCCTAGCTCCGCTGAATGTTGTTACCGAAAAAAACTGGAAAGATATACAGCTAGAAAAAACTACTGTAGAGCAGAATTATCTGAAACTTGCCGCCAATGAAAATCTTAAATTAAAAATCATAGAACTATTCAGAAGAAACCAACAACAAATTCAGACCAGATTTATTAGCGATGAACAGACTGTTGACGAGCAACTGTATGACGGTTTCTTTGACAGGGGCGATAAAAATAAAATGAGAGTAGTAAGGGCTGCAGAAGTAGACGATTTGGTTGACTTAAGTTTTGATTTTGACGACCCACGCCTGAGAAGCCTTTTAATTTTATATAAGGCCAGGCAGTACCCAGCCTCTATGAACGAGAGCGAACAAGAATATTGGAACAATTATAAAAAAAATAGCTTGAATCAAAAACAGACCGATGGCACTTCTAAAATAGAGAGTTTCTTTAAGCGCTTAGAGCAGCTAGCTGAAATTCATCAAAGCGACCCGAATAAAATATATCTACTAGAAGAACTGCAGCTTTATGCCCAGTCAGTAATGACAACAGATTATTAAATAGATATATTCTTAAGTTTTGCTTGTTTGTTTGTAAATAGAAGCTTGTGCAGGTGGCTAAGCTTATTTTGTTTGAACAGAATAATTACTAATAACGATAGCGAGCCAACCATGGTACTAATAAATAGAAAATAGAAGTCGAATTGGATATTTGTACCAGGAACAATTCCAAGCACTAAAAAGCTAATTACATTTTTTTCTATTGAAAAAAAATCAACAGATGACAACGAGAGCAGTACATAAAATACCGGATTAAATAAGCTAATTAACCATAACATGGCAACCTCCGTTAATAATAATTTCTAGCCAAAGAGGCTAATACTATAATACTTAAATTAAAACATTCTTTTAAAAAATGCAATAATGTTTTTTCGAATGCTTATGATTAATTGTTTAATTCGGCTTATTCGATCACGGTTATAAATAAATTCAGATATAGCCAAGATTAATAAACTAAAACCTAAGGCCTTGAAAATTAATCCGTTGGCATATATAAAAATCCATACAGCAGCAGTTAGTAAAAATACAGCAATAACATCATGTAAAAGTTGGTATTTTGTATTGCTTGGGAAAATTATTTTGGCAAAGTCTTCACCCTTATTTTTTATATATAACAAAATATCTTCTGCCCATTTATTGTTTACAGCAAGTAAAGCTAGTCCGGCAATCAAGAGTGGTATGCCCCCAGGGCCCGGAAGCCAACCAAGAAGAGGAGCGGCAATTATCAACGATATTCCGGCCAAATCAGTTAGATATCTTTTTACTTGTTTTTTCATACTGGGCTATTATCTCATAAATAATCTGTGGTTAAGCTGTAGTAAAATAGTCAACCATTCTTTACAAATACGAAACACAGGAATAGATTAAAAGTATTAACCTTGTTAACAACAAAAAGAGGTGTAGTGAAAGAAAAGGTTTGTGTTGATAGTCGTAATTGCCTATCAATTAGCGACTATATTGTATCAGTATTAAGACCAGTAGACTACAAAGACGAAAATTATCGGGAATTTTTAAAGGCACTATCAATAATAACTGATGGTGCTTTTCGTTATAAGGATCCAGGCGGCCAAGCAATCTCAGTTATTAGTCCACTTCGAACTGCAGAAAAAGTATTTTCCAAAAACGGTCGCGTATTTGATAGGAAATGTCTAAGTGGGGTTAAGAGTCAAATAGCCTGCTTAGCCTTAGAGGGACTTTCGCTTAAGCCGATAATTTCCGAGCAAGACGGCTTGATAGAATTTAACAAAAAAGACTCTGGCTATGAATTATGGATGAGATTCGAACAAAACCAAGAACACCAGGAGGCCCTCGATCAATTGGCTCAAATTCTTATTTGCATGGCAGAACAGGCTGGTAGAAAAATTCATCAAGATGATATAGAGCTTCTGGAAAAGAGTAATGAAATAATGTCTCTGAAGATTGGCCACATAGCAACAGGCGAAATAGACGACTTTATGAAAACTGATATAGATATGGCAATTACTGCCCGCCAAAACAATCCTTTAGAAATTTTGACAGAGGCGTATTCGTATCGTATTGAAAAGGATGAAGCGGTAGAAGAGTCAATCCAGTATTTTGTAGATGACTCACAAAATGTAGATTTTGCACCACTTACCATTGATCTAATTAAAAGAAATACAAAAAGGAGTTCATGATATGTCACAATATTTTAATGTTCGTAGTGGAGGACCGCATATTGGTCGTCATAGTCCTTCTGCTTCAGATGCCGAAGAACGGCCGGCGCTTCTAAATGAAATAAAAAAAAGTAGCCTAGGGATATATAGACCTCTTAATTACGAATCTCAAGAAGACTTGCAAAATAGACTAGACGATGCCCTGCTTGAAATTACTCCAGAAATGGAAATTAGACGAGCCGGAATGCAGCTTGGGGATTTTGTTGTTAAGCAAGAAATGGGAATTACCTACCTAAAAGAGCGAGATTTCAGAAAGAAAAAAAATAAATTGCCACTTTTTCTTGCTGGTTTTCGGCTAAAAAACGACCTAGATGCCATACAGAAGGGTGTGTGGATGCCTAAGGGAACTCCACTTGAGGTCGGTATTGATCTTGATCATATGGAATGGACTGATTTTCACGGCAGAAGTCTGGCCCTGTTCTTCGATAAATATTCAGAAGGCTACGAAAGACTACAACAAGAAAAAGAGTGTATTTCAAGTGTATTAGGTGAGTTTAGTGTAAATATGGCGTCAGCCGTAAATACTCCAAATCATTTGACAGTAATTAAATATGGTCAGGGTAATGACCATAACAAGTTGGGTTATAAAGATAAAAAATACATAATTGATAAAGTTGGTTCACACTTATCGGAAATGGGCATTAATAGTGTTTTGCTTGATCCTGTAGTTGCCGGAAAACAGTCGTCGGATTCAGAGGATAGATCTTATCGAAACGAGCATGAATATTGGGAAAAATCAGCTCGAAGACAAGCCCAGTTAAGAATAGTTTCTTGAACGTAAACTTCTGTATCACTAGAAAAATTTAGTCGTTTTTTGTATAATAACCCCTTACATGCAAGATTTTATTCGCGTACAAGGCGCTAGGGAGCATAATTTAAAAAATATTTCTGTTGATTTACCAAGGGATAGCCTAGTGGTAATCACTGGTTTAAGTGGTTCTGGAAAATCAAGCTTAGCATTCGATACCATATATGCTGAAGGCCAAAGACGATATGTTGAGAGCCTATCATCTTATGCAAGACAATTTTTAGGCCTTATGGAAAAACCAGATGTTGATCAAATTGATGGTTTGTCTCCCGCGATATCAATAGATCAAAAATCTACCTCCAGAAATCCTCGGTCTACTGTTGCAACTGTTACAGAGATATATGATTACTTAAGACTTTTGTACGCAAGAACGGGAATTCCTCACTGTCCAATTTGTGGTAATGAGGTATCTAGGCAGACCGCAACGGCCGTAGTAGATTTAGTTGGAAAAACATATGAAGGAAAAAGACTAATGATACTTGCGCCCATCGTGATAGATAAAAAGGGTGCATTTGAGCATATATCAGAAAAGTATCTTCGGGCTGGTTTCGCTCGTGCAAGAGTTGACGGTGTTGTTTATTCGTTAGATGAGTTCCCCGAGCTTGATAAGGCCAAGAAGCACAACATTGAAATTGTTATAGACCGGCTAGTTCCTGGCCCTGATGCATCTTCACGATTAAGCCAGTCAATTGAGCAGGCATTCGATATTGCAGAAGATAAAATGATCGTACTCGATGCAGACACAAATAAAGAAGAACTATTTTCGCTTTCATACGCTTGTGTGAATCACCCGGAAATTGCTATTCCGGAACTAGAGCCAAGAAATTTTAGTTTTAACTCCCCTCATGGAGCCTGTAATGTTTGTACCGGCTTGGGTAATAGGCTAGAAGTTGACCCAGAGTTAGTCATTCCGAATGGTAGGCTTACCATTGCCGAAGGTGCAATTAGGCCGTTCAATAGGCTTAGAATAGACAGCTTTTATCTTAAAAAAATAGAAATAATGGCAGAAGAAAATGGTTTTAGTATTCATACCCCTACGGGCAAGCTGAAAGACGAAGATATTAATAAGGTTCTTTACGGTACTGGCAAGCAAACATATATTATTCCTCTTGGGTCTGGCAGAAGTTATGAGTCAGAGTTTGAAGGTGTTATTCCCAATCTTGAAAGGCGCTACAAAGAAACGGAGTCCGATTTTATTCGTCGTGATATAGAGAAGTTCATGCAAGAGAAGCCTTGTGCTGCTTGTGGTGGTCAGCGCCTCAAGCCAGAAGTTTTGGCCGTTACTGTTAATGATAAGTCAATTATGGATGTTTGTAATTTATCTATTGATAATGCTCTTAGTTTTTTTGAAAAAATTAAACTCAGCGAAACAGACGAAAAAATTGCCAAGCAAATCTTAAAAGAAATTAAAGCTCGGCTTAGTTTCTTGCAAGACGTTGGATTGAACTACCTAAGTCTTGCTAGGAGCGCCACTACCCTTAGTGGTGGAGAGGCCCAAAGAATCCGCTTGGCCACTCAAATAGGTTCTGGTCTAACTGGAGTTCTTTATGTCCTAGACGAACCCTCTATTGGCCTACATCAAAGAGATAACAATCGACTAATAAACACACTGAAGAAATTAAGAGACCTTGGCAATACGGTGATTGTGGTTGAGCACGATGAAGACACCATGAGAACTGCCGACTATTTGCTAGATATTGGTCCCGGGGCTGGTATACATGGTGGGGAAATTGTAGCCGAGGGTACGCCTAAAGAGGTTATTGAAAATCCTTCTAGTATTACTGGTAAATATTTAAGCGGAAAAATTACAATAAAAACTAAAAATAAATACCGTCAGGGTAATGGTAAATTTTTAGAAATTATAGGCGCAAAAGAAAATAATTTAAAAAATGTAAATGTAAATATCCCGCTAGGGAAAATGGTAGTTGTTAGCGGTGTAAGTGGATCAGGAAAATCAAGCTTAATTAACGATATTTTAGCCAAAGAATTGTCCGCAAAATTAAATAGAGCCAACTTAGTGGCTGGTAAGCACGACGAAATAATTGGAATAGATAATTTAGATAAAGCAATTGTTATTGATCAATCTCCTATTGGTAGAACGCCAAGAAGCAACCCAGCAACATATACTGGACTATTTACTCCAATCAGAGAACTTTTTGCTGCCACCCCCGAGGCTAAATTAAGAGGATACGGTCCCGGTAGGTTTAGCTTTAATGTTAAGGGCGGTAGATGTGAAAATTGCTCAGGCGATGGAATAATTAAGATTGAAATGCATTTCTTACCAGATGTTTATGTTCCTTGTGAAGAATGTAAGGGCAAAAGATACAACAGAGAAGCTCTAGAGATTCATTATAAAGGCAAAACAATTAGCGATGTTCTTGAGATGACTACAGAACAAGCTAGCGAATTTTTCTCTAATATCCCGGCCGTCGCCAAAAAATTAGACACACTTGTTTCGGTTGGTCTTGGCTATATCAGACTGGGCCAGTCGGCTACTACATTAAGTGGTGGAGAGGCCCAAAGAATCAAGCTAGCTAGCGAGCTCTCCAGGCGCTCAACAGGTAAAACACTATACATATTAGATGAACCTACAACAGGACTACACATGGCAGATGTCGATAAGCTACTAAATGTTTTAAATGCTCTAGTAGATACTGGCAACTCAATGATTGTCATAGAACACAATTTAGATGTAATTAAGTCTGCAGATTACATAATAGATATGGGTCCAGAGGGTGGTGATGCGGGTGGCCAGGTTGTGGCAGAGGGCACCCCAAAAGAAATAAGCAAAAATAAAACTAGCTTTACCGGCCAATATCTTAAAAGAATCATTTAATAATATACAAAAAAATATATACTAAAATTAGTGACTAAAATAAAAATTTTTAATAATAAATATTATAAGTACCTAGTTATTGCCGGTATTCTGTGGGGTTTTTACCCATTAATTTTTAATCAAAGCCTTTTTTATTTAAGTATTTTAGCACTACTTTCGGGTCGATTTTTAGTGGGCTCTGCGATTCTATATTTGCGCAACAAAAAACTAAAGTTATTTAACTCTAAAAAAATCAACAGACAACTTCTTGTCTATTCTTTATTTGCATCCATAATTCCATTAAGTTTATTCACAATCGGACTGTCCTTAACCACTCCTGTGCATGCATCAATTATCTCCTTGTCGTTACCCTTTTTTGTTTATTTATTCTCCGCTTTGATTTTTAAAGACCAGGTACATAAAAAAGTTGTTTTAGGTGGCTGTTTGGCGACTGTAGGTTTATTGATAATAATTTTAACTCAAGCAAATGACTCTAGTCGGTCTAGTTTAATTGGGGATATTATGGTTCTTCTTTCAGAGGCATCATCGGCCGTGGCAACCATATTTGCTCGCCGCCTAATTCACAAAAAACAAGTTACCAACCCTGATCAGCTAGCTTATTATGACTATTTTATTGCAGCAATATTTTTTAGCGGTGCGTTAGTTGTGCAAATTCTATTCACTGGCACTTTGCCTGCATTTGGCCTACAGGGATTGTTTTGGGCTTTAGTTGCGGCTAGTCTTGGCGGGGTAATACCATACTTATACTTTTTAAAAAGCGCCAAGGGCTTACCCGCCGAAAAACTAGCGGATACAAACTATATAGCGCCAGTAACAGGGATAGCTGCTGCGGTATTATTAACCGGAGCGGGTGTTGGCTTTGCTGATTGTATTGGTTTTGCAGCCGTATTTACTGGTTTAGCTATTGGCAATAATAAGTTACATCCTATTGCTCATTTTTCAGGATTTTATTCTTTGATTTTATTTGAAAAAAATATTATTAATAAAAGCTTAGAATTTGAAAAAGTATTCGTTGAAAGCGCTAAAAGTAAATTCTAGTTTTTAAAAAAGTTTTTAAAAAATAATTTGTACTTGTTAATTAAAATTTTTCTTTGTTGTTCGTTCTTTAAAATATGCAAAAAGCTTGCCCCAAAAGTAAAGAAAGTTGCAAGCAGAATAACTGGTAGTAAGTATTTATCTATATCAAAATATTGGCCAATTAATCTACCGGCCAAATATCCAATCATGGTAACTGTTACGGTCCAAATAAATGCACCAACAACGTTATAAAACAGAAAAGTCTTGTAATACATTTTTCCAATTCCGGCCATTAAAGGAGCTAATGTTCTTACTATTGGAATAAATCTTGCCAGCAGTATTGTTTTGCCACCGTGTTTTTCGTAAAAGCCCTGGGCGCTCTCAATAGTTTGTGGAGTAAGCAGCAGAGCATCTTCTTTGGTAAATATTTTTGGGCCAGATCTGCGACCGATTTCATAACCCAACATATTTCCAAGTATAGAACCTAAGAAAATTGCTAACAGACTACCTATAAGGCTAATTTTGCCCTGGGCTGCAAAAAATCCAGCTGCAAATAATAGGGTGTCGCCAGGCAAGAAAAACCCTATTAAAAGACCTGTTTCCGCAAAAATCGTGGCTGCGATTGCAATGATACCCCCGGTTTCAAGCAAAATGGCAATATCTATATGTCTAGTCATTAGAAAAACTACTATACCAACAACCAGTATGAGTACGGCAACTCTTTTTATCACATTTATTGGCAAGCTTTTCATTCCAATAAAGTATATCGGATTGAGTAGTTAAGCTCCAATTATTTTAAAAAGCCTCCAGTCTGATGTTTCCAAAGTTTAGCGTAGACTGAATTATTCTGAAGCAGCTCCTCATGTGGACCATCTTCTACAATTTTTCCCTGATCTAATACAATAATTCTATCCATCTTCTGTACTGTGCTTAGTCTGTGAGCAATGACAATGGCGGTTTTATTCTTCATCAACTTCCATAGGGCATCTTGAATTAGTGATTCGCTATGGCTGTCTAGTGCGCTTGTTGCTTCGTCTAGTATAAGTATGTCAGAATCTTTAAGCATTGCTCGGGCAATAGCAATTCTTTGTCTTTGGCCTCCGGAAAGCTTGACGCCTCTTTCTCCGACCATAGTTTCGTAGCCGTTAGGTAACTTTTGTATAAATTTATTAGAGTGTGACTTAACTGCAACTGATTCAATTTCCCGCTTGGTAGCAGATGGTTTAGCGTAAGCTATGTTCTCTTTGATAGAACGGTGAAACAGGGCTGGATCTTGAGGCACATAGCTTATTAGCGATCGCAATTGTTTTTGGGTTATTTTATTCACCGGCAAGCCATTAATTAGAATCTGCCCATCGTCGATATCATGAAACCTTAGAATCAGTTTTGTGAGGCTTGTTTTGCCTCCTCCACTTGTTCCAACAACCCCAACCTTTTCTCCTTTATTAACAACAAAACTCAGCCTATCAAATAGTTTTCTGGTGTCGTCTTCGTAGCAGAAAACAACATTCTTAAATTCTATTGGTTTACTATTTTTGGGTATTTCTAGGTCATTACTAGTCTTTACTCTGTCGATTATTTTTATTGGTTCTTCTAAAAGTTCAGCCATCTCAGAAGCATTTCCTAAACTATTTTCTAAATTTCTAATTATTCTTCCAACATTCCAAAAACGATTCGTAAGAAGCATGGTGTAGGTGATAATCAGATAAATAGAGCCCGCAGGGATACCTGCATAGTTATAGGCAAATACAGCCCCTAAAACCGCAGCGCCGTTTAGTAAAATAATCATATTGGTGGTTACAAAGTCTATTGGCATGTTTTGATAATCCCAGCTTTGTAATCTTTTCTTTCTTAGCTTTTCTGTAACGATACTAAATTGTTTTTTTTCATACTGTTCTTTGGCAAATGCCTTTATTGTATGAGCGTTCGTAAGTGAGTCTGCTAGTTGAGCAGTTTGAATGCTCTCTAGTTTGGCTCTTTCTTTTGTAATAACCAAGCGTTTTTTTGTAAGGTGTATTATTATTGCAAAATAAAAAATTAATATAACGACAAAAAGAAGTGCTATTTGCCAATACAAATTGCCAAGAATTATAAGTGCAAATATTACAGCTACGCCAACACCAATAATTTCGAAGACCAAGGTGTCATATACAACCTCGAAAGCGCTCAGGTATCTATTTGTTTTTGCAACTAAAGAGCCTGCAAAATTATTGGCAAAGAAAGAATATTCTTTTTCCATAAGACGGCTAAAGGTTTTGTTTGCCAAATATGCAATTACCTTAGAGTCTCCTCTGTTCATTATAAAAAGTATTATTCGCCACAACAGTTCACCGAACCACGCTGCTGCTAAAAAGCCTACAATCCACGGCATTAGTTCGTTTACGGTTGCGTTTTTACCCTGCGTAATAGAGTTCAGTATATGCGCGATAAATAGAGGAGGAATGTAATCTACCAAAATTCTAGCAGGTGCCGCCAATATTAATGGTGGCAATATTAATCTTTTATATTGCATTGCGGCATTTTTATACTGCGCAATTACTCTTGATACCATAAGTATCTCCTTTTTTATGTATTTAATTTGTTTTCAATTATTTAGAATGTTGATTAGAAAAACCTAAGAATAAGGTCACGAGTTTTCGTTAGGATAAACTTAACTAATCATAATTAAAACATATTATAACATATTATAACATAAACATTATTACTAATGCAAGTTTTTTTCCCAGACCAGAGTTGTTATATAATTAATAGCAATGCAAAAAATAATTTTATACTATAAATTTGTACCAGTTAAAGATCCCGAGTCTATTGTTCTATGGCAACGAGAGTTGTGCAAAAGACTTAACTTAAAAGGTCGAATAATAATCAGCGAACACGGTATTAATGGTACTCTCGGCGGAGATGTGGCAAATTTGAAGGAATATGTAAAAGAGAATAACCTAACCCTTTTTAAGGGAATTACCTACAAGTGGAGCGACGGTGGGTCTGAAGATTTTCCTAGATTAAGCGTTAAGCGCAGGCCCGAATTGGTTGCTTTTGGGGCGCCAGAAGAAATAATAGTTAACGAAAAAGGCGTGATTGGTGGAGGTAAACATCTGAAACCAAAACAGGTTCATAAACTAGTTGAAGAAAAAAATGGTGATGTTATATTTTTTGATGGTCGTAATGCCTATGAGGCTAAAATTGGCAAGTTTAAAGACGCTGTTGTTCCAGATGTGCGCACCAGCCATGATTTTCTGAAAGAAATCGAAGACCCAAAATATGATTCAATTAAGGAAAAGCCAATTGTTAGCTACTGTACTGGCGGCATCAGATGCGAGGCTCTTAGTGTTCTAATGAAGAACAGGGGCTTTAAAGAGGTTTATCAAATAGATGGCGGAATTGTAAAATATGGGGAAGAGTTTGGTGATGACGGACTTTGGGAAGGTAGTTTATATGTTTTTGATAAGCGTATGGATACAACATTTTCTGACAAGGCAAAAACAATTGGCGTCTGCATAAAATGCTCTGGAAAAACAAGCAATTTTGAAAATTGTGCCTACAAGCCGTGCAATAACTTAGTTCTTATGTGCAAGGATTGCCACGCTAAAGATGATACCTGTACCGCCGAGTGCCACGAAAAATTAGCTGTTTACTCTGGAAAATAAGCTCATTAAACAAAGTGGTTGTGACATATTAATAGCATGAATAAAACTGTAGCTACCAAATTACAAGAACTACCCAAAGAGCCGGGTGTGTATTTTCACAAGAATAAAAAAGGTGAAATTATTTATGTCGGAAAGGCATCTAATTTACGCAATAGAGTCAGGCAGTATTTTCAGGCTAGCAGAATAAAAGATCCTAAGACTGACTTACTGGTTGAGGATATTTCAGATATAGACTGGACAATAGTTGGATCAGAAGCCGAAGCGCTTTTTTTAGAGGCCGAGCTTATTCGTCGTTACAGGCCAAAATACAATATTTTGCTAAGAGATGATAAAAGTCTGACTTTTGTTCGAATTAATACCAAGGAATATGCGCCAAGTGTGACATTAACAAGAAGGCCACTAGACGATAGCGCCGATTATTATGGCCCATTTTTAAGTTCTTTACCTGTAAAACGCAGTCTTAAGTATTTAAGAAAAGCATTTCCTTATTCCACTCATTCTAAACAGCTTCCTCCCAGGGCTTGTCTTCAGGTACATTTAGGTTTATGCCCAGGGCCAGAGTCCGATGAATATGACGAAAAACATTATAAGCATAATTTAAAAAATCTTGGACAATATTTATCTGGTAAAACTAAAAAGGTAGTAGAAGATTTAAATAAAGAAATGATTCATGCTGCCAAAAAACAAGATTTTGAAAAAGCGGCTAAAATTAGAAACCAGCTAAACGCTCTGAAGGCTTTGCAGGTACAGATAATATTTGGAGATAAAGAAAACTTAGATCTCTCTAAGGACCATGCCTTATATGAATTATCGCAAATATTTGGCCTTACTAAAATTCCGCAAAGAATAGAAGGCTACGACATAAGTCACATGAGTGGCACCGATACTGTTGCAAGCATGGTAGTTTTTAGTAATGGAATTAGCAATAAAAGCGCATATCGAAAATTTAAAATGAAAATTCCCGGTAATGACGATTTTGCGCATATGAATGAGGTTATTAAACGTCGTTTTTCACCAAAAAATATCAAAGCATGGGGCAGGCCCGATTTTGTGCTTATTGACGGTGGAAAAGGGCAGCTATCAGCAGCAATAGATGCGAGGGATAGCCTTGACTATGGCGTTCCAATGATAGGTTTGGCTAAAAGATACGAAGACTTGGTTGTTAGTAAAACTCATAGCAACGTGAATGTTAATCTTGAATTCATAAAAAGGCTAGAGGGTGTTATTTATGATGAGTCTGAAAATTTTTTTAGAATCAGTTTTCCTCATAATAAGAATATTATTAGGTTGTTTCAGCGTATTAGAGATGAATCGCATCGTTTCGCAGTAAGTTACCATAGTGTTTTAAAGACAAACCGCCAAACAAAAAGCTTCTTAGATGAAGTGCCTGGTATTGGTCCATCTACCAAAAGAAAATTACTTTTAAGATTCGGGTCCAAAAGTCAGATAATGCAAGCAACTGCTCAGGAGCTTATTCCAGTAATTGGTAAATCAAAAACCGAATCTTTACTTAAGTATAAAAAAGTTGTTTAATTAGCTGGTGAGTTTGAAGACCAATTTTTTTGTTAATAATCGCAATAGGCTAAAGGCCTTGCATCCTAATAGTCTGATTGTTATTGCCGGTAATACACCAATGCAGCGTTCAGGTGATTCTTGCTATCCATTTAGGCAGGACAGTAATTTTTGGTATCTCACAGGAATAGACGAACCGAATTTATTACTAATAATAGACACAAAATATGATCGTGAACTTATTGTATACAAAAAGAAGCCTAAAGAGCTTTTGGTATTTGAAGGGGACTACAACTTTAGAGAATATGAATCCGTTAGTGGTGTCCATGAATTTGCAACCCCGCAAGATATAGTAAAGCTTTTTTCAGAAGAAAATGGCTTTGACAAAATATATCTTAATTTAGCTAAGAAAAGATGGGGAATTGGTGTTAATCCTTTTAGAAGATTCGCTCAAAAAGAGCTAAAAAAATATACCAACAAAATAAGTGATATCAGACCATCTATGGATGCGCTTAGAATGATAAAACAACCTTGCGAAATTAAGCTAATTAAAAAAGCCAGCGATATTACAAAGGAAGTCTTAGGCTACATTGAGTCCGAAGTTTTGCCTGTTGCCAAGAGTGAATGTGACATAGCAAGGGCTATTGATATAGAGTTTATCAAAAAACGAGTTGTTCATGCTTATGAGCCCATTATTGCTTGTGCGGACAATGGATTGACTTTGCGTTATGCCAGAAATAATAGTCCAATAGATTCGTCTTCAAAAGCAATTCTTCTAGATGTAGGCGCAGAATATAATCACTATGCTGCAGATATATCCAGGACGTATCCTTTAAACAATGACAAAAAAGCTCATGAATTAATTGAGGCTATTAAGCAAGCCCAAAATATTATAATTAATCAAATTAAGCCCGGCATAACCTGGAAGCAACTTCAGCTTAACTCTCAAAAAGTACTGGTTGATCAACTTAAGGCTTTGAACGAGCCCGTTACAATGGAAAATATTAGTACATATTTTCCACATTCAATTGGTCATTTCTTAGGCTTGGGAGTTCATGACATGGGGGATTATCGTCAGCCATTACAGGAAAATATGGTTATTACCGTTGAGCCGGGTTATTACAACCCATCTCAAGGTTTTGGTATACGAATAGAAGACATAGTTCATATAACTAAAGACGGAGCCGTAAAACTTTAATAAAAATGACTAAAAATATATAATAAACAGATATATGCAAAAACAAATACCAAGGTTTTTTTTAAGATGGCTTGCGAACTTTATTGGTATTTGGCTTATAAGCGTTATGGGACTTATTAGCAATAATAGTAGCATTTTGGGCTGGGTACTCGGGGCTCTGCTGCTGGGTATATTAAATGGTTTACTTAAGCCTCTACTTGTAATTCTTACTCTTCCGGCCATAGCATTAACTTTAGGTTTTTTCTTAATAATAATTAACGGATTAATTTTTTATATTGCAGGCAAGCTTTACTCACCCCTGGGAACAGACTCATTCTGGGCAGCAATACTTGCCGGTATAGTCATAGGTTTGGTAAACTATATAATAACTATCTTGTTGGAGGTAAACAGTTCTAAAGATGGATAATATCTTTAATTACATTACAGTTGGTTCGGCTATTATTATGATAATTTTTATATTAATGCAGGTAAGAGGCGCAGGACTTGGTGCTGGTTTTGGTGGTAGCGCCGAGATTAACACGGTGCGCCGTGGTTCAGAAAAAACACTCTTTCAGTTAACTATAATCACAGCAATTGTTTTTGTTGTTTCTATAATTTTGGGAATTACAGTCGCTTAAAACGGCTTAATATGAAGAATCAGATATCTAAAAAGCATTTTAAAAGACGCATCAGAGCAAATCGTCGTAAACTTTCTGGCGTAGGTCAGAAAATTAATAAAGATATAGACCGGCATGTATTTAGACGATGGTCAAACTTAGTCTATGCCAGAAGATTTTTAATAGGCTGGGTAAGCTTAATGCTTATTTTAATTTTTGGTGTAATATTTCAGACCACAGCTCTTTCTAAACATTATCTAGAGCCAAAGCCAGTTGCCGGAGGGGTTCTTACAGAGGGAATAGTTGGCAGTATGTCAAACGGTAATCCTATATTTGCGACCGATAGTGTAGATAAGGCTGTTTCAAAACTGGTTTTTTCATCTCTACTTACCTATGACAACCAAGGAAATCTAGTCGGAGATTTGGCAAAAAGTTGGGAAATGGGTCCAAACGCAAGTGTTTTTACGGTAAAGCTCAAGGACAACGCCCAGTGGCATGACGGCCAGCCTGTTACGGCAGATGATGTTGTCTTTACATATTCTACTATTCAGAATCCAGCTGCAAAATCTCCTCTTAGTTCAGCATGGAAAGGAGTTAAGGTCGAAAAGGTTGACGACTACACCGTTAAGTTCACCACTCCTGCGCCTTTTGTGCCATTTCCTAACTTACTTACCAACGGCATAGTGCCCCAGCATATCCTAGAAAAGGTAGATATATCTAGCTTAAGATCTGACGGCTATAACACTAACGATTTAGTAGGTTCTGGGCCATTTAAATATCAAGGTGCCGAAATGTCGGGCAATAATCAAGAAATTAAATTAATCAAGAATGATCAGTATTACAGACCAGCAGTATCTCTTGACGGTTTTTCTATAAAAACTTTTGAAAACCAGGATGAACTCAAAAAAGCCCTTGAATCAAAACGAGTTGATAGCGCAGGCGGTTTTAAACTTAAGGATGATGAAATTTTTACAGACTACAGCTACCCATTTGTTCTAAATAGTGCCACTATGTTCTTTTTGAAAACGACAGCTCCAAACCTGACAGACACAAAAGTTAGGCAAGCATTAGTCAGAGCAACCAACACAACAGAAATAAATAAAATATTGGGGTATCAAGCTGTTCAGGTAAAAGAGCCCATATTAAATGATCAGACAGGCTATAATTCAGAATATTGGCAACTAGGCTTTAATCAGGCAGAAGCTGCAAAGCTCTTAGATGAGGCAGGATGGAAAATTCCTGAAAATGGAAAATATCGAGTAAAAGATGGCAAGGAACTGTCGCTTAAATTGGTTTCCGAAAACAATGAAATTTATCCGGCAATTGCAACCGAACTGCAAAAACAGTGGGAAAAAGTTGGCGTTAAACTAGATGTTTCTTTTGTTAATGCCGATCAAATAACGCAAACATTTATTCCAAATCACGAATATGACGTATTTTTGTATGGCATAAATATTGGCTCTGACCCTGATGTTTATGCCTACTGGCATTCTTCTCAGGCTAATTCTGGTAGCTCTAGACTTAATTTGTCTGAATACAAGTCATCTGCGACTGACTTAGCACTTGAATCCGGCAGGTCAAGGTCTAAAGACGATTTAAGGGCAGCTAAATATAAGCCGTTTTTATCTAGTTGGAAAAACGATGCACCGGCAATTGGTCTTTATCAGCCAAGGTACCTATATCTATCAAACAAGCAAATCTACGGTATAGTTGATTCTAGAAGATTAAATAGCCCCGAAGACAGGTACAATAATGTAAACGAATGGATGGTCAAAACTAGCTATCAGCAAAAAGAATAGCTGGGGCGCTTATGTTATTATTAAATAAACAAATTAACTAGGAAATAAATATTTTGAATAGGGTGGCACAATATTTACAAGAACATCTCGACGGCGAAGTCACTACTTCTTCTGATGCGAGAGATTATTTTTCGACAGATGCGAGTATTTTTAAGGTTGTTCCACAGTTAGTAGTTTATCCAAGAAGCGAATCGGATGTTAGAAAATTAGCAAAATTTGCTTGGCAACTTTCTGAAAGAGGTCGCAATATTCCACTAACTGCTCGAGCATATGGCACCGATTACTCAGGAGGATCTTTAGGTGGTGGTATTTTAATTAATTTTTCTGCTCATCTTAACAAGCTACTTACGCTAGACCCAAACAAAGGTTTAACTACTGTTCAGCCAGGTATGAATTTTGGTGCACTGCAACAAATTATGATGACTCATGGACATTATTTTCCTGCAGCACCAGCATCTTATGAATATTCATCTATTGGCGGTGCGGTTGCAAATAACGCAGGGGGCCGTAGATCAATAAAGTACGGAAACATACAAGAGTTTGTAACTAGCATAAGAGTCATTCTTGCTAATGGCGAGGTTATTGATACTGGCATAATTTCCAAGAAAGAACTTGGAAAAAAGAAAGCTCAAGCAACCCTAGAAGGTGAAATATATCGCACCTTAGATAACATACTTACCGATAACGCAGAGCTAATTGAAAAGACCAGACCCTTTCTAGCATCGAATAATTCAGGTTATGACATTTGGTCCGTAAAAGACTCCAAAGGCAATTTTAATCTAACTAAACTTATTGCTGGTTCTCAAGGAACTCTGGGTCTAATATCTGAAATAAGCCTAGAAGGAGAAAGTTTTAATCCTGACACCTCTTTAGTAGTTAGTTTTTATGACAATTTGGATAAATTAACATCTGCAGTAAACGAAATTAAAAAACTTCAACCAAGTTCATTAGAAATAATTGATTCCAACTTACTAGATTTCTTAGACATAGCTAGCCCAAATCATCTTAGAAAAATAATCAGAAAGCCTCACCCAAAGATAATTTTGCTAACCGAATTCGATGAGCTTAGTAATCGAAAACAAAAGAAATTGGCTAAAAAATCAATTAAAATATTAGAAAAATATGCTCTAAAAGCAATTATTACGAAAGATCCATTCGACCAAGAAGATTATTGGAAAATGCGTGATTCAGCCGCAGCGGTCCTTTGGCAGTCTGCTAGCGCAAAAAAGCCGTTGCCCATAATTGGAGATGCCGTTATTCCCTCTGAAAGACTCAATGAATATATCGTTAAACTATATCGACTATGCGATGAATTTGATGTCTCAAAAGCAATTTGGGGCCATGCTGGAGAGAGTAATTTGCAGACAATGCCCTCTTTCGACCTTTCTCAAGTGGGTGAGAGACAAAAGGTTATAAAAATGATGAACGCTTATTATAAAATGGTCACTGATCTTGGTGGTTCAATTACCGGCCAGCTTAATGACGGTAGGCTTAGGGGTCCTTTTGTAGAAATGATGTACGGAACTCAGCTTTATCAAATATTTAGACAGATTAAACAGGCGTTTGACCCCTACGGGTCCTTAAACCCTGGAGTAAAAATTGATGTTAATATGTCAGATGTTCAAAAACAAATTAGAAATAATTACAACTTGAACCATCTTTACAATTTTATGCCTAGGATATAGCCAATGATAATTACTGCTCTTGGATATTTAGGTTCGTTAATGATTCTTACAAGTTTTATTTTGGTAACTAAGCAAAAATGGAAGCCAACGGCATTTTGGTATTTGTTCGTAAATTTGTTAGGCGGGCTTTTCTTGGCTATTTATCAGCTAGAGCTAGAGGCTTATGCTGGCTTTGCTCTTAATTTAGTCTTTGCAATGGTTGCCCTGGACGGTCTAATTGTTTTACTAAAACAAAAATAACTTGAGTTATCTTTAAAAACTATGTAATATACTTTGGTTGTATCTTAATAATTTGCGCGAGTGGCGGAATTGGTAGACGCGCTACCTTGAGGTGGTAGTGGCCGAAAGGTTGTGGAGGTGAGAACTGCCAGTAGGCAGTTCGCAAGGCCGGAAACCCTGCGTGCAAATGCACCAGAGTTGAGGCGGGGCCGAGGGACAAATGATATTTCATTTGGAACCGTGGCCAAGTCCGATTATAATTATTCCTTGAACCTTTAAATGCAATAATTTGCGCGAGTGGCGGAATTGGTAGACGCGCTACCTTGAGGTGGTAGTGGCCGAAAGGTTGTGGAGGTTCAAGTCCTCTCTCGCGCACCATTCATTTTTAAAGTATAATCGTATCATTGGGTGATTAGCTCAGTTGGCTAGAGCATCTCGTTTACACCGAGGGGGTCGGGGGTTCGAATCCCTCATCACCCACCAACTTAAGAGTCCAGGCATGTCCTGGATTTTTAAGTTGCAAAGGGATTTGAAAACCCGACCCCCGAGTAGAGGGGGAGGGGTGAGACCAGCAGGTCTGCTGGTCGCAAGGGAGCCAACCCTTGCAAACTAGTTTGCATAGGTGTTGCGACGGGCCTGCCAAAGGTAGGTCGAATCCCTCATCACCCACCAACTTAAGAGTCCAGGCATGTCCTGGATTTTTAAGTGCAGATGTTTTTAGTGGTAAAATTAGCATATTAATGGAGACAAAATAATATGGCAAAACATGAGCAATTCGGTGGTGGAGATAATGATGTTCCGCATCCTGATTTCATAGTGCCTGCAGATTATGAAAATAAAATAAAAATCACTAGAGAACAACAGTTAAAGGGAATTTTTAAAACATCTAATGGAAGAGGAAAATTTCTTAGTGGATTAAGGATTGTTGCGCCAATTTATCCTTATAGAAAAGATGAATCAAACACTGAATCCTAAAAAGATAAATACCCAACATAAATTGCATAAACTCCAATAAACAAAAACCACCAACATATATTGTTAGGTGGTTTAGATAATTTTGGTGGCGTCTCGGGAGACTTGAACTGGGTGAAAACAGCCCTTTTGGCTGTTTGCAAGGCCGGAAACCCTGCGTGCGAATGCACCAGAGTTGAGGCGGGGTCGAGGCGCCGCCAGGCGACCGTGACCACAAGGCTCACCTTGTGTCCCAATAAACAAAAACCACCAACATATATTGTTAGGTGGTTTAGATAATTTTGGTGGCGTCTCCCAGACTTGAACTGGGGACACAAGGCTCTTCAGGCCTCTGCTCTACCAACTGAGCTAAGACGCCACGCGCTTGGTGGGCGAGGAGGGACTTGAACCCTCAAGCCTTATCGGCAACGGATTTTAAGTCCGCAGCGTATACCAATTCCGCCACTCGCCCGTAAATGGTAACTATACATTTATACCATATTTTTTAAATGGAGGCACCTACGGGTAACGCTCCCGTCTACGCGGTTTTGCAGACCGCTGCCTAACTTCTCGGCCAAGGCGCCACTAATTAATAAATTATACGCAAAGTTACCAGATATAATCAATTGACAAACATCGCAATAAATGTAATTAATATTTTCAGCTGTTCCGTCAAACGAAAGGAAGAACAGTGTTTAAAAAAGTTTTGGGTGCATTGGTCCTACTGCCTGGCTTAGTGTTTATTGGATTTATGCCGGCTCAGGCCAAGGCCTAGGTACCTAGTCAGTGCCAAGGCTACTCTGGTAAGATCATTTGCGCAAGCAAATCCCAGGCCCGGGTTATACTGGTACAAAACGGCCAAGTTGTTCGTTCTGGCAAAGCCCGCTTCGGCGGTGTGGCATCAGATGGAACTGGGCCGTGGTACACGCGTAACGGTGTCCACTCCGTCGGATACAAGCAGTGGAACCCCGTAAGCACACTTTACGGAGTAAATATGCCTTTCTTCGTGCAGTTTAGTGGAGGGCAGGGGATCCACTACAGTTACGAGTACGCACAAACTGGCTATAAGTATAGCCACGGTTGTGTAGGTCTTAAAAAATACAAGTTCGCCCAAAAAGTTTTCAACTTTGCCTATGTAGGCATGCCCGTAGTTGTAACTTCTGGGTAAACCAGGGCTCGCCGTTCACATGAGCGGCGGGCCCTAGAAATTTCATTACTTGACATATAGGCGTAAAATATAAGCAGAGGTAAAAGAACAAATAACAAAGAAAATGTTATTGCTGCTGCTAAACTTGCAGAATTAATGCACTGTAGTTCTTTTAGTTAATATCTCCATAAAATAAAAAACAAGTTAAATTACTTAGGAGTTTTTATATGGAACAATTAAATGCATTTATTGAAATGCCAGGAAATACAATTTCGGCTCAAAACATAGGCCTATATGCAGTCATTTTGGCAAGTTTTGTAAAAGGGCCCGATGTTGTAGATACAATATTAACAGCAGAAGAGAGGTGGTCAGATAAACTGGCGCCTATTTATGGTAAAAACCCTAATAATTGGAATAATGGCTTAGACGAAGCATTATCTCCAGCATGTTGGGGATAGTTATTCTCTAAGAAAAATATAGATTTACTATGATTTAAGCACCATTTGAACGGCTGGTAAATCAACCATATAACTTGGCATATGCGGGTCTTGCTCGACAGGATTATTAGTTTTTACAAACCCAAACTTTTCATAAAAATTAATGGCTTTTTGGTTATAGCCAACAACCTCTAAATAAATATCGCTGTCGGTACCCAGTGCGTTCACGGCTTTTCTAAGAAGTAGTGATCCTAATCCCTTGCTTTGGTATTTTGGGTCAATATATATCTGGCTAATAGTTTTATGGCCTTTTTCGTCTGTTTCTGGGTTAACAAAGCCAATTACTTTACCATTTTGTTTTGCTACAAATAGTGGATAATCTCTGCTTTGTGGTTCTGCAAGCTCCTGCTTGAGGTGCCTAACTCTATTAATTAAAAACCTGTTTTCGGGCCCCCTAGCATTCAGCTCTATTTGTTCCGCGCTAATGCCCAGTTCGGGGTTGGGGTAGGCATCTATCCATGCCTCGTCCCTTATGTTACAAATAGTTTCTGCGTCTTCAGGGTTTGCAACTTCTATTGAAACCAAATTTTCTGTTTCGAGCTTTTTTTCTTTTTCATCCATATGTTTATAATATCAAAAAAGCCCATTTTAGGGCTTATTTGATATTGGAAACATATAGCAGCTTAAGAATTCGTGGTTCCGCTCACTTCTACGCTATTTATTTTATCGACTGAGTCGACGTTTACTATAGCTATAT
>WBZL01000251.1_pt1 | contig 59039 bp, 59 predicted proteins | sample 5204291 | NCBI WGS metagenome assembly WBZL01 (sample SAMN12344345, study PRJNA552823) | activated sludge metagenome | biome: Activated sludge suspended growth; feature: Nitrification reactor; material: Wastewater; isolation source: activated sludge from nitrification reactor of wastewater... | reverse complement strand
AGCTCTACGTCCACGACGAGACGAACGACCTCAACGTGGGCGACCGGGTGCGCGTGCAGGAGACCCGCCCGCTGAGCAAGAACAAGCGCTGGCGCGTCGTGGAAGTCCTGGAGCGTGCCAAGTGATCCAGCAGGAGAGCCGCCTGCGGGTGGCCGACAACTCGGGTGCGAAGGAGGTGCTGTGCATCAAGGTGCTCGGCGGCTCCAAGCGCCGCTACGCCTCCATCGGTGACGTCTTCGTCGCCACCGTGAAGGACGCCATCCCCGGCGCCGCCGTCAAGAAGGGCGACGTCGTCAAGTGCGTGGTCGTGCGCACCAAGAAGGAGAAGCGTCGCCCGGACGGGTCGTACATCCGCTTCGACGAGAACGCCGCCGTGCTCCTGAACGACCAGGCGCAGCCCCGCGGCACCCGCATCTTCGGCCCCGTGGGCCGCGAGCTGCGGGACAAGAAGTTCATGCGCATCGTGTCACTGGCTCCGGAGGTCCTGTGATGGCCGGCATGAGGATCCACAAGGGCGACCGCGTCCGCGTGCTCACCGGCAAGGACCGGGGCAAGGAGGGCGAGGTCTCCCGCGCCCTGCCCAAGTCCCAGAAGGTGATCGTGGACGGCGTCAACGTCGCCAAGAAGCACCAGAAGGCCACCCGCGCCACCATGCAGGGCGGCATCATCGACAAGGACATGCCGATCCCGGTGGCCAACGTGGCCCTGATCTGCTCGGCGTGCGGGCCCACGCGCGTCGGCTACCGCTTCGACGCCGACGGCTCGAAGGTCCGGACCTGCAAGAAGTGCGGAGGTGACGTCTGATGGCCGACACCACCACCCGTGAGGTGCCGCGCTTCAAGGTGCGCTACCAGGCCGAGATCCGTGACCAGCTCAAGGAGACCCTCGGGCTCGCCAACGTCATGGACGTGCCGCGGTTCGAGAAGATCGTGGTGAACATGGGCGTCGGCGAGGCCGTCGCCAACTCCAACCTGCTCGAGGGCGCCGTGCGCGACCTCACGGTGATCACCGGCCAGAAGCCGCTCGTGACCCGGGCCAAGAAGTCGATCGCGCAGTTCAAGCTGCGCGAGGGCAACGCCATCGGCGCCAAGGTCACCCTCCGGGGCGACCGCATGTGGGAGTTCCTCGACCGGCTGATCAGCCTGTCGATCCCCCGCATCCGCGACTTCCGCGGCCTGCCGCCCAACTCGTTCGACGGCCGGGGCAACTACACCTTCGGCGTCACCGAGCAGCTCATCTTCCCCGAGGTCGACTACGACTCGGTCGACCACACCCGGGGCATGGACATCACCATCGTCACCACCGCCCGTACCGACGCCGAGGGCAAGGCTCTGCTGGACGCCTTCGGCTTCCCGTTCCGCCGTGAGGGGAACCAGTAATGGCCAAGAAAGCACTCGTCGAGAAGCAGCAGCGCACGCCGAAGTACAAGGTCCGGGGCTACACCCGGTGCCGTCGCTGCGGCCGCCCGCGCGCGGTGTACCGCAAGTTCGGCCTCTGCCGCCTCTGCCTGCGCGAGCTCGCCCACGCCGGCGAGATCCCCGGGCTGACCAAGGCCAGCTGGTGAGGGGTGTGACGCGATGACGATGACCGACCCGATCGCCGACATGCTCACCCGCATCCGCAACGCCAACGTCGCGATGCACGACGAGGTGTCCATGCCGTCGTCCAAGCTGAAGGAGTCGCTGGCTGCGGTGCTGAAGTCGGAGGGCTACATCACCGACTTCGCCGTCGCCGACGCCGTCGACCGCCCCGGCCGCGTGCTGACCATCGAGATGAAGTACTCGCCCGAGCGGGCGCGGGTCATCTCCGGCGTCAAGCGCGTGTCCAAGCCGGGCCTGCGCGTCTACACCAAGGCCGAGAAGATCCCCCGGGTCCTCGGCGGCCTCGGCGTGGCCGTGCTGTCCACCAGCCAGGGCCTGATGACCGACCGTGAAGCCAGGAAGCGCCGCATGGGCGGCGAGATCCTGTGCTACGTGTGGTGAGGAGCGTCGCATGAGCCGCATCGGCCAAGCGCCCATCCCCGTCCCCGGTGGCGTCGACGTCACCGTGGCGGACGGCCAGATCACCGTGAAGGGCCCCAAGGGCACCCTCTCGCGCTCCATCCCCGGTGCCATCACCGTGCGCCAGGAGGGCGAGGAGTTGCTCGTGGAGCGTCCTGACGACGCCCGGGAGAACCGGTCCCTCCACGGCCTGACCCGCACCCTGGTCAACAACATGGTCGTCGGGGTCACCGACGGCTTCCGCAAGGAGCTCGAGATCCAGGGCGTGGGCTACCGCGCCACCGCCCAGGGCCCCGCGGCCCTGGAGCTGGCCCTGGGCTTCAGCCACACCGTCAAGGTCAACGCGCCCGACGGCATCACCTTCGACGTCCCGAGCCCCACGCGCATCGACGTGGTCGGGATCGACAAGGAGGTCGTCGGGCAGGTGGCCGCCAACATCCGGGCGCTGCGCAAGCCCGAGCCCTACAAGGGCAAGGGCGTGCGCTACGTCGGCGAGTACGTCCAGCGCAAGGCCGGCAAGGCCGCGAGCGTCGGGTAGGAGCCATGAGCCTCAGTCCGCAGAAGAAGCGTCAGGACCGCCAGCGCCGCCACGGCCGGGTCCGCAAGAAGGTCACCGGCACCGCCGAGCGGCCGCGCCTGGCCGTGTTCCGGTCGGCCCGGCACATCAGCGCCCAGGTGATCGACGACCGCGCCGGCCGCACCCTGGCCGCCGCGTCCACCGTCGAGGCCGACCTGCGCACCGGCGCCACCGGCAACGTGGATGCCGCCACCAAGGTCGGCAAGCTCGTGGCCGAGCGCGCCAAGGCCGCCGGCGTCGAGAAGGTCACCTTCGACCGGGGCGGGTTCCGCTACCAGGGGCGCGTCGCCGCCCTCGCCGATGCCGCCCGCGAGGCCGGGCTCGAGTTCTAGGAAAGTTGGACGAACGATGAGCAACGCCAACCCCCGCGAGCGTCAGCGCGACCGCGGCGACAACCCCCGCCAGAGCAGCGACGCGGGCCTGCGCGAGTCGCGGGTCATCAACATCAACCGCGTGGCCAAGGTGGTCAAGGGCGGTCGCCGCTTCTCCTTCACCGCCCTCGTGGTGATCGGTGACGGCGCCGGCCGCGTCGGCCTCGGCTACGGCAAGGCCAAGGAGGTACCGCTCGCCATCCAGAAGGGCACCGAGGAGGCCCGCAAGAACCTCTTCACCGTGCCCCTCGCCGGCAGCACCATCGTGCACCCGGTGATCGGCGAGACCGGCGCCGGCCGCGTCATGCTGAAGCCCGCCGCCCCCGGTACCGGCGTGATCGCCGGCGGCGCCGCCCGCGCCATCCTCGAGGAGGCCGGCATCCACGACGTGCTCTGCAAGTCGCTCGGCTCGGCCAACCACATCAACGTGGCCCGCGCCACCATCGCCGGCCTCAAGGCCCTCAAGCGCCCCGACGAGGTCGCCCGCCTGCGCGGCCTCGACCCGGAGGACTTCGTCCCCAAGGGCCTGCTCGACGCCTACAAGGAGTCCGAGCGTGGCCCCGCCCCCCAGCCCGAAGAGGTGAAGTAGCCCATGGCCGACGCCACCTTGAAGGTCACGCAGCACCGCTCGGCCATCGGCGCCAAGCCCAAGCAGCGCGGCACCCTCCGCGCCCTGGGCCTCGGCCGCATCGGCCGCTCGCACCTGCTGCCCGACCGCCCCGAGATCCGCGGGATGCTGGCCAAGGTCCCCCACCTGGTGACGGTGGAGGAGGTCGCTCCCGCCAAGGCCCCCAAGCAGGCGGCCAAGCCCGCCGAGCAGGCCGCTGCCGACGAGGCGCCGGCCGCCGAGGAGACGGACGCATGAAGGCCCACGACCTCACCCCCGCCCCCGGGTCCCGCTCGTCGCGCAAGCGCGTCGCGCGCGGCATCGGCGGCAAGGGCGGCAAGACCGCCGGCCGTGGCACCAAGGGCCAGGGCGCACGCGACACGATCCCCGTCGGGTTCGAGGGCGGCCAGATGCCGCTGCACATGCGGGTGCCGAAGCTCAAGGGCTTCAACAACCCGTTCCGCGTCGAATACCAGGCCGTGAACCTCGACACCCTCCAGGACTCGGGCCTCGACACCATCGACCCCGAGGCGCTCCACGCCAAGGGCCTGGTGCACAAGGGTGCCCTCGTGAAGGTGCTCGGCCGCGGCTCGCTCGACCGCAAGGTCACCGTGAAGGCCCACGGCTTCTCGAAGGCCGCCGAGGCCGCCATCACCGCCGCCGGCGGCACGGTGGAGGTCCTGCCCCTGCCGTGGGGCGATCGCCGTCCGCCCGCCAAGGGCAACGCACTCACCAACCGGTAGCCAGCCCGCGCCGCCCTCGGCGCCCGCCCTGTCGACGACGACGACGCCCGCGCCCACGGCGCGGGCGTCGTCGCGTCTCGACGGCCCTCAGCGGCGGTCGATCGGGCGGTCCACGGTTCGTCCGGCCCCGTCGACGACCCGTACATCCACGCGGGGCGGAAGCCCCCCGACGACGACGATGGGATCTTCCCGGGAGGTGGTGATCGTCACCGCCCGGCCGTCGACGCGGGCCACGCCGCGCCAGTCCGCTGCTGCGGTGGGGTCGCCGGCGCGCAACGTGAGCTGGTCGGTGGGGCGGGCGCCGACGTGGGCCGTCGCGGGGCCGAGCGGGACGAGCGATGCCGCCCGCTGGTAGAGCGGGAAGTGGTCGATCGGGCTGTGGGTGTCGAGCCACGTGGGCCCGTGGTGGTGCTCGCCGGTGAACCAGTGGACCCAGTCGCCGTCGGGGAGGTAGACGCGCCGGTTCCCGTCAGGGTCCGCGACGGGGGCGACGAGGAGGTCGTCGCCGAGCAGCCACTGGTTCGTGAGGTGCCAGGTGGTCGGGTCGTCGGGGTGGTCGACGACGAGGGGTCGAGCGAGGGGAACGCCGGCCGCGGCGGCGTGGTGGGCGTGGCCGAGCAGGTACGGGAGGAGCCGGTACCGCAGGTGGAGCAGGTCACGGGCCCGGTCGGTGGTGGCGCCGCGGTCGTAGAGCTCGCGGTTGCCGAACCCGTGGATGCGGCTGTGGGAGAGGAACAGTCCGGCCTGGAGCCAGCGGATGAGGAGGTCGTCGTCGGGCTCGCCCATGAAGCCGCCGATGTCCATGCTCCAGAACGGGAACCCGCACAGGCCGAGGGACAGGCCGCCGGCGACGTTGGCGAAGAGGTTGTCCCACCTCGCTGAGGAGTCCCCACCCCAGTGGAGGGGGTACCGCTGCGAGCCCGCGAAGGCCGAACGGGCCCAGATGATCCACTCGCCGGTCTTCTCGTGGGTGGCCTCGGCGACGGCTCGGTTGTAGAGGAGGGGGTACCGGTTGTGCATCCGGTGACCGGGGGTGCCGTCGTGGTAGACGCCGTCGACGGGTGCCTGCTCACCGAAGTCGACCTTGATGGCCCGCGCGCCGAGGTCGAACAACGTGCCCAGCCATCGCTGGTACACCTCGACGGCACGAGGGTTGGTGACGTCGATGCACCCGACCCGGCCACCCTCCCAGTCCGGCGTGTAGCAGATCCCGATGTCGTAGAAGCCGCCGTCTTGGCGACGGACGAAGCCGCCCACCGCGGCCAGCTCGTCGAACAGCGTCGAGCCCTCGGGGATGTACGGGAGCTGCCACAGCGACACCTTCACCCCCATGGCGGCCATGGCGTCGAGGTAGCCGGCGGGGTCGGGGAACCGCTCGGGGTCGAACTCGAGGTCACAGAACCAGTCGCGGCGGAACCAGTGGGTGTCGAGGTGCAACACGTCGAAGGGCAGGTCCTCGGCCCGCATCCGCTCGGCGACCTCGAGCGTCTCGGCGGCCGTGGAGTAGGAGATCTTCGACTGCCAGAACCCGAACGACCAGTCCGGCGGGACGTTGGGCGGACCCGTCAGCTCGGTGTAGGCCCCGAGCACCTGGCGGACGTCACCGACGAACACGAAGGCGTCGAACCAGTCGTCGTCCACCGCCACCTGGAGCTGGGGCGCCGAGCGGCTGCCGATCCAGGCGGTGAGCCGGGCGTCGTGGTTGGCGAAGACACCCCACCCCGCGGTGGTCACCCAGAAGGGCACGTTCTTGTAGGCCCGAGGGGTGACGGTGCCCATCGCCTCCTGCATGTCGACGTCGATCGTCTGGCCGACCTTGTCGAGTCGGCCGAACTGCTCGCCGAACCCGTAGACGCACTCGTCCTCGCGGAGGGAGAACACCTCGGTCGCCAGCCGGTGACCGGGCACGGGCGTGCGGCAGATGCCGGTGGGGAACGAGTCCCACACCCCCATCAGGTTCGACTCGCCGCCCCCCACCGTGCCGACCAGTCGGCCCTCCGCGTCCCGGACCCGCACGATCGGTCCGCCGATCTCGGGCACCTCCACGTCGAGGGATGCCTCGTCGGTGCTGATGGACGCCCCGGCATCTGTCCGCTCGGCGCGGGCCGCGTCGGCGACCTGCACGTCGGCGACCAGCATCGGGGTGTCCCCGGTGGGCACCTCGGGGCCCTGGGCGAACCGGTAGCGGAAGGTGCGGGGCCCGACCGCCTCGATGCGCAGGGTCAGCGAGCCGGACCCGATCGGTGGCCCGGCCAGCGCGACGTCCTCGGGAAGCCGGGTCGCATGGTCGGTCGATCCGCCCGTGAGGTCGAGGACGACGTGCCCGTCCCCGATCTCGCGGATCGTGGTCGTGGCGACGGCGAACCGGTCGACCTCGAGGCGTTCGAGGTGCCGGGTCGGGGGGTGCTCGGGGTCCATGCGGGGGCCTCGGTCGATGGCGCGGGTCCGGTCGTCGGTCGAGGACAACCGTCGATCAGGGTCGTCGGCGGTCCTGGAAGAGCATGCACCAGATGACGTCGATGCCGCCCGTGCCCACCGGACGCCGGCGGCGCCCTCGCCTACCTTGATGCGGTGCCGCCACGCGTGGGCCCGAGGCGGGCCCCTCTCGCCCTCGCCCCTGCGGTCGTCGCCGTCGTGGTGGCCCTCGGCGCGCTCGCGTGCAGTGGCGACGGAGCCGATCGCACCGGCGCGCCCGGCACGAGCGCTCCGGGTGCGTCGGCCGAGGAGCCGCCGTCCGCGGTCACCTACGAGCCCCCGACCCCCCACGCCAGCGACTGGGGCGCACCCGAGGTCGCGCTCCCCGACGCCCCCCGGCCGTACGGACCGAGTCCCGAGGCAAGCGCGGACCCGTCGTTCTACGACGTGAGCACGCTCGATCCCGCCTCGGTGGCCGCCGCCGACCCCGGCGACGTGCTCCGGGCCGAGGAGGTCGATCTCACCGGCCCCTTGGCGGGCGCCTCCGGCCGGCGCGTGCTCTACCGCTCGACCAACGCCGACGGCACGCCCGCGGTGGTCAGCGGCATCGTCCTCGTGCCCGCCGGCGACGCGCCCGAGGGCGGCCGACCGGTCGTGGCGTGGGCGCACGGCACCACGGGCATCGCCGACCGGTGCGCGCCGAGCGCCACCGGCAACCTCTTCTACGACGACTACGGCGCCGTGGGACGGGCCCTGCTCGACCAGGGGTTCGTCGTGGCCGCCACCGACTACCACGGCCTCGGCACGCCCGGCGTGCACACGTACCACCGCAGCGAGGAGCTGGCGCACGCCACGATCGACTCGGTCGCCGCGGCGCACGACCTCACCGACGTCGCGCCGCTGCGACGGGAGTGGTTCGTCGTCGGCCACAGCGAGGGTGGCCTGGCGGCGCTCGCCACCGACGCGGCTGCCTCCGAGGCGTTCCCCGACCTCGACTACCGCGGCGCGGTCGTCGCCGCGCCCACGCCACCGTTGGGCACCTTCGCGCCCCTCATGTTCGGCATCGAGGGCCGTGGCTACGCCGTCCTGCTGCTCGAGGCCGTCGCCGGGATCGCCCCGGATCTCGCTCCGGACGTCGCGCTCGGCCCTGAGGCCGCGAGCCGCGAAGCGCTGGTGACCCACGGTTGCTGGGAGGAGGCGGTGCCCGGCTTCGACGACATCCCCGCGGAGCGCATGGTGGCCACGCCCGACGTGGGGTCGCGTCTCGCCGAGGTGCTCGCGGTGTGGGCCGCCTACGACCCGGCGGCGGCCACGGGACCGATGCTGGTGGTGCAGGGTGACGCCGACGAGTCGGTGCTCCCGCCCATCACCGCGCAACTCGTCGAGGACCTGTGCGCGCAGGGCGGCACGATCGAGTACCGCACCTACCCCGGCGCCGGCCACGACGCCGTCATGGCGGCGTCGAGCGCCGACGCCGCCGCCTGGATGGCCGCTCGCCTCGACGGCGAACCCGCACCCACCACCTGCGGTGGGCCCTGAGCACGGCACCGGTCGGTGGCGACGACGCCTCGACCCCATCGCGGTGCCGCCGGTCCCTCCACCGCGACGGGGCGACTGGGTCGAGCGCCCGCGGTCCCGATAGGGTTTGACCTCCGGAAGCAGGGCCGGTCGTGTGCGCCGTGCCCGCCGAGCCTCACGCCGCGCCACCGAAGAAGGGGAGCCCCCGGGTGCTCACCAGCCTGAAGAACATGTTCAAGGTTCCGGATCTCCGGAACAAGATCCTGTTCACCCTGCTGATGCTCACGCTGTACCGCTTCGGCGCGTTCATCCCCGCACCGGGCATCGACCTCGGCGCGGTGGAGCAGCTCAAGAGCTCGGCCGACCAGGGTGGCGTGCTGGGCTTCCTCCAGCTGTTCTCCGGTGGTGCGCTCACCCAGTTCGCGGTGTTCGCGCTCGGGATCATGCCGTACATCACCTCGTCGATCATCATGCAGATCCTCGCGGTGGTGATCCCCAAGCTCGAGGAGTGGCAGAAGCAGGGCGCGGTCGGCCAGCGCAAGATCACCCAGTGGACCCGCTACCTCACCGTGGCGATCGCGGTGATGCAGTCGACCGGCCTCGCCTTCCTGTTCCACAACGGCGGCGGCGGGTTCGGCAACCAGGGCAACAACACCGGCCTGGACCTCATCCCGAACTTCACCATCCCCCGGGTCCTGCTCATCGTCCTCACCCTCACCGCCGGCACGGCGCTGCTGATGTGGATGGGCGAGCTGATCACCCAGCGCGGCATCGGCAACGGCATGTCGCTGCTGATCTTCTCCTCGGTCGTCAGCCAGCTCCCCGCCCAGGCCGGCCGGGTCCGCGTCGAGGCCGGCAACGCCGCCCTCTTCATGCTCCTCGTGCTGTTCCTGGTGCTGCTCGTCTGCATCGTGTTCGTCGAGCAGGGCCAGCGCCGGATCCCCGTGCAGTTCGCCAAGCGGGTGGTCGGCCGGCGCATGTACGGCGGCCAGAGCACCTACATCCCGCTGAAGGTCAACCAGTCGGGCGTGATCCCGATCATCTTCGCCAGCTCGGTGCTCTACCTGCCGCTGCTGATCTCGCAGGTGCTGCCCTCCGACCCCGGCAGCTGGGGCGTCAGCGTCCAGAAGTGGGTGGACGACTACCTGGCCTCGCCGACGAGCCCGCTCTACCTGCTCATCTACGGCCTGCTCATCATCGGCTTCGCGTACTTCTACACGGCGATCACCTTCGACCCGGCCCAGCAGGCGGACACCATCCGCAAGCAGGGCGGGTTCATCCCCGGCATCCGCCCGGGCCCGCAGACCGAGAAGTACCTCGCCCACATCCTCTCGCGGATCACCCTGCCGGGCGCCCTGTTCATCGCCTCGGTGGCGCTGCTGCCCTCGATCTTCCTGACCGTCGTCCTGCCGGCCAACAGCCGGGGCAGCTTCGCCTTCGGCGGCACCTCGGTGCTCATCGCCGTGGGCGTGGCCCTCGAGACCATGAAGCAGATCGACAGCCAGCTGATGATGCGCAACTACGAGGGGTTCCTGAAGTGAGCGAACCGGCCGTCCGCCTCGTGATCCTGGGCCGCCAGGGCTCGGGCAAGGGCACCCAGTGCGCCCAGCTCGTCGACCACTACGGCATCCCCCACATCTCCACCGGCGACATGCTCCGCGAGGCCGTGGCCGAGGGCACCGAGTTCGGCCGCCAGGCCAAGGCCATCATGGACCGCGGTGACCTCGTCTCCGACGACATCATCGTCGGCGTGGTCGAGGAGCGCCTGGCCAAGCCCGACGCCGCCGCCGGCTACCTGCTCGACGGCTTCCCCCGCACCGTGGGCCAGGCCGAGGCGCTCGCCGCCATCGCCCCGCCCACCGCGGTGGTCAACATCGACGTGCCCGAGGAGCTCGTGCTCGAGCGCATGCTGCTGCGTGGCCGCGCCGACGACACCGAGGAGGCCATCCGCCGCCGCCTCGACCTCTACGAGGAGCAGACGGCGCCGCTCGTGGCGTACTACGACGGCCTCGGCATACTGGTCACGGTCGACGGCGTGGGGGAGATCGACGAGGTCTTCGCCCGCGTGACCAAGGCCATCGACGCCGCCGTCTGATCGCCCCGATCACCCGGATCCCAGCAACCGAGCGCCAGCAGTGAGGAGGGCCACCCCCGTGCGCCGCACGCCCGACGAGATCGCCATCATGCGCCGGGCGGGCAAGGTCGTCGCCGAGATGCACGAGTGCATCCGCGAGGCCATCCGCCCCGGGATCACCACCCTCGAGCTCGACAAGATCGGCCGCGAGGTCATCGAGCGCCGCGGCGCCCGGTCGAACTTCCTCGGCTACCACGGCTTCCCGGCGGTCATCTGCTCGTCGCCGAACGACATGATCGTCCACGGCATCCCCGGGCCCTACCGGCTCGAGGAGGGCGACATCATCTCCATCGACTGCGGGGCCATCATCCAGGGCTGGCACGGCGACGCCGCCTTCACCGCCCCGGTGGGCCAGGTGAGCGAGGAGGCGGCCAAGCTGATCAAGGTCACCGAGGAGAGCCTCTACGCCGGCATCGACCAGATGGTCGACGGCAACCGCATCTCCGACATCGGCCACGCCGTCCAGACGGTGGCCGAGGCCGCCGGGTTCTCGGTCGTGCGCGAGTACGTCGGCCACGCGATCGGCACCGCCATGCACGAGAAGCCCGAGGTCCCGAACTACGGCGACCCGGGCAAGGGCCCCAAGCTGCGGGTCGGCAACGTCTACGCGGTCGAGCCCATGGTCAACGTCGGCGGGGTCGGCACGCGCCTGCTCGACGACGGCTGGAGCGTGGTCACCGCCGACGGCTCGCTCTCGGCCCACTGGGAGCACACCATCGCCATCACCGACGACGGCCCCGAGATCCTCACCCTGCCCTAGTGGCACGACGCCGCCGGGGGGTTTCGGGGGTCTGAGTATCATCACGACGCGTGGGGTGGCCGAGAAGGAGGCAGACCGCTGTGGCGGCCGCGGTCATGGCCCCGGTCGCGATCGTGGCGCTCATCGGCCTGAACGTGTCGAAGGACTGGGTCGCCGACGTCACCGTCGCACCGGATCCGCTGGCCGTGCCGGGACTACACGACGACAGCGCGACGCCGCTCACCGCCGAGGCAGCACTCGCCCAAGAGCTGCGGGCGGCGGACGGCGCGGACTTCCGGGAGGCCGTGCTGGGCACGTTCGACCACCGGGTCGACTACGTCGTGACCGCCGACCCGGAGGACTCGACCGTGCGGTTCGAGGTGACCGCGGACACCGCCGACCACGCCGCCATCGATGCCTACTCGATCGCGAACGGGTTCGTGGCCTGGGGCCGGACGCTCGACGCCGCCCGGCGCCGTGACGAGGCCCAGTACGAGCTCGACCACCCACCGGACGGGACGACCCACGACCCGACCGAGACCGCTGCCCTCCAGGCCCGGATCGATCGGGCCCAGGCGGCGCTCGACCAACTCGCGTCCGGCGGCGGGAGCGTCGTGGTCGCCCCCCGGGTGCCCGATGACCCGGCCGGGCCGCCGCTCCTCGCCTGGCTCCTCGGCGCCGTCGCCGTGGGCGTGCTGCTCGGTCTGGTGGTCGCCCGAGCCGGCGGGCACCGGCGAGGGACGGTGCCTGGCGACCCGTCGCCGCCGACGACCGAGGAAGGGCCCCACGCCCGCGCCGCCGGGCGGGGACTGCGGGTCGCCCTGGGCGTGGCCGTCGCCCTGCTCGGCGCGGCGGTGCTGGCTGGCTACCTTTCGATCTGGGAGCTCCGCCCGGCGAGCGCCGACCTCGACGAGGTGAAGTACGCCTGCCTCGAGCGTTGGGTCGCGGCGGTCCCCTCGGGGCGCACGATCTCGGTCGAGTCGGAAGACCGGTTCTTCCACGACAGCGTGCAGGAGTTCTCGTTCCCGCGCCTGCGACTCGTCGATGTCGGTCAGCCGGCCGACGTCGTGCTCCGCGTGGTCCCGGGTGACGGACCGCAGTCGTGCGGGGGCTACCACATCGAGCACGGTTCGTGAACCTCCCGTTCGTCGTCGGATCGGTGACCGTCCTCGTCATCGTGGTCCTCGGATGGCCGACGGCCCGACTGACGTCGCGGCACGCGAGCGCGGCAGGTGCGACGGCGCCGGCGACCGCCGGCCTTGCGGTGGCCGTCGCCGTCGGGCTCTGCATCCTGACCGGCACCTCGCTGGTGCCGTGGCTCCTGCTGATCGCCCTCGCCGGCTGGGCCGTGTACCTCGACGCCCGCCGGCGGGGACGGCTGGTCACGGCGGACGACGGGCCCGGCAACCTCGCGCTCGTGGTGGCGATCGCCGTCGCGCTGCTGCCCGTGCTCCTGGTCGACGTCCCGGCGGTGGAGTCCGACGCCCGCTACATCTGGTGGTTCCACGCGGGCTGGTTCCGGCACGGCGGCGACGTCACCCGATCGGGCATGACGGAGCCGCTCTTCCAGTTCAGCCGGTCCCGCTACCCGCCTGTGCTCCCCGGCGTCATCGCCGTCGTGTGGCACGTCGTGGACGCCTATGGCTCGGAGACCGCCCTGCGCGTCAGCCAGCTGTTCACCGTGGCGGCGGTCGCGGCGGCGGGGTTCCACACGGCGGCCGCGGCCCGGCTACGTGGTCGGGGCGCCGCGGTGCTCGCCGCCGTCGTGGTGGGCGTGGGCTGGGGGGCGAACGCGCAGGTCGGCCTCGTCGGTTTCGCCGACCTGGCCTGGTCGTCGCTGTTCGTCGCCGGTGCCGTGCTCCTCCTGGCCGGCACCGTCGAGCGCAGGACGGAGTGGACGGGGGCGATGTTCGCCGCCACCGCCGCCCTGGTGAAGTTCGAAGGCCAGGTCGCCGCCGCGGCCCTCCTAGTCCTGGTGGTCGCGCGTGCCGGACGTGACTGGCGCCGCGCCGTGCCCGCCCTGATGGTGGTCGGCACGGCCGTCGTCGGGTGGCAGGTCGTGGTCGGCGTGGTCGGCGCGGTGCCGGACGAACGTGGCGACTGGGGCCAGCTCGTCCACCTGCTCGACTCCGACCGCGAGGTGCACCGGCGCCTACTCACGACCGTGGGTCACCTCGCCGGCGAGTTGGGCCCGCTCGTGGCCCTCGCCGCGGCCACGATCGTGACCGTCCTGCTCCTCGCCCGTTGGGGTGGGATCCGGCTGCGGGCGCCGGGCGCGTTGACGCTGCTCGCTGTCGCCAGCCTGTACCTCGTCGTGGTCGCTCTCGTCTTCGCTGTCGCCCCGGAGGACCTCGGCCCGTACCTCGACGTGGCCGCGTACCGCACGGTGATCGTCGTCCGCCTGGTGGTGCTGGCGGACCTCACGCTCGTCGGCGTCGCCGCGGCGCGCGCCCTCGGCCTGCTTTCCGAGCCGCCCGTCTCACCCGAGCGGCCCGAGCCGCCCGAGTCGACCGGGCCCACCGAGCCGCCCGAGTCGACCGCGGGCGCCGAGCCCGTCGCCGGCCGTGCGCCCTCCGCCACCGGCGCCGGGGGGCGCGGGCGCGCCTGGGTCCAGCGCCGGCCGCGCGGGGGTGGGCCGGCCGGCGTGCGGCCCGCGGCGGCGGTGGCCGTGCTCGCGGCCGTCGTCCTGGCTCGCGCGGGGTACTACGCCGCCCGCGGCGCCGGGCTGGTCCTCGACGACTGGAGCATCGCCGCGTCCGGTGGGATCGCCCGGCTCTGGGACCACCCCAACACCTCCTTCGCGCTCAGCCGGCCCGGCGCATGGCTGCTGCTCACCACCGTCAACGGCAGCATCGGGCCGCACCCGCTGGTGCTGCTGGCCGTCCTGAGCGCGCTGCAGCTGACGGCCGCCTGGCTGCTCTACCGGGTGGTGGCAGGCTGGACCGACGACCGCTGGGCGCTGGCGGTGGCCGCGACGTGGCTCCTGATGGCCAACCACACCGCCCTGACCGTCTGGGCCCCCACCCTCCCCGCCCTCGTGGCCCTCTGCCTGCTGCTCGGCGGCGCGCTCCTGTGGGGGCGGGGCCGCTGGGCGCTCGCCACCGCCGGCCTGGTGGTGGCCGGCCTGTGCTACGAGGCGACGCTGCCGGCGGCGATCGCGGCCGCGGTCGTCCTCCCGGCGGCGCCGGCGATCGAACGCCGCCGGCGGACCGTCACGGTGGCGCTCCTCGCCGCGGTGGTCGCCTGGGTGGCCACCCACCCGCTGTACGACACGGCCCTGCACACACCGCCGTTGGGTGCGTTCTGGGACGCCCACTTCGGCGCGGGCCTGTCGGGCGCACCGAGCGGCGCCCTCACCGCCGCCCTCCGGGTCGCTGCCGGCGTCGTGGTGGTCGCGGCCGCCGTTCGCTACGCCCAGGGGGACCGGGCTCGAGGGGGCGGGCCCTGGCTGGTGGGCGCCGGCCTCGTCGTCGGCGCGCTCGGGGCCCTCGGCTGGGTCACCCTGCACGGCCTCGACACGCCCCTCGGCGTCCTCGACCGCATCCTGGTGGTGTCGTCGATCGGCGCGGCGCTCGTCGTGGTGGGCGCCCTGCGCCTCGTGGGCGACCGGGCCCCGGCCGCGGCCGCCGGGTTGGCGGTCGCCCTCGTCGTGGTCCTGGCCGTCGGCCAGACGCGCGTCCTCGGGGACTGGAGCGAGGCCGGGGCCGACGTCGTGGCGCTGCTCGACCACGTCGCCGGCCTGAGCGACCACCCGGGCGCCCAGGACTACGTGGTCGGGCCGTCCCCGGCCGTGCTCGACCACGGCCGCGTCTTCGGCGTCTACACCGAGGGCTTCGCCGACGACGCCGCCGAGGTGGCTTTCGGCGACGACCGGGGGTCGATCACGATCGCCTCGGGCCCCGCCACCTTCACGAGCGAGGGGCGCGGGACGCTCGTGGACTGGTCGGACGTCCTCGGTGGTGCGCCCGTCACCTACCAGAACCTGGTGGCGGGGGCGCCGACGGGGTACCTCGAAGCGGCCGACCTCGTGGGCCCGGGTCGGCTGGCGGTGGGCGGCTGGGCGGTCGACCGGTCGGACCCGGCCGGGCCGGTCGGGATCACGCTGCGGGTCGACGGGGAGGAGCTCGACCTGGGCGACGCCGCCCTCGCCCGCCCGGACGTGGCGGCGGCGTTCCCGGGGGCGGGGGAGGGCCACGGCTTCGCCGCCGAGGTAGCCGTGGGGCCCGGCCCGCACGTCGTGTGCGCCGTCGCCCGCGACGCCGGCGAGGGGTCCGACGCCCCGTTGCTCGCCGGCGACGCCCCCGGCCGGGTCGGCGCCTACTGCCTCTCGGTGGACCCGGGCGCCGCCTCATAGCACGCGAGTTGGTGCGAGTGGGGGAGCGCCGCTAGCCTGGCTCCTCGGCTCATGGCCCGGTGTCGCGTCGCGCGTGACGACCAGGGCTGAGCATCGAGGTTCGCCGGCGCCCGGTGACCCCATCGTCGCGAGGAATCCCTGTGAAAGTACGCCCCAGCGTGAAGAAGATGTGTGAGAAGTGCAAGGTGATCCGCCGCCACGGTCGCGTGCGCGTCATCTGCCAGAACCCCCGCCACAAGCAGCGGCAGGGTTGAGGGAGACGATCTGAATGGCTCGCATCGCCGGCGTCGACATCCCCCGCGAGAAGCGGTTGGAGATCTCGCTCACCTACATCTTCGGCATCGGCCGGACGACCGCGCAGCTCATCTGCGAGCAGGTCGACATCGACCCGAGCACCCGGGTGCGCGACCTCACCGACGAAGAGGTCAGCCGCATCCGAGGCTGGATCGACGAGCACCTCAAGGTCGAGGGTGACCTGCGACGCGACATCCAGCAGGACATCAAGCGCAAGATGGAGATCGGCTGCTACCAGGGCCTGCGCCACCGCCGTGGCCTGCCCGTGCGGGGCCAGCGCACCCACACCAACGCCCGGACCCGCAAGGGCCCGAAGAAGACCGTTGCCGGCAAGAAGAAGGTGATGAAGTAGTGGCCAAGCCCAAGCCCGGGGGCCGCCGCCCCCGCCGTCGCGAGCGCAAGAACGTCGCGTACGGCGTGGCGCACATCAAGAGCTCGTTCAACAACACGATCGTGGCCATCACCGACCAGGAGGGCAACGTCCTGGCGTGGGCCTCGGCCGGCAACGTGGGCTTCAAGGGCTCGCGCAAGTCCACCCCCTACGCCGCCCAGATGGCCGCCGAGCAGTGCGCCCGGCGGGCCATGGAGCACGGCATCCGCAAGGTGGACGTGGTGGTGAAGGGCCCGGGCTCGGGCCGTGAGACCGCCATCCGCTCGCTCCAGAACACCGGCATCGAGGTCACCGGCATCAAGGACGTGACCCCCGTGCCCCACAACGGCTGCCGCCCCCCGAAGCGGCGGAGGGTCTGATGTCTCGCTACACCGGTCCGCGCTCGCGCGTCTCGCGCCGCCTCGGCGTCAACATCTTCGGCACCAAGGGTGAGGTCATCGCCCTCGACCGCCGTCCCTACCCGCCCGGCGAGCACGGCCGCAGCCGTCGCCGCGGCAACGTCTCGGAGTACCTGTACCAGCTCCAGGAGAAGCAGAAGGCCCGCTTCACCTACGGCCTCACCGAGCGCCAGTTCCGCAACCTCTACGACGAGGCCAACCGCAAGGAAGGCGTCACCGGCGAGAACATGCTGCGGTTCCTCGAGCTGCGCCTCGACAACATCGTCTACCGCGCCGGCTGGGCCGCCACCCGGCCCCAGGCCCGCCAGTTCGTCAACCACGGCCACATCAACGTGAACGGCCGCCGGGTCGACATCCCGAGCGCACGCGTGCGCAAGGGCGACGTCGTGGCGCTGCGCCCCAAGGCCCTCGAGATGATCGCCGTGCAGCAGAACCTCGACGTGCTCGACCGTGCCGCCCCGGCGTGGTTCGACATGTCCGACGGCGGCAAGGTCGTGACCATCCGTGAGCTGCCGGTGCGCGACCAGATCGACGTGCCCGTGCGCGAGCAGCTCATCGTCGAGCTCTACAGCAAGTAGTCCGCACCCGCCGCGCCCCCCGGGCCCCGGCCCGGTCCTTTTCCCCGACATCCCCCTGAGGTAGCCGCAACATGCTGGTCATTCAGCGCCCCACGGTCGAGCCCAGCTCCGAGGAGGAGGGCAACCGGCAGAAGTTCGCCGTCAGCCCGCTCGAGCCCGGCTTCGGCCACACCCTCGGCAACTCGCTGCGCCGCACCCTGCTCTCGTCCATCCCGGGGGCGGCCGTGACCCAGGTGCGCTTCGACGACGCCCTGCACGAGTTCGACACCATCGCCGGCGTCACCGAGGACGTCACCGACGTCATCTTGAACCTCAAGGACCTGGTGATGATCTGCCACTCGACGGAGCCGGTCACGCTCCGCCTCGACGTGCGCGGCCCCGCCGACGTCACCGCCGCAGTGCTCAACACCAACCCCGAGGTGGAGATCCTCAACGAGGACCTGCACATCGCCACCCTGAACGGCAAGGCCCGCCTCGCCATCGACATCACCGTCGAGCAGGGCCGCGGCTACGTCTCGGCCGACCGCAACAAGACGTCGTCGACCATCGGCGTGATCCCCGTCGACTCCATCTTCTCGCCCGTGCGCCGGGTGAGCTTCGAGGTGTCGCCGACCCGCGTCGAGCACGACACCGCCTACGACCGCCTCGAGCTCGACATCCTCACCGACGGCTCGATCACCCCCCGTGAGGCCCTCGCCTCCGCCGGCGCCACCCTGCGCTCGCTCGTCCAGCTCGTCGAGGAGATGAGCGACGAGCCCCAGGGCCTCGAGCTCGGCGAGGTGGCCACCACCAGCGCCGGGTCGCCCGACCTGGACCTGCCCATCGAAGACCTCGACCTCTCCGAGCGTCCCCGGAACTGCCTCAAGCGTGCCCAGGTGAACACCGTGGGCGAGCTGCTCGAGAAGACCGAGGAGGACCTCCTGGCCATCACCAACTTCGGCCAGAAGTCGCTCGACGAGGTCATCGAGAAGCTCGACGAGCGGGGCCTCAAGCTCCGCACCCGCGACTAGGAGCCCGCCGTGCCCGCAACGCCCCCCAAGAGCCGCCGCATGGGCGGTTCCGCGTCCCACCACAAGCTCCAGATGGCCAACCTCGTGGCGTCGCTGGTCGCCGCCGAGGCGATCGTCACCACCGAGGCCAAGGCCAAGGCCATGCGCCCGGTGGCGGAGAAGATGATCACCAAGGCCAAGAAGGGCGGCCTGCACAACCACCGCCAGGTGGTGGCCTACCTCAACGACAAAGAGGTGGCGGCCAAGCTCTTCGACGAGATCGGCCCGCGCTACGCGGACCGTCCCGGCGGCTACACCCGCATCCTGAAGCTGGGCCCGCGCCACGGCGACAACGCGCCGATGGCCCGCATCGAGCTGGTCTAGGCCCCTGGCCGACGACGCCGGCACCCCTGGCCCCGAGCAGCCCTCGCTGCTCGAGGCGCTGACCGGCCCCCAACCCGCGCCCGCCCCGGCGGGCCGACCCGAGCCGTCCCCGGTGGGGTCGACGACCCGCGTCCGCCTGACCGTCGCCTACGACGGGTCGGGCTTCCACGGCTTCTGGCCCAACGAGGGCGTCACCACCGTGGGCGGCACCCTGCAGGCGGCGATCGAGCGGGTGCTGGGGCACGCCATCGCCATGACCTGCGCCGGGCGCACCGACACCGGGGTGCACGCGTGGGGCCAGGTCGTCACCTTCGACGCCCACCGCCCGCCCGAGGCCCTCGACCTCCCCGCCCTGCAGCACGCGCTCAACGGCCTGTGCGGGCCGACGATCGCCGTGCGCGACGCCGCGGTCGTGCCCGCGGACTTCGATGCCCGCTCGTCGGCGACGGCGCGGGTCTACCGCTACACGGTGCTCAACCGGCCCGTGCCGGACCCGTTCCTCGCCGGTACGTCGTGGCACGTGCCCCGCCCCCTCGAGCTGCCCCTGCTGCGCCTCGGGTGCGACGGCCTCATCGGCGAGCACGACTTCACCTCGTTCTGCCGCAAGCCGCCGCCGCTGGCCTCGGGCGAGCCCCGCTCGCTCGTGCGCCGGGTGGTCGACGCCCGGTGGCACGACCTCGGAGACGGCGTGCTGCGCTTCGACGTGGAGGCCTCCGCCTTCTGCCACCAGATGGTGCGCTCGATCGTGGGCACGCTGGTGGCCATGGGCGAGGGCCGGCTGCGCCCCGGCGAGATGCTCGGCATCATCGCCGCCCGCGACCGCCAGCGGGTGCCCCAGCTCGCCCCGCCCCAGGGCCTCTGCCTCTGGGAAGTCCGCTATCCCGAGTTGTAGGCGGGCCCGCTCGCGCCGTATCGTGGACGGTCGCCTGCCGTGGCCCTCGACGGCCCGCGGGCACACCCTGAAGCCCACCACCTCACCCGAAGGTTCCGCTGTGCCCACCTACACCCCCAAGGCCTCCGAGATCGAGCGCTCCTGGCTGGTCGTCGACGCCGAGGGCCTGGTCCTCGGTCGCCTGGCCACCGAGGTCGCGACCCGCCTCCGGGGCAAGCACAAGCCCACCTTCGCCCCCCACATCGACACCGGCGACCACGTGATCATCGTGAACGCCGACAAGGTGGTGCTCACCTCGGGCAAGGCCGAGCGCAAGCTCGTCCACCGCCACTCGGGCTACCCGGGCGGCCTCAAGACCCAGACCTACGCCGACCTCATGGACAAGAAGCCCGAGGAGGCCGTGCGCCGCACCATCAAGGGCATGCTGCCGAAGAACCGCCTCGGCCGCTCGATGCTCAGCAAGCTCAAGGTCTACGCCGGCCCGAACCACCCGCACGCCGCCCAGCACCCCGAGCCCCTCGTGCTCGAGCACGCCCGGGCCCGCGACTGACGATCGAGAACGAGAGCACACCGATGCCCAAGCCCCTGGTGCAGACCACCGGCCGCCGCAAGTCCGCCATCGCCCGCGTCCGCGTGCGTGAGGGCAACGGCACCATCACCATCAACAAGCGCCCCGTCGAGGACTACTTCCCGTCCGAGACCCACCGCATGATCCTGGCCGAGCCCCTCAAGGTGGCCGAGCTCAGCGAGGCGTACGACATCGACGCCACCATCCACGGTGGCGGCCCCTCGGGCCAGGCCGGCGCCCTGCGCCTCGGCATCGCCCGGGCCATCATCGAGCTCGATCCCGAGCAGCGCCCGGCCCAGAAGGCCGCCGGCTTCCTCTCCCGCGACGCCCGCGAGAAGGAGAGCAAGAAGTACGGCCTCAAGAAGGCCCGCAAGGCGCCTCAGTACTCCAAGCGGTAGCCACCCGTCCCTCGATGACCCTGCGGTTCGGCACCGACGGGGTGCGGGGCGAGGCCGACACCGAGCTCACCGACGACCTGGTCGAGGCCCTCGGCCGGGCCGCGGCGCGCGTCCTGCCCGCCGAGCGCTTCCTCATCGGCCGCGACACCCGCATCTCGGGGCCGCGGCTCGAGGCCGCGCTCGTGCGGGGCCTCGACGCCGAGGGCGTGCGCGCCGACCTGCTCGGCGTGGCGCCGACCCCCGCGGTCGCCTGGCTGTCGGCGGCGGACGGTGTGCCCGCGGCCATGATCTCGGCGTCGCACAACCCCGCGCCCGACAACGGCATCAAGCTCTTCGCCGCCGGCGGCCGCAAGCTCGCCGACGACGTCGAGGAGCGCCTCGAGGCCGAGCTCGACGCGCTGCTGGGTGCGGGTGCGGGTGCCGGTGCGGCCTCGGGCGGGCCGCCGGCGGCGGGCCCCTCCTCGGGCCCGACCGATCGTGGTGACGCCCGCGAGCAGGTCGGCCGCTGGTGCGATGCCGTCGCCGCCTCGCTGGAGGGTCGCCGCCTCGACGGCCTGCGCCTGGTCATCGACTGCGCCAACGGCGCCGCGTCGGCGGTGGCGGGACCCGTGCTGCGGGGGCTGGGCGCCGAGGTCGAGGTCCTCCACGCCGACCCCGACGGCACCAACATCAACGACGGGTGCGGCTCGACCCACCCCGAGGACCTGCAGGCCCGCGTCGTGGCCGCCGGGGCGCACGCCGGCCTGGCCTTCGACGGCGACGCCGACCGGGTGCTCGCGGTCGACGCCACCGGCCGCCTCGTCAGCGGCGACCACCTCATCGCCCTGTGCGCCCTCGACCGCCACGAGCGGGGCCGGCTGCCCGGCGACACCGTCGTGGTGACGGTGATGACCAACCTCGGCTTCCGCCTCGGCATGGCCGAGCGGGGCCTGCACGTGGTCGACACCCAGGTGGGCGACCGCTACGTCCTCGAGGCCCTCGAGGCGGGCGGCTGGGCCCTCGGCGGCGAGCAGTCCGGCCACATCATCTTCCGCGACCTCGCCACCACCGGCGACGGCCTGCTCACCGGCGTGCAGGTGCTCGACGTGATGGCCCGCAGCGGGCGGACCCTCGCCGAGCTGGCCGACGACGCCATGACCGAGCTGCCCCAGGTGCTGCACAACGTGCGCCTGGCCCGGCGGGACCCCGCCCTCGTCGAGCGCCTCGGCGACGACATCGCCGCGGTGGAGGCCGAGTTGGGGGACCACGGCCGGGTCCTCGTGCGCCCCAGCGGCACCGAGCCGGTCGTGCGGGTGATGGTCGAGGCTCCCACCGAGGCCCTGGCCGAGGCCGCCGCGACCCGCCTGGCGGGCGCCCTGGAGGCCCTCGCGGGCTGAGCGGGCCGGGGGAGGTCCCCGCCGGCCTCCCCTACACTGTTCGTCCGCGGGCAGGACGGAGGCAGCAGTCACATGTGCGGCATCATCGGAGTCGTTCGTCGGCCCGCCACCCGGGCCGTCCCCGAGCCGGAGGCGGTCCTCGATCCCCTCGGCGCGGCGACCGCCGCCCTGGCCGGCGACGCGACCGACCCGGTGGGCCGCCTCCACGCCCTGACCGCCGCGGCCGACCGCCTCGAGGAGGCCGACCGCCTCCTGCGGGGCACGCCGGGCGTGACGTGCCTGCTCCGCCACCGCAGCCTCGCCACCGAGGCCGGGGCCCTCGTCGACACGGCCGTGGCCCGCCTCGCCGGGATCGAGCGCGAGCTCGACGCCGGCGCCGCCGCCCTCGACACCGAGCACCTCGAGGCCGTGAACGCCGCGCTCATCCGGGTCAAGGACGCGGCCTGGGCGGTGCAGCGCGACCGCCTGCCCACCGCCGAGAAGGTGCGGCTGCTCGCCGGCCCGGAGGCGGGCCGGGCGGCCATCGAGGCCTTCACCTCCGTGCAGCAGGCCCTGTCCGCCCTCGATCGCCTCGAGGTCCGGGGCCGCGACTCCGCCGGCCTGCACCTGCTCGTCACCGGCCACGGCCTCGACCTCACCGCCCCCGCGGTCGCCCCGCTGCTCGGCGAGCGCGACGGCGACCACCTCTTCGAGACCCTCGCCGTGCGCGCCGCCGACGGTCGCGACGGCACCAGCGTCCTGAGCTTCGTCTACAAGGCCGCGGCCGAGATCGGTGAGCTCGGCGACAACACCGCCGCCCTGCGGGCCGCCATCGCCTCCGACGAGCTGCTCCACCTCGCCCTCGAGGCCGACACCGCGCATGCCCTGGTCCTCGGCCACACCCGCTGGGCCAGCGTCGGGATCATCTCCGAGGCCAACGCCCATCCGCTCAACTCGGACGAGGTCGAGGCCATCGGGGGCCCCTACGTCACCGCCGCGCTCAACGGCGACGTCGACAACTTCGCCGACCTCAAGGCCGCCCACGGCCTCACCCTCGCCCCGGAGATCACCACCGACGCGAAGGTCATCCCCACCCTGGTCTCGCGCCGGGTGGCGGCGGGCGAGGGGCTCGACTCCGCCTTCCGGGCCGCGGTCGCCTCCATGGAGGGCTCGGTCGCCATCGGCGCCAGCAGCGCCACCGCCCCCGACCACCTCCACCTCGCGCTGCGGGGCAGCGGCCAGGCCCTCTACGTCGGCGTGGCCGAGGACCTCTACATCGTGGCCAGCGAGCCCTACGGTGTGGTCGAGGAGACCGCGACCTACCTGCGCATGGACGGCGAGACGCCGGCCAACCCCGACAACCCCACGGCCAGCCGGGGCCAGATCGTGGTCCTCGACGGCAGCCGGGCGGGCACCCTCGAGGGGATCGACCGCCACGCCTACGACGGCACGCCCCTGCCGGTGACCGAGGCCGATCTCGCCACCGCCCAGATCACGACGCGTGACATCGACCGGGGCACGTTCCCGCACTTCCTCCTCAAGGAGATCACCGAGGCCCCGTCGTCGTTCCGCAAGACGCTGCGGGGCAAGCTCCGGGAAGCCGATGGCGTGCTGTCGGTGGTCCTCGGCCCCGACACGCTCCCCGACGACCTGCGGGCCGCCCTCGCCGACGGCTCGATCAGCCGGATCGTCGTCACCGGCCAGGGCACGGCCGCAGTGGCGGGCGAGAGCCTCGCCGTCGCGCTCGCCGACGCCCTGTCCGCCACCGCCGTGCGGGTCGAGGCGGTGCTGGCCACGGAGCTGTCGGGCTTCGCCATGCGCCCCGACATGTCCGACACCCTGGTGGTCGCCATCAGCCAGTCCGGCACCACCACCGACACCAACCGCACCGTTGACGTGGTGCGCGCCCGGGGCGCCCGGGTCGTCGCCATCGTCAACCGCCGCAACAGCGACCTCACCGACAAGGTCGACGGCGTCCTCTACACCTCCGACGGGCGCGACGTGGAGATGAGCGTCGCCTCCACGAAGGCCTTCTACGCCCAGATCGCCGCCGGCTTCCTGCTCACCGTGGCGCTGGCCGACGCCGTCGGGGTCGAGCCCGCCGCCGACCGCCAGGCGCTGCTGGCCGCCCTCCGGGACCTGCCCGAGGCGCTGGAGGCGACCATCGCCACCCGGCCCGCCATCGCCCAGGCCGCCCATCAGCTCGCACCGCACCGCCGCTACTGGGCCATCGTGGGCAACGGCGCCAACCGGGTCGCCGCCCGCGAGATCCGGATCAAGCTCTCGGAGCTCTGCTACAAGTCCATCGCCTGCGACAGCACCGAGGACAAGAAGCACATCGACCTGTCCTCCGAGCCGCTGATCCTCGTCTGCGCCGCCGGCCTGGAGGGGTCCAACGCCGACGACGTGGCCAAGGAGGTCGCGATCTACCGCGCCCACAAGGCCGCGCCGGTCGTGATCGCCACCGAGGGGGAGGGGCGCTTCGCCGCCGCCCTCCAGGCCCTCACGGTGCCCGCCACCGATCCCCGCCTCGCCTTCGTGCTGGCGGCCATGGCCGGCCACCTCTTCGGCTACGAGGCCGCGCTGGCCATCGACGGGCAGGCCCGACCGCTGCGCGAGGCCCGGGCCGCCATCGAGGGCACCGTGGCCCACGTGGTCGGCACCGCCGACGCCGAGCGCCTGCTCGCCGACCTCACCCCCACGCTGACGCCCCTGGCCGGGCAGTTCTTCGACGGGCTCCGCTCGGGCGCCTACGACGGCCACCTCGAGGCCAGCACCGCGGTGCGGGTGGCGTCGATGTTCCGCTACGCCCTCGGCGTCACCCCGCTCGACCTCTACCAGATCGAGAACGGCAAGGTCGGCACGCCGAGCGTCGTGCTGGAGGACCTCACCGCCGCCCTCGGCCGGGCCATCGAGGAGCTCACCCGGCCCGTCGACGCCATCAAGCACCAGGCCAAGACCGTCACCGTGGGCATCTCCCGCTCCGACGAGACGCTGCTGACCGCACCGCTCGTGCGGGCCGTGCTCGACGCCGGCGCCGCCCGGGACCGCCTCAGCTACCGCTCGCTGCGCACGCTCGCCGACCTCGACCCGGCGGTCCTGGAGGTCACGGGGTACACCCGCTACCGCATCGACGGGCGGGTGGAGACGGGCGAGGCGACCTCGGTCGTCGTCGACCGCGGCGGCATCGCCCGTGAGCTGGCGTCGCGGACCGAGCGCGACCCCGCCCTGCGGGGCACCAAGAACCGGGTCGCCACCGACCGCGAGGTGCTGGTGGCGAAGGGCCGTCGCGACGGCCGCACCCTCGTGATCGTCCCCGAGATCAAGGACAACCAGGCCACGGGCCTGACCCTGCTGCACGTGCGCTTCGCCGATCACCTGCCGGTGGCCACCATGCGGGCGGTGCTCCAGGGCTACCGCGGCCGCTTCGCCGCCCTGCGCGACACCGTCACCGAGACCGAGCCGACGTTCCGCGAGGACCTGCTCGGCGACCTCGACGTCGTCACCCTGCTCACCGAGCCCGTCACCGACCTCGCCGAGCGCTGGCGGACCAACGGCGCCGGCTGAGGCGGGCGGCACGGCGATGATCGGCATCGGCACCGACCTGGTCGACCTCGATCGCTTCCGCGAGGCGCTGGCGCGCACGCCGGGGCTCGTCCCCCGGCTGTTCTGCGCCGACGAGCAGGCCTACGCGGAGCGGCGCAACGACCCGACCGAGCGCTACGCCGCCCGCTTCGCGGCCAAGGAGGCGGTGATGAAGGCGCTGGGCGTGGGCCTCGGTGCCTGCGAGTTCACCGACATCGAGGTCGTCCGCGACGACGACTCGGGCGCGCCGGCCGTGGCGCTGCACGGGCGCGCCCGCGAGCTGGCCGAGGAGGCCGGCGTCTCGCGTTGGCTGCTGACCCTGACCCACAGCGACACGACCGCCCACGCCATCGCGGTGGCGTTGTGACGGAGGTGGCGCGGTGATCCCCGTCGTCACCCCGGAGGAGATGGGGGCCATCGACGCCGCCGCCCCCGAGCCGGTCGACGTCCTGATCGGGCGGGCCGGCGCCGCGGTGGCGCAGGCCGCGATCGACCTCCTCGGCGGGACCTACGGACGCCGCGTCGTGATCGTCGCCGGCAAGGGCAACAACGGCAACGACGGGCGCGACGCCGCCGCCCGCCTCGAGCGGCGGGGCGTCCGGGTGCAGGTGATCCCGGCCGACCTCGCCCCGGCGGCGTTGCCGCCCGCCGACCTCGTCATCGACGCCGCCTACGGCACCGGCTTCCGCGGTACCTACGAGGCGCCCGACCCCGGTGACGCCCCGGTGCTCGCCGTCGACGTCCCCTCCGGCGTGGACGGCCTCACCGGCGTGGCGTCCGGCCGGCCCCTGCGGGCGGTGCGCACCGTGACCTTCGCCGCCCTCAAGCCGGGCCTCCTCTTCCACGACGGCCTCGTCCTCGCCGGCGACGTGCACACCGCCGACATCGGGCTGGACGTGTCCTCGGCCACGGTCCACCAGATCGAGGCGTCCGACGTGGCCGCCTGGCTGCCCGACCCGCCCGTCGACGCCCACAAGTGGCAGCGGGCGATGTGGTGCATCGCCGGGTCGCCCGGCATGACCGGCGCCGCCCACCTCGCGGCACGGGCGGCGCAGCGCGCCGGCGCCGGCTACGTGCGCCTCAGCTCGCCCGGCGTGGTCGACGATCCGCTGCGGCCCACCGAGGCGGTCGGCCACGCCCTGCCCCGCGAGGTCTGGACCCCCGACGTCGGCCACGACGCCCACCGCTTCGGCGCCTTCGTCATCGGCCCCGGCCTCGGCCGGAGCGAGGAGGTCGCCACGGGCGTGCGGGCCCTGCTGCGGGAGCTGTCGCAGCCGGTGGTGCTCGACGGCGACGGGCTCTCGACCCTCGGCTCGCGCGCCATCCACTTCCTGACCTCCCGCCGCGACCCGCTGATCCTGACCCCGCACGACGGCGAGTTCGAGCGCCTGGCCGACCACCCGCCGGGCCCCGACCGGATCGCCTCGGCGCGCCTGCTGGCGGCCGAGACCGGCGCCGTCGTGCTGCTCAAGGGCCACACCACCGTCGTGGCCGAGCCGGGCGGCGAGGTGCTGCTCTCGGCGGTCGGGGACAGCCGTCTCGCCACCGCGGGCACCGGCGACGTGCTGTCCGGCGTGATCGGCGCCCTGGCCGCAGCCGGCGTGGATCCGTTCCACGCCGCGGCCGCCGGCGCATTCATCCACGGACTGGCCGGCACCCTAGGCTGGCGCCGTGGCCTGGTGGCCGGCGACGTCGTCGACCGGCTGCCCGAGGCGATCGCGCTGATCGCCTCGCCCGACGACCGACCGCCCAACCGACGGGGAACGCGATGCTGACCCAGGACCTGCCCGTACGCGACGTGATGACCACTGAGGTGGTCACCGTCACCCCCGACCAGACCATCGAGGCCGCCATGGCCACGCTGGTGGACGCCGGGGTGGACGCCGCCCCCGTGGTCGACGCCACCGGCGCGGTCGTCGGCGTGCTCTCCACCGGCGACCTCATCGTCCAGGACGCCCAGGTGCACGGGCCCACCGTCATCAGCCTGTTCGGCGCCTACATCGAGCTCCCGTCGTGGCGCAAGGAGTTCGAGGACGACTTCAAGAAGGCCGTCGGCGCCATCGTGTCCGAGGTCATGGACGACGAGCCCATCACCTGCGGGCCCGACGACACCGTGGGCGACGCCGCCACGCTGATGCACGACAACGACGCCTCCCGCCTGCCGGTGGTCGAGGGCGGTCGCCTCGTGGGCATCATCGCCCGCGGCGACATCCTCCGGGCCATGGTGCAGGGCGGCCGCACCGACGCGGGGACGACCGACGCCTGAGGCACCGCCGTCGGGCGGCCCACCGCCCGGGCGCCCCGCCTGGGCCGAGGTCGACCTCGGCGCCGTGGCCCACAACGTCGCCACCCTGGTCGCGCACGTCGCGCCGGCGGGCCTGTGCGCGGTGGTCAAGGCCAACGGCTACGGCCACGGCGCGGTGCCGGTCGCCGAGGCCGCCGTCGCCGCCGGCGCCACCTGGCTCGCCGTCGCCCTGGTCGACGAGGGCGTCGAGCTGCGCGCCGCCGGCGTGCAGGCCCCGATCCTCGTGCTCTCCGAGCCCCGGCCCGACGAGATGGCCCGGGTCGTGGCGGAGGGACTGACCGCGGCGGTCTACACGATCGAGGGCATCACCGCCCTCGCCGAGGCGGCGCGCCGCTGGGGCACCACCGCCCCGGTCCACCTCAAGGTGAACACCGGCATGAACCGGGTCGGCGCGCAGCCGGCCGACCTGCTCGCCCTCGCCCGGGCCATCGACGCCGACCCCGCCCTGGAGCTGGCGGCGCTCTGGACCCACTGCGCCGTGGCCGACGAGCCCGGCCACCCCTTCACCGACGAGCAGCGGGCCCGCTTCGTGGGAGTCGCCGACGAGCTCGCCGGCGCCGGCCTGCGCCCGCCCCTGCGCCACGCCGCCAACTCCGCCGCCGGCATCCTCCGCGAGGATCTGCGCTTCGACCTGGTGCGGGCCGGGATCGCGGTCTACGGGATCGACCCCGCGCCGGAGCTGGCGGGCGCCGTCGACCTGCGCCCGGCGCTGTCGCTGCACGCCCACGTCACCCATGTGAAGCGGGTCACCGCCGGCGAGCGCGTCTCCTACGGCCTGCGCCACGAGTTCGGCCACGACGCCAACGTGGCCACCGTGCCCCTCGGCTACGCCGACGGCGTTCCCCGGCGCCTGAGCGGCGTCGGCGGCGAGGTGCTGGTCGGCGGCCGGCGCCGCCCCATCGTCGGCGTCGTCACCATGGACCAGCTGATGGTCGACTGCGGTGACGACCCCGTCGCGGTGGGTGACGAGGTCGTGCTCCTCGGCCGCCAGGGCGACGAGGCCGTCACCGCCAACGAGTGGGGCGAGCGCCTGGGCACGATCGGCTACGAGATCGTCTGCGGCATCGGCGCCCGGGTGCCGAGGGTCTACACCAGCGACTGAGCGGACGCCCCACGGGCCCGTGCGCCGACCGAGGCGCTACTTGGCGGCGATCTGCTCCAGCAGCGCCACCATCCGCTCCTCGTTGGTGGGCTCCGCGGGCTCGGCGCCCCGCGCCCGGCGGTCCCGCAGGGCGTTCATGGGCACGACCAGGCAGAAGTAGACGGCGGCGCCGACGAGCAGCAGGTTGACCACGGCCGTGATCACCACGCCGTAGCGGATCACCGAGTCGTTGATGGTGATGGTGAGGTCGTCGAAGCTCGGCTGGCCGATGATCGCGGCGATGATCGGCATCAGGACCTCGTTGACGAGAGCGTCCACGACGGTCTTGAACGCAAGGCCCATGATGATGCCGACGGCGAGGTCGAGGGCGTTGCCCTGGATGATGAACTTCTTGAAGCCGGCGAGCACGATGGCTCCTCCTGTGGCTCGGGGATCGGATCGGTCCTGCTCGTCCACCCGGGCGCCAACCTAGGCTCCGGCGCGTGATCACCGAGGTGCCGGGCGTCTGGGCGGGCCACTGGACCGATCCCGTCGCCCGCACGGGCTGCACGGTCGTGCTCTTCCCCGAGGGCACCGTCGCCTCCGGTGAGGTGCGGGGCGGCGCCCCGGCCACCCGGGAGACCGCGCTGCTGGCGCCCGAGCGCCTCGTCGACCGGGTCGACGCGGTCGTCCTGTCGGGCGGCTCGGCGTTCGGCCTGGCCGCGGCCGACGGCGTCATGCGCTTCTGCGAGGAGCAGGGCGCCGGCTTCGAGACGTCGGCCGGGCGGGTGCCGATCGTGGTGGGGCTCTCGCTCTACGACCTGGCCGTGGGCGACGCCTCGGTGCGCCCGGGCCCGGACGAGGGCTACCGGGCCTGCGTCGCCGCCGCGCCCGGGCCGATGCCGCTCGGCCGGGTCGGCGCCGGCACGGGCGCGACGATCGGCACCTGGGGCGGCGCCGACGCCGCCCGACCCGGCGGGCTCGGCGGTGCGGTCCAGCGCCAGGGCGACCTGGTGGTCGCGGCGGTGATGGCGGTGAACGCCTCGGGTTGGATCGACACCGGCGACGTGGTCCCCCGGCCCGGCGGCGCCGTCCTCGGCACGAACACGACCGTCGGCGTGGTCGCCACCAACGCCCGCCTCGACAAGGTCGGGTGCCACCTCCTCGCGCAGTCCGCCCACGACGGGCTGGCCCGGGCCCTCGTTCCCGCCCACACGCGCTTCGACGGCGACGCCGTGGTCACCGCCTCCGTCGGCGGCGCCGACCGGGTCGACGCCCAGGTCGACCACGTCCGCTGGCTGGCCATGACCACCGTCGAGCAGGCCGTCCGTGCCGTCGCGACCGTGGGAGGCGGGGGGTCGTCGTCCTAGCCTGGGCGGCGATGCTCGAGGTCGCCACCTCCTCGCCCGACGGCACGCGCGCCGTGGCCCGGGCGGTCGCCGGCCTCGTGCGGGCGGGCGACCTGCTGGTGCTCGCCGGCGACCTCGGCGCCGGCAAGACCGCCTTCACCCAGGGCCTCGGCGCCGCCCTGGGCGTCACCGAGCGCATCACCAGCCCCACCTTCACCCTGGCCCAGCGCTACCGGGGCACCGACCTCATGCTGCACCACCTCGACGTCTACCGCCTCTCCGGGCCGGACGAGGCCGCCGACCTCGACATCGCCGGCCTGCTCGACGACGACGCCGTGACGGTCGTGGAGTGGGGCGACACCATCCGGCCCGCCCTGCCCGCCGACCTGCTCGAGGTGCGCTTCACCTACGGCGACGGCGACGACGACCGCACCATCACCCTGGCCGCGGTCGGCCCGTCCTGGTCGGTCCGCCTCGGCGCCCTCGGCCGCGCCCTCGAGGCGGTGGGCCCGTGCTGATCCTCGGGATCGACACCGCCACCGACCAGGTCTCGGTGGCCATCGGTGGCTTCGAGGGCGTGATCGGCTCGGTCGCCATCGCCAAGGGCCGCCGCCACGCCGAGACCCTGGCTCCGGCCATCGACTTCCTCCACCGCCAGACCGGCATCGCCCCCACCGACATCGGCGCGGTCGCGGTCGACGTCGGCCCCGGCCTCTTCACCGGCCTGCGCGTCGGCGTGGCCACCGCCAAGGCCATGGCCTACGCCCTGCGGGTGCCCATGGTCGGGGTCGTCAGCCTCGACCTCGTGGCCTTCCCGATGCGCACCACGTCCCGGCTGATCGTGGCCGCCATCGACGCCCGCCGGGGCGAGCTCTTCCACGCCTTCTACCGGCCGGTGCCCGGTGGCGTGCAACGCGAGGGCGACCACCTCGTGGGCTCGCCCGACGACGTGGTGGCCGAGATCGTCGCCACCGGCGAGGAGTGCCTGGTGGTCGGTGACGGCGGCCGCCGCTACGCCGAGCGCTTCGAAGGCCTCAGCCGCGTGCTCGTGGCCGACCAGGAGGTCGCCCACCCGAGCGCGACCTCGCTGGTGCAGCTCGCCCACGCCCAGGCGGTGCGCGAGGAGTTCGTCCAGCCGTGGGAGCTCGAGCCGCTCTACCTGCGCAAGCCCGATGCGGTGGCCAACTGGACCAGCCGGACCGACGAGGGCCAGGCGTGATCGACCCCGCCGAGCTGACCCCGGCCGCGACCCCCTTTGCCGGGCACGCCCGCCTCGACGACCTCGAGATCGTCCCCATGCGGCGGCGCCACATCCGCAGCGTGCTGAGCATCGAGGTGCAGTCGTACCCCAAGCCCTGGACCCTCGGCCTCTACCTGAGCGAGCTCGCGCTGGGCAGCCTGCGCTGCTACCTGGTGGCCAGGAGCCGGGGCGAGGTCGTCGGCTACGGCGGGGTCATGTACCTCGGCCCCGACGCCCACGTGACCACCCTGGCAGTGGCGCCCGAGTTCCAGCGCCATGGCATCGGCGGGCGGGTGCTGCTGCAACTGGCCCGGGCCGCCGTCGCCCACGGCGCCGAGAACCTGACCCTCGAGGTGCGGGTCTCCAACGACGCCGCCATCGGGCTCTACCGCCGCTTCGGGTTCGTGCCCGCCGGCGTGCGCAAGAACTACTACGCCGAGGTCAACGAGGACGCCCTGATCATGTGGGCCAACGACATCCAGACCGAGGAGTACGCCGAGCGGCTGGCCCGGATCGCCGCCGCCCACACGGCCGAGGACACCGGCGCCGGCGCTCGCCTGGTCGCCGACGCCACCGACGCCGCCGACGACGAGGAGCGCCGCCCGTGATCACCGAGACCGGCCGGGTGCTCGGCATCGAGACCTCCTGCGACGAGACCGCTGCCGCGGTGCTCCAGGGCCCCCGCGACGTGCTGTCCTCGGTGGTGAGCAGCCAGATCGACCTGCACGCCCAGTTCGGCGGCGTCGTCCCCGAGATCGCCGGCCGGGCCCACGTGGAGCTGGCCGTCCCGGTGGTGGCCGAGGCCCTCGTGAAGGCGGGCGTGGGCGACGGCGAGGTCGACGCGGTGGCCGCCACCGTCGGCCCCGGCCTCATCGGCTCGCTGCTCGTCGGGGTCAGCACCGCCAAGGCCCTCGCCCTCGTGTGGGACGTCCCCTTCGTGGGTGTGAACCACCTCGAGGCCCACCTCTACGCCGCCGGCCTCGAGGCGCCTGAGGTCGAGCCGCCCTTCCTCACCCTCCTCGTGTCCGGCGGCCACACCCTGCTCGTGGCCACCGACGACCACGGCGACCACCGCGTCCTCGGCTCCACCATCGACGACGCCGCCGGCGAGGCCTTCGACAAGGTCGCCCGCTACCTCGACCTCGGCTACCCGGGGGGCCCGGTCATCGACCGCCTCGCCGGCGAGGGTGACCGCGACGCCATCGCCTTCCCCCGGGCCATGCGCCACGACGGCCTCGACTTCTCCTTCAGCGGGCTCAAGACCGCCGTGGTCAACCACGTGCGCAAGCACCCCGAGGTGGCGGTGCCCGACGTGGCCGCCTCGTTCCAGGAGGCGGTCGTCGACGTGCTGGTCGCCAAGACCATGGCCGCGGCCGACGAGGTCGGCGCCGAGACCGTGTGCCTGGGTGGCGGCGTGGCCGCCAACTCCCGCCTCCGCGAGGTGTTCCTGGCCGCCTGCGAGGCGTCCGGCCGCCGGGGCTACGTGCCCAGCCTGGCCATGTGCACCGACAACGCCGCCATGGTGGCGGCGGCGGGGTGGTGGCGCCTCCACCGCGACGGCCCCACCGGGCTCGACGCCGGCGCCGATCCCAGCCTCCGCCTGGTCTGACTCCGCTCGAGGCGGCCGGGGTTGGCGCGGCGGGAGGCGCGGACGTAGCATTAGCACTCGGCACCCGAGAGTGCTAAGACCAGTCCGAACCGCAATGACGCGACACAGGGAGACACCTGCATGAACCTCCAGCCCCTCGACGACCGCATCGTCGTCAAGCCCGGCGAGTCCGAGGAGACCACCGCCAGCGGCCTGGTCATCCCCGACACCGCCAAGGAGAAGCCCCAGCAGGGCGAGGTCCTGGCCGTGGGCCCGGGCAAGCGCTCCGACAACACCGGTGAGCTCATCCCGATGGACGTGAAGGTCGGCGACACCGTCGTCTACAGCAAGTACGGCGGCACCGAGATCTCCTCGGGCGGGCAGGACCTGCTCATCCTCTCGGCCCGCGACATCCTCGCGATCGTCAAGTAGGCCCCGATGGCCAAGATCCTGAAGTTCGACGAGGACGCCCGCCGCGGCCTCGAGGCCGGCGTGAACAAGCTGGCCGACGCGGTGAAGGTGACCCTCGGCCCCAAGGGCCGCAACGTGGTGCTCGACAAGAAGTTCGGCGCCCCGACCATCACCAACGACGGCGTCTCCATCGCCCGTGAGGTCGAGCTGGAGGACCCCTTCGAGAACATGGGCGCCCAGCTCGTGAAGGAGGTCGCCACCAAGACCAACGACATCGCGGGTGACGGCACCACCACCGCCACCGTGCTGGCCCAGGCCATGGTCCGCGAGGGCCTGCGCAACGTGGCCGCCGGCGCCAACCCGATGAGCCTCAAGAAGGGCATCGAGAAGGCCGTCGCCGCCGCCGTGGAGTCGCTGGCCGACCAGGCCAAGGAGATCGACGAGAAGTCGGAGATCGCCCAGGTCGCCGCCATCTCGGCCGCCGACCCGGCCATCGGCAAGGTCATCGCCGACGCCATCGACAAGGTCGGCAAGGACGGCGTGGTCACGGTCGAGGAGTCGAACACCTTCGGCATGGACCTCGACTTCACCGAGGGCATGCAGTTCGACAAGGGCTACCTGTCGCCGTACTTCGTCACCGACGCCGAGCGTCAGGAAGCGATCCTCGACGACCCCTACATCCTGTTCATGAACGGCAAGATCGGGTCCGTCCAGGACCTGCTGCCCGTCCTCGAGAAGGTCATGCAGAGCGGCAAGCAGCTGCTCATCGTGGCCGAGGACGTGGAGGGCGAGGCCCTCGCCACCCTCGTGGTCAACAAGATCCGCGGCACGTTCCACGCCGCCGCGGTCAAGGCCCCGGGCTTCGGCGAGCGCCGCAAGGCCATGCTGCAGGACATGGCGGTGCTCACCGGCGGCCAGGTCATCTCCGAGGAGATCGGCCTCAAGCTGGAGAACACCACCCTCGACCTGCTCGGCCGGGCCCGCAAGGTGGTCATCACCAAGGACACCACGACCATCGTCGAGGGTGCCGGGACCAAGGAGGACGTGGAGGGCCGCATCGGCCAGATCCGTCGTGAGATCGACGACACCGACTCCGACTGGGACCGCGAGAAGCTCCAGGAGCGCCTCGCCAAGCTGGCCGGCGGCGTGGCCGTCGTCCAGGTCGGCGCCGCCACCGAGGTGGAGCTCAAGGAGAAGAAGCACCGCATCGAGGACGCCCTGTCGGCCACCCGTGCGGCCATCGAGGAGGGTGTGGTCGCCGGCGGCGGCACCGCCCTCATCCGCACGATGGACGCGGTCGAGAAGGTCACCAAGAAGCTGAAGGACGACGAGGCCACCGGCGCCAAGATGGTGCTGGCCAGCCTCGACGCCCCGGCCCGCCTCATCGCCGACAACGCCGGCCGTGAGGGTGCGGTCGTCGTCCGCCAGGTCGAGTCGGAGACCGGCTCGATGGGCTTCAACGCCGCCACCGGCGAGTTCGAGGACCTCATCAAGGCCGGCGTCATCGACCCGGCCAAGGTGACCCGGGCGGCGCTGCAGAACGCGGCGTCGATCGCGGCCATGCTCCTGACCACCGAGGCCCTCGTCGCCGACAAGCCGGAAGACGAGTCGGCCATGCCGGCGATGCCCGGCGGCGGCATGGGAGGCATGGGAGGCATGGGCGGAATGATGTGACCCGCTGCCGGGGGGCGGTCTGCTGTCCGCCCCCCGGCGGGTCCTGTCGCCGGATTCCGTTTCGGCCCATGCTCGTTCCTGCGCGTGGGCCGAAGCCGTTCCGGCGCCACCCCCCGGGCGGCTGTCTGCTGCCCCCCGGGAGGGGGACATCACCGCCCAGCGCATGCTGGATCGAGGAAGGAGCCGGCCCTTCGGGCCGGCTCCTTCCGGGTTTTGTGGTCGTGAGCCCCATCCCATCTGAAGGCGGAAGAAGGCCGGCCCTCGGGGCCGCCGTCTTCAGTTCTGTCTGGTGCTGGTCAGGCCTTGGCGATGGCGAGGGCGACCCCGGCGATCGTCAGGTTCAGGGTCGTGCTGGCGATGAACAGGCGCGTGATGGTCTGGTGGAGGTCGACCTTGATTTCCGCCACGCTGGTGGCCGTCTCGCGACGCGCCTCGGCGATCTCGGTGCGGAGGAGTGCGGCTTCGAGCTGGACGAGCTCTCTGGTCGCCGGCTCCTCGACCTCTCTTGCAGGGAAGTGGGCGAGCACAGCGGCGGTCTCCTCCTCTCCGATGATGGGGCTGAGCTTGCGGAAGATCGAACGGCGGAGCTTCTCCGAGATGGCCACTGGGGTCGCCATGGTCGAGTGGTCTGGCTCGGGGAAGTGGGGACCACGCTACGGCGACGACACGGTGCCGTCTACGGTTGATCGGGGGTCCGGATGAGCATGCGCATGCTTCGGCTGGCGGTTGCGTCGCTGATCGTCGTGTTCGGGTGCACGTCGGAGGAGGCGTCGTTCCCGCGGGTGGAGCGGGACCGGCCGGTGGTTGCGTGGACCGGTGACCGGGTGTTCGTGTACGGCGGGTCGCGGGAGCCCCCGACGACCGGCACCAGCTGGCCCGCGCCCTACGGGGACGCGGCGCTCTGGAATCCGGCGACGGGGGACTACGAGGCGATCGCCGAGCCGCCGTTCGAGCTCCCGCTCAACGTGGGCGCCGGTGCCGTGGTCGCCGACGGATCCGTGGTCCTGGTGGGTGCGCTGTGCGAGACGGTGGCGTACACCCCCGACAACGCCTCGACCCGATGCGATCCGGGCACGTTGGCCGCCGCCCGGTACTCCATCGACGACGACTGGCGGGTGCTCACGCCGCCGCCCGACCTGGCCGCCTACGAGAACGCCTCGATCACGGGCCTCGGGGCGACCAGCGACGGGCGTGCCGTGTTCTCGGTCGCGTCGCGTGGACGTCGCTTGTGGGCGGTCGACGGCGACGATCGATGGGAGGCGCTCCCGCCGTACCCGGGGACAGTGCAGGCGTACGTCGGGCCCCTGTGCTTGGCAGGCGACACCGTCATCGCCGCCAGCCGGAACCCCGATCGAGCGGTGGTGCACTTCGCCATGGCCCTCGATGACGCCACTCCGAGGTGGCGTGAGCTGGATGCGCCGGAGGGGCGGCTGTGCGGTGAGCCGGACCCGCTCGTCGAGTGGCCGCCGGGCGGGACCGAGCCGGTGGTCACCGGACTGCGGGAGTGAACGGAGCGTCTAGGGTCTGGCGCCATGGAATCGGAAACGGCTGAGATCTCGATCGACGCTCCGCCCGCGGACGTGTGGGCGGTCGTGGGGGACTTCGGGGGGCTGATCTGGATGCCCGGGATCGAGGAGTGCACGGTCGACGGGGACGTGCGCACGATCTCGATGATGGGCATGGAGATCAAGGAGCAGCTGAAGTCGCGCGACGACGACGCCCGCGCCATCGCCTACTCGATCGTCGAGGGGCCCGTGCCCGTCGACAGCCACCTCGCCACCATCACCGTCCACGACGGCGACGACGGCGGCTCACGCGTGACCTGGCAGGTCGACATCGAGCCCGAGGGCGCGGCGATGTTCAAGGACATCTACCAGGGTGCCCTCGGCGCCCTGAAGGAGAAGGTCGAGACCGGGGCCTAGGTCCCGGCTTCGGGGAGCTCCTCGGGAGGCACGCCGCTGGCGGCGTCTTCCCGCTCGACCTCCGCTACGGCCTTCTCCTCCGTGGTCGCCAGGAGGCGGCCGGTCTGGCGTCGCACCCGGCCCAGATTGCCGACCAGCGCCGCCACCAGCGTCACCAGGAAGATCTGGCCGACCAGCGCCTCGATCATGGCGAACGACCGCGCCATCTGGCCCACGGGCACGATGTCGCCGTAGCCCAGCGTGGCGAGCGTGACGTAGGAGAAGTACAGGAGCCCGAACTGCGGGCTGGGCCCCAGGTCGCCCTTGAAGGCGTCGTGGTCCAGCGCCCACATGCCGTGGTAGGCGAACGCGAACGCCATGCCGAACAGCAGGTAGGCGCAGATGGCGCCGAGCACCGTCTGACCCGAGATCACGAGGTGGGAGAAGATCCGGCGCAGGATCACGACCGGCGTGATGATCACCAACACGCCGAGCAGCAGGCTCGAGAAGGCGCCCGAGTCGCTGACCCCTGCGGCGGCGTTGCCGGCGAGGCTGAGGACGGCGACGACCACCATGGCCAGGGCGATGCGGTGGGTGCGGGGACTCACGTGGGAGATCCGCAGGGCGAGGAGGAGCACCCCGGCCATCACCACGCCCTGGACGGTGGCGCCCCACTTGTTGTCGTCCAGGAAGGGGATCAGCACGAACTGGAGCAGGATGACCACGAGGAGCAGCCCGTAGCTGTCGACCAGCTTCGGCGGCTTGGCCGCACCCTCCTCACGCCCCACGGCTCCGTTTGCTAGCACACCCGCCGGTACGATCGGCTCCATGGACCAGCGCCCCCCTCCGGACCCCGCCAAGCTCCTCGCGCACTGGATGGAGTGGGAGAAGGGTGAGGTCACCCCGGGCACGGTCATGAAGAACCTCAAGGTCGGCGGCCTGCGAGAGCTGCTCGAGGCCATGGTCGAGCCGCCCACGCCCTGATGGCCGCCGCGCGCGGCGGCTCCCAGGTCATCCCCCGGCCGGCCGACCACCGCCCCGGGGGCCCGCCCCCGTGGGCGCACCTGTCGCCGGACGAGCGGCGGGTCCCCGTCGACCGGGTGGTCGACGCCGTGCGCCGCCTCGGCGAGCCCCGGCCCATCGCCGGCGGTGCGCCCCCGGGCGCCCGGCCGTCGGCGGTGCTCGTCCCCGTGTACGAGGAGGCCGGTGAGGCCGTCCTCGTGCTGACCCGTCGCGCCCAGCACCTGCGGGCCCACAAGGGCGAGGTCAGCTTCCCCGGCGGACGCCGGGAGCCGGGCGAGGCGCCGAGCGAGACCGCGCTCCGGGAGGCCGAGGAGGAGACCGCCCTCCCGCCCGCGGCCGTCGAGGTCGTCGGCGAGCTCGACCCGCTGGCCACCTTCTCGAGCAGCTCGCTCATCGTGCCCGTGGTGGGCCGCCTCGGTGCCCGCCCCGACCTGGTGGCCCACGAGGCCGAGGTCGAGGCGATCCTCCACCTCCCGGTGTCCGAGCTGCTGCACGAGGACACCTACCGCGAGGAGCTGTGGCGGTTCCCCCAGGGGTACCACGCGCTCTACTTCTTCGAGGTCCCGGGCGACACCATCTGGGGAGCGACCGCCCGGATCCTCCACCAGCTGCTCTCCCTCGTGACCGGGACGGGACGATGACCGACGACGCACCGATCGAAGCGCCCCCCTCGTTCCACATGACCCCCGACGAGTTCCGCCGCCGGGGCTACGAGGTCGTGGACTGGCTCGCCCGCTACTACGAGGAGGTCGAGCGGTACCCCGTCCTCTCGCAGGTGGCGCCCGGCGAGGTGCGGGCGGGCCTGCCGGCGTCGCCGCCCGAGCACCCCGAGCCCTTCGACGAGGTGATGGCCGACCTGGAACGGGTCATCCTGCCCGGTGTCACCCACTGGCAGTCCCCCAACTTCTTCGCCTACTTCCCGGCCAACTCGTCGGGGCCGTCGGTGCTCGGCGACCTGCTGTCGTCGGGCCTCGGCGTGCAGGGGATGCTCTGGGCCACCAGCCCGGCCTGCACCGAGCTCGAGACGGTCGTGCTCGACTGGGTGGTCGACCTGCTGGGCCTGCCGGACGGCTTCCGCTCCGGTGGCGCCGGCGGCGGGGTCATCCAGGACTCGGCGTCGAGCGCCACCCTGTGCGCGATCGTCGCCGCCCGTCACCGGGCCGCCCCCGACGGTGACCTCACGGGGTTGGTGGCGTACACCTCCAGCCAGGCCCACTCGTCGGTCGAGAAGGGCATCCGGGTCGCGGGCCTGCCGGCGGCCTCGCTGCGCACCATCGACGTCGACGAGACCTTCGCCATGCGGCCCGACGCCCTGCGCGCCGCCGTCGAGGCCGACCTCGCCGCGGGCCTCCGGCCGTTCTTCGTCTGCGCCACCGCCGGCACGACGTCGTCGACCGCGCTCGACCCGGTCCCGGCGATCGCCGACGTCTGCGAGGCCCACGGCCTGTGGCTGCACGTCGACGCGGCCATGAGCGGCTCGGCCGCGGTCGTGCCCGAGCTGCGCTTCGTGAACGACGGGCTCGACCGGGTCGACAGCTACTGCTTCGACCCCCACAAGTGGCTCTTCACCAACTTCGACTGCGACTGCTTCTACGTGGCGGACCGCACCGATCTCATCGGGGCGCTGTCGGTGCTGCCGGAGTACCTGCGCAACGCCGCCTCCGAGGCGGGGGCGGTGGTCGACTACCGGGACTGGCACGTGCCACTCGGCCGGCGCTTCCGGGCGCTCAAGCTGTGGCTCGTCATCCGCCACTACGGCGCCGAGGGCCTGCGCCACCACGTCCGCCGCCACGTCGAGCTCACCCGGGAGCTGGTCGGATGGATCGAGGCCGACGACCGCTTCGAGCTCGCCGCGCCGGTGCCGCTCAACCTCGTCTGCTTCCGCCACGTCGGCGGTGACGACGCCAACCAGGCGATCCTCGACGGCTGCAACGCCTCGGGGGCGCTGCACCTCACCCACACCCGCCTCGACGACCGCCTCACCCTGCGGCTGTGCGTGGGCCAGACCCACACCGAGCAGCGCCACGTCGCCGCGGCCTGGGACCACATCACCGCCCTGGCCTGAACGGCCTCAGCGACGGGGCACCGTGGCCGCCGCGCCGCGGAGCAGCGGCGCCAACTCGTCCCACATCGCCGCGGCCACGATTCGGGCCCCCTCCTCGTTCGTGTGGACCTCGCTGATGTAGAGCTCGCCCTCGCGACCGTCGAGCACGTGGGACAGGTCGACGACACCGGCAGGGAGGGCATCGGTGACCGAGCGGCTCCAGCCGGCCTCGATCGGCTGCCAGAACGACCGGATGGGCACGCCGGCCCGACCCGCGGCATCGCGGATCCGGTTCGTCGAGCGGCGGTAGATCCTCAGCGCCGCCTCCTGCTGTGCGTCCGGGGTGGCGCTCGACGGGGTCGCCTGCCAATCGGGCACGGGGTCGTGGCCCGTCAGGTGCCGGAGGAGGCGCCACGTGGCGCTGCTCCGCGCGTAGGCCTCGACCAGTTCCTGCGGCCCGCCGAGGTAGCCGGGCTCGGTCTCGTGCTCCTCGTGCCAGCGGGAGGCAAGGGCCTGCAGGCTGCTCGCGCCGTAGTGGGTCGGGTCCCTCGAGTACTCGAACCGCTGCACCAGGAACTCGTTGAAGCCGTCGTAGAAGACGACGAGGTCGAACTGGCGGCCGGCGGCGAGGAGGCGCTCGAAGTACTCGTGCTCCTGCCACGACACCCAGGCCGGGAAGCCGTAGTTGTGGACGACGACCGGGATGCCCTCGGCCTCGGCCTGTCGGGCGAACGCCGAGGGGATGGTGTGCTCGTCGCGCTGGCCGATCCCGAAGGTCGTCGAGCCGCCGAAGAACGCAACCTCCAACGGCTCGACGCCCGCAGGGACCTCGGGTCGGTACGACCGCCGTTCACCGTCCTCCACGTTGAGGAAGCGACCGGCGAACGGGTGGGGTGCGCTGACGAGGTACGGCACGTAGACCGGCGCCGCGAGCTGGTACGCCGCGAGCTCCTCGCCGAACGTGGCGGCCCACGGTTCGTCGCGGATGTTGGGCATGGCCATGGCCTGGGCGGCCGCCTGCTGCTTCTGCACGAGGGCGTCTCCCCGGTCCGGCGGTCGCAGCCACGTCGTGCCGCTCAGCACGGCGCCGGCGACGACGTCCGCCACGAGGACGACGGCGGTGACCCCCACCAGCGTCATCGCACTGGCCGGCCGCCGGTGGGGCGAGGGGGGCACCGCCGGCACGGTGGTCGGTGACGAGGCCGGCGGCCGGAGCGGCGTAGCCGTCGCGCGCCGGTCGGACACCCGTCGGGCGGGGTCCAGCGTCGACCAACCGGCGCCTCCGTGCCGCGGCGCGAGCGGTCGACGGGCGAGCCGGCCCACGAACCAGGCCGGGACGACGACGACCACGAAGACCGCGAGGAGGGCGGACCACCACGCCGCGGCGACCAGGTGGCCCACCACGAGGATGACGGCGCCTCGGGCGCGGGCGCGGGTCCAGCGGGCACGCCGGGCGAGGGACCATCGACGCCGTCGGTCGAGGACGAGCCACTGGGCGGTCCCTCCGACCACGGCCCCGGCCACGATCGCCGCGGCCGGGGCGAGCACGGCGAGCACGCCGAGCCCCAGGGTCACGGCGCTGACGGCGGGCACCAGGCCGCGCTCATGCCGTCGCGCTTGTCCCCGTTCCGTCCTGACGAGACGGCCGGCATTGTCGGCTTCGCCCCACTGGATGGGGCGAGCATACGACGCCGGTGCCGACCGCGCCGGGCGGCCATTTCGTGTGACCCGTCGGTGCACACCTCGGCGTGCACGTCGGCGTGCACGGCCCCGCTCGGCACGCCGCCATCGCCGGCCGCCGTGGGGGGCGGGGGAGGGGCGGGTACCGTTTCGGGCATGCCGGTGACCGTGACCTTCGAGGGCGACGACCACGCGCACGTCGTCAAGCAGGTGCGCGAGTGGCTCGAGACGGTGGAGGCGCAGCCGCCGGGGCCGCTCACCCCGTCGGAGGCCATCGCCCAGGGGGCCGAGGTCACCAAGGACGCACTGCGCATCATCGCCCAGGCCGCGCCGGCGCCGATCGCCCAGAACGAGGTGTTCAAGCGCCTCACCGCCATGGGCTACAAGGCCACGGACACCACCAAGGACGCCCTCATCACCGGGGTCGGGGCCATCGAGGACGCCACCGGCGGCGGCGTGGTCAAAGAGGTCCGCGACACCGGTCGTGACGCCCTCTACGAGATGAACGTGGCCGTCGCGAAGCAGATCCTCAAGCAGCTCCACGGCACCTGAGCGGCGCCGTCGCGGCTCAGTCCTCGGCCCCCGACGCCCTGGCGGCGAGCTCGGGACCGATCTCGGCCCAGATGGACTCGGCCATGAGGCGGGCCCCCTCCTCGTCGGTGTGGACCTCGTCGATGTAGCGGTCGTCCTCCTGGCCGTCGAGGACGTGGCTCACGTCGATGACGCCCTCGGGCAGGTGGTCGGTGATCGACGGCGGCCAGCCCGAGCGCTGCGGCTGCCAGAAGAACCGGGCCTCGGTGCCGTGCTCCCGGGCGAGGGCACGCACCAGGTCCGTGGCTCGGCCGTAGACGTCGAGCGCCGCGGCGGCCTGGTCCTCGGGCGTCGCCGCAGCGTGCTGGATGCCGCCCTGCGCCGCGCCAGGGTCGGGGTCGGCCTTGCCCAGGAGTAGGGCGACGCCGCTGTTGCGACGGTACGTGTCCGCGAGGTCGGCGAGGCCGTCGGTGAGCCCCGGCTCGACCTCGTGGAGGTCGTGGTAGTCGGCGGCCATGCCGGACATCACGTCGGCACCGAGGTGGGTCGGGTCGGCGGAGTAGCCCGTGCCCTGGACGAGCAGCTCGTTGAAGCCGTCGTAGAAGACCACGAGGTCGTACTCCTCGCCGGCGGCGAGGAGCCGCTCGAGGTACTGCAGCTCCTGCCAGCTCACCCAGCCGGGCAGGCCGTAGTTGTGGACCTCGATCGGCACGCCGGCCTCCTCGGCCAGGCGGGCGATCTCGGACGGGATGGTGTGCTCGTCGCGCTGGCCGACGCCGAACATCGTCGAGCCGCCGAAGAACCCCACCCGCAGCGGCTGCTCGCCCGGCGGGAGCGGGGCCTCGTACCCGTAGGAGCGGCGCTCCTCGTCGCTGGTGTTGAGGTACTCGCTGGCGAAGGCACGAGGGGCGCGGACCAGGAAGGGGGTGTAGGTGCCGCCACCGAGCTGGTAGTCGATCAACGCGTCGCGGTAGGCGGGGGCCCATGGCTCGTCGGCGATCGGCGGGGCGGCCATGGTGGTGGTGACGGCGGCCTCGACGTAGCGGCGGGTGTCGCCCCGCGGCCCGTCGCGCAGCCCGGTCGCCGCGAGGGCGGCGCCGAGGGCCAGGTCGGCGAGCACGAGGACCGCCACGACGCCCAGGCCCACGAGGACCGGGTGCCGGCGGCGGGCGCGGACCGGTGCCGGGGCGGGCCCGTCGCCGGCCGCAGGGTCGCCCGGGGCCCCGCCGACCGCGGGGCCACCGGCGGCACCACCGGCGGCACCACCGGTGCCGCTCGACGCGAACCCCCGCTCGGTGGCGTAGGTGCGACGGTCCCGGGTGGGCGCGGCGAGGGCGGTGCGGGCGATCCACCCGTCGCCCGCCACGCCCCGGGGACGCCCGAGCCCACGGCGCCGGAACGGGAGTCCCAGGGCCCAGACCGGGACCACGACGACGACGAACACCAGGCCGAGCAGCACCCACGACAGGACGAGGCCGACCCCGTGGCCGACCGCGTGCGCCAGGCGGCCCAGGCCGCGCTCGAAGCGCGCGGCGAAGCTCGGGGACACGGCCTTGGCCTGGAGCACCCCGGCGAGGGCGACCACCACGGCCAGGGTGAGCCAGAGCCAACCTCGGACCGCGAGGAGGGCCGCGGCCACGAGCGCGCCGACGGGGAACAGCAGCGCGAACCAGCGCTCCTGGCCGCGTGCGGCCGGTTGCTCGATGGGCCCCCACGGGGTCGTGCTCACGGTGCTCAGCGGCTCGCCTTCCCGGTCGAGCGTCCATGATCGCCCACCGGGGTCGCCGTCGTGCCGTCACCCCCGTCGACGGGCGCGGCCGCGTCGGGGGCGCCCCGGTACCACCAGGCCGCGACCGCGCCGGCGCCGAGCGCCGCCACCAGGGGCACCACCGGGTAGCGGTAGTGCGGGTCCACGACCCCGCCGAGGATGGCGAGGGTGTAGAGCGCCACGGGCACCCACAGCACCAGGGCCCGCCGGCAGGCCCGCACCGCGATCAACCCGGCCAGGGCCGCCCCGCCCACGAGCCACCCCCACCAGTCGGCGAGGGACTCGAGGGGGCCGTGCCACGCGCCCGCCCAGCCCGGGTCCTCGAAGTTGCGGGCGCCGTCGACGACGCGGCCCTCGCTGCTCCACGTCTCCCAGAGCTTGCGCAGCTCGAGGGGCACCTCCTGGGCGGGGTGGGTCGCCGCCCAGCGGATGCCGCGGCCGGTGGCGTCGCGGTACCAATCCGCCTCGTCCACGTCGACAGGCATCACCTCGGCCTCGGTGGGCGACAGGCCGTAGAGCTCCCCGAACCGCCGCTCGGCGTAGGGCGAGGTCCCGTAGCAGTCGTCCTGGATCTCCTGGGAGAGCTTCTCCGGCTCCCAGAGGGCGAGTGCGTCGTCGTGGTGGCCGAAGCAGACCGCGCCGGCGTTGTTCGTCGACGCCGGCGACCAGAAGCCCACCTGCACCCCGTTGCGGACCGTCCAGGGCACGAGGCAGGCGATCGCGACCCCGAGGGTGACGAGGGTCGGCCGCAGGGCCCCCCGCCACGTGCCCCGGTCGGTGCGCAGCGCCAGCGCCGGGGCGGCCAGGCCGATCACGCCCGGGCTGCGGACCAGGAACGCCACCGCCACGAGCGCCCCGACGAGGGCCCACCGTCGCGTCGAGGGGGCGGCGGCGGCCCACGACGCCACCACGAGGGTGCCGAGGAAGAACGGCGTGAAGGCGGTCTCGGTGTGGGGGGTGGCGGTCCAGAAGACGAGGGCGGGGCAGAGCGCGACCAGCCACGCGGTGGCATTGCGGGTGGACGGCCCGAGCCAGCGGCTCGCCAACCACGCGGCCAAGGCGATCGTCGCGGTGCCGGCCACGACGTTCACCAGCGAGGCCGTGAACGCGGTGCTGGCCCACCCCGTGACCCGGGCGAGGCCGACGAACGGCGCCAGCAGGGCCGGGTAGCCCGGCGGCCAGAACGCGCTGGGGTCGCCACCGCCCCCGAACCGCAGCGTCTCGCCGTGCGAGAACGCGACCGCGATGCGCAGGTACTCCGCCGGGTCGCGCAGGCCGGTCGGCGTACGGGTGGCCACCACCACCCAGGCCAGGCGCAGGAGGCCGCCGACCACCACGGCCGCGACGAAGGGCCCTCGGGGCGCCTCGGCGCGTCGGCGCCGCGGCGGTCGCGGCGGCCGCGCCGGTCGGGGCGCGGACGGCGGGCGGGGCGGGGCGGCCGGTGGCGCGGCGGCGGCCGCCGGGGCCGCCGCCCGGCGCGCGGTCGGGCGCCGCGGGCGGAGGCGGGCCCACTGCACCACGAAGAGCGCGCCCACGCCCACGGCGAGCAGGGCCGCGAGCCGCTCTCCCAGGGCCGCCGACATGGGGCGACGCTACCGCGGCGCCCCGGCCCCCCGAACGGCGCGGGAACCCGTCGTCGGCCACCTCGGACCCGAGCGCCGGCCGACTAGACTGACCACCTTCACACGGGCTGAGCAGACAGCGGACGACAACAGACAAGGGGTGTGCCGGCGTGGCTGAGATCGAGATCGGGATCGGCAAGTCGGGGCGGCGGGCGTACGGGTTCGACGACATCGCGATCGTCCCGAGCCGCCGGACGCGCGACCCCGAGGACGTCGACATCACCTGGGAGATCGACGCCTTCACCTTCGACCTCCCGCTCATGGCCTCCGCCATGGACGGCGTCGTCAGCCCCGCCACCGCCATCGAGATCGGCCGCCTCGGCGGCGTCGGCGTGCTCAACCTCGAGGGCCTGTGGACCCGCTACGAGGATCCCGAGGCGCTCTTCGAGGAGATCTCGGAGCTGTCGCCCGAGAAGGCCACGCTGCGCATGCAGGACATCTACTCGGCGCCGATCATCCCCGAGCTCATCGGGGAGCGCATCCGCCAGATCAAGGAGGCCGGCGTCGTCTCCTGCTGCTCGGTCACCCCGCAGCGCACCGAGGCCTTCGCCAAGGAGCTCCTCGACGCCGAGCTCGACCTGCTCGTCATCCAGGGCACCGTCGTGTCCGCCGAGCACGTCTCCAAGACCGTCGAGCCCCTCAACCTCAAGCGCTTCGTCCGCGAACTCGACATCCCCGTGATCGTGGGCGGTTGCGCCAGCTACCAGGCCGCCCTCCACCTCATGCGCACCGGTGCCGCCGGCGTGCTCGTCGGCGTCGGCCCCGGCCACGCCTGCACCACCCGCGGCGTGCTCGGCATCGGCGTCCCCCAGGCCACCGCCATCGCCGACGCCCGGGCCGCCCGCATGCGCCACCTCGACGAGACCGGCGTCTACGTCCACGTCATCGCCGACGGCGGCATGGGCACCGGCGGCGACATCGCCAAGGCCATCGTCTGCGGCGCCGACGCCGTGATGATCGGCTCGCCCCTCGCCGCCGCCTCCGAGGCGCCCGGTCGGGGCTACCACTGGGGCATGGCCACCTTCCACCCGACGCTGCCCCGCGGTGCCCGGGTCAAGACCACCACCCGCGGCACCCTCGAGGAGATCCTCGTCGGCCCCGCCCACGAGAACGACGGCCGCATGAACCTGTTCGGCGCCCTGCGCACGTCCATGGCCACCTGCGGCTACGAGTCGGTCAAGGAATTCCAGAAGGCCGAGGTCATGGTGGCGCCCGCGCTGCAGACCGAGGGCAAGGTGCTCCAGAAGGCCCAGGGCGTGGGGATGGGCCACTGACCGGGATCCCCTCGTGACCGAGGAGGTCACGCCGACGGTCCTGGTCGTCGACTTCGGGGCCCAGTACGCGCAGCTCATCGCGCGGCGGGTGCGCGAGGCCCACGTCTACAGCGAGATCGTCCCCCACTCGATCACCGCCGAGGAGGTCGAGCGGCGCGCCCCGGCGGCCATCATCCTCTCCGGCGGGCCGAAGTCCGTGAACGTCGAGGGCTCGCCCCGCCTCGACCCCGCCATCTACGACCTCGACGTGCCGCTGCTCGGCATCTGCTACGGCGCCCAGCTCGTCGCCCTCCAGCTCGGCGGCGAGGTCGCCGGCACCGGCAAGGGCGAGTACGGCCGCACCGAGCTCGAGGTCACCGAGCCCGGCGTGCTGCTGCACGACTACCCACCCGCCACCCAGAGCGTCTGGATGAGCCACTTCGACTCGATCGTGGCCGCCCCCGACGGCTTCACCGTCACCGCCCGCACCGCCGACGTGCCCGCGGCCGCCTTCGAGGACCCCGACCGGCGCCGCTTCGCCGTGCAGTTCCACCCCGAGGTCCACCACACCCCCCAGGGCCAGGCCATCCTCGAGCGCTTCCTCTACGAGGGCGCCGGCTGCTCGCCGTCGTGGACCATGCGCTCGATCATCGACCAGTCCGTCGAGGCCATCCGCGCCCAGGTCGGCGACGAGAAGGTCATCTGCGGGCTCTCCGGCGGCGTCGACTCCGCGGTGGCCGCCGCCCTCGTGCACAAGGCCGTCGGCAGCCAGCTCACCTGCGTGTTCGTCGACACCGGCCTCATGCGCAAGGACGAGGGCGACCAGGTCGTCGAGACCTTCCACCGCCACCAGGGCATCGAGCTCGTCCACGTCCGTGCCGCCGACCGCTTCTTCGAGCGCCTCGCCGGCGTCGTCGACCCCGAGGAGAAGCGCAAGACCATCGGCGAGCTCTTCATCCGGGTCTTCGAGGAGGCCGCCGGCGGGCTGTCCGACGCCCGCTTCCTCGTCCAGGGCACGCTCTACCCCGACGTCATCGAGTCGGGCACCCCCGACGCCGCCAAGATCAAGAGCCACCACAACGTCGGCGGCCTGCCCGAGGACATGGACTTCGAGCTCGTCGAGCCCCTCCGCAGCCTCTTCAAGGACGAGGTCCGCGAGGTCGGCCGCGAGCTGGGCCTGCCCGACGAGATCGTGTGGCGCCAGCCCTTCCCCGGCCCCGGCCTCGGCGTGCGCATCATCGGCGAGGTCACCCCCGAGCGGGTGGCCATCCTCCAGCACGCCGACGCCGTCGTCCGCGAGGAGATCAAGGCCGCCGGCCTCGAGCGCGAGATCTGGCAGGCGTTCGCCGTGCTGCCCGACATCCGCAGCGTCGGCGTCATGGGCGACGAGCGCACCTACGCCTACCCCATCATCGTCCGGGCGGTCACCAGCGAAGATGCCATGACCGCCGACTGGGCCCGGCTGCCCTACGAGGTGCTCGAGCGCATCTCGTCGCGGGTGATCAATGAGGTGCGCGGCGTGAACCGCGTCGCCTACGACATCACCTCCAAGCCGCCTGGCACCATCGAGTGGGAGTGACGGGGGCGTCTCGCCACTGACCGGTCGGCGGGTCCTGACGGCGGACATCCGTTTCGGGCCATGCTCGCCGCTCCTCGCTGCGCTCGTCGCTTGCTGCGCGTGGCCCGAAGCCGTTCCGCCGCCACCCGCCGACCTCCCCGTCGCTGCGGCCGGTTGTTGCCACTCGACGGTGCGTGACGGCTCGGCAGTGCGGGTCGTGATCTCCGCCGTTCCTTGCTTTGGGTCCGGGCCTCCTCGGTGGTGGCCTTGGTCCTGCGGCGGAGCTCGCCGCCTCCCTACCCGGCGGGCTGAGGTCGGCTGGCACGGGCGGTGACTGCGAGCCGGATCCCGCCTCAGGTCCTGAGGAGGTTCAGGCGGTCGTACTGGTCGTTCAGGAGGTCGTCGGTGGGGGCCTCCAGCCAATCCAAGGCGTTGGCGTAGAGGGTTCTCGCGTCGATGGTGCTCCGCACGTCGCCGTCGACGAGGTCGCGCAGGTCGAGGTCGCCGTGGATGCCGCCGTTCACCATGGGGCCGATCGCGAACAGGGTGTTGCCGTTGCCGTGGTCGGTGCCCGTGCTGCCGTTCTCGGCGACGCGGCGGCCGAACTCGCTCGTCGCCACGACGAGGACGTCGTCGGCGCGGCCCTGGTCGGCCATGGCGCCCAGGAAGGCGGTGAGGCCGCCGGCCAGGTCGGCGAGCAGGGCGTGGTGGCGCTCGGGCTGGTTGGCGTGGGTGTCGTAGCCCTCGACGCCGACGACGACGACCTGGGTGCCGATGTCCAGGCCGATCAACTGCGCCGCGGTGGTCAGCAGGGTGGTGGCCGGCGTCGCGTCCACGGCCTGGGTGGGGGTGACGTCGCCGGTCGCCCGGGCCAGCACGTCGACGCCCTCGATGGTGGCGGGGATGACGGCCTGGGCCGCGGCGAGTAGCGGGTCGTCGCTGCGGGGGGCGGCGGTGGCCGTGAACGCCGCGACCACCGCCTCGGGGTCGGTGGCCGGGCCGCTCGGAGCCGTCAGCCGGAACGCCGCCGGCGAGGTGACCACCGTCGACAGGCTGTCGGCGGCGAGCACCCGGCTGTCGGTGCCCAGCGCCACCGCGCGCAGCGGCTCGGGCCGGTCGCCGGCGGTGGCGTCGAGCCAGCGGCCGAGCCACGAGCGGGTGAACGGCGCCTCGCCGCCCGCCCGCCACACGTCGGTGGCCACGAAGTGCGAGCGGCTCTGATCGGGGAACCCGGCCCCCTGGAGCGCCGCCAGGTGGCCCGCGGCCCACAGCGGGGCCAGGTCGGCGAGGGCGGGGTGCAGGCCATAGCGGTCCTGGCCCGCCAGCGCGACCCGCTCCGCCTCGGGGACGGCCACCGTCGGCCGGGCGTCGTGGTAGCGGCCGTCCGCGGGGACCAGCGTGTTCAGGCCGTCGTTGCCGCCCGCGAGCTCGAGCACCACGAGCACCCGGCCCCGCGGGCGGGCGGGCGGCGGGGTGGCGGTGCGCTCCCGCACCTGCTCGCCCAGGAGCTCGTGCCACGCCACCGCCCCGACCGCGGCGGCGCCGGCCGTGGCGCCGGTGAGGGCGAGGAAGCGGCGGCGGCTCAGGTCGGCCATCAGGCGAGCACCAGGTCGGGGGAGGCGAGGGCCACGACCAGGGCGGCCAGTCCGTCGTCGCGGGTCGACGACACGTCGGCAACCGCCGCGGTGGTCGCCGGGCTGAAGCCGGCCGGCCGGCCGAGCGCGTCGGCCAGCGCCCGCAGGTCACCCGCCGCCGCCGCTCGGCGGGCGGGGCCGTCGGGATCGCTCGCGGCGCCGACGAGGCCGGCCAGGTTGTAGCGCTGGGCCGTGGTCGACGAGGTCAGCCACGTGGCGCCGCCGGGCCAGCCGCCGACGTTCGGCGGCCAGAACGGCAGGTGCCCGGCGTCGTACAGGGCCCAGTACCGCGTGGTCGGGTCGAGGGCCGCACCCGTGGCCCGCTGGGCAGCGAGGAGCCACGGCATCGGCCCGAGCACCAGGCCGGCGGTGCGGCCCTCGGCCACGGCCTCGAGCACGGCGCGGGCCAGCACCCTGAGGTCGAGGTCGGCGTCCCGGAAGCGGCGGCCGAGGTCCTCGAGCAGCGCCGGGTCGGCCTCGGGTCCGAGCACGGCCCGCCCGAAGCGGGCGGCGACGAACGGCGCGCACGCCTCGTGGGACACGACGGCGTCGATCACCGTGTCGAGGTCGTGGACCCCCCGCCGCCCCAGGTAGCGCTGCGGGGTGTCGTCGTGGTCGGCGGCCACGAACACACCCCGACCGGCGGCGGCCAGCGGATCGGGGTTGGTGAGGTCGGCGTCGATCCGCCAGCCGGTCAGGGCCCGTGCGCCGGCCCGGACGTCGTCCTCGGCGTAGTTGCCCACGCCGAGGGCGAACAGCTCCAGCAGTTCCCGCGAGTAGTTCTCGTTGGGGGCACCGGCGGCGCTGTCGCCGCCGTCCAGGTACCGCAGCATGGCGGCGTCCACCGTCACGGCCCGCAGGAGGTCGGGGAACGAGCCGAGCCCAGCCCGCCGGAAGAGCCGGATCTGGCCGACCATGGTGGGGACGTGGACCACCACGGCCACGCTCGACACGAGGTGGCCGTGCCAGTACCAGGCCATCCACTCCTCGAAGGGCCGGTCGGCGATGAGCAGCAGGTCGAGCCAGCGGTCCACCGCGTTCGCGGCGCCCTGGCCTCCGTCGGCGAGCGGCAGGTCCACTCCCGCCCACGGATCCGCCGGCGCGGCGGGCACGCCGTGCCCGTCGGGGTCGACGAGGCGGTCGATCACCGCGTCGACGCCGAGGGCCTCGAGGTCGTCGAGCTCGCCTGGCGCGAGCCCGAACCCGGCCCGGCGGTACAGCCGTGCGATCGCCTCCCGCTCGTCCCCGTCCTCTGGCATCTCGTCGCTCGACCTCGGCGGCAGCGTACCGCCGCCCCCGGAGCGGGTCCCGGCGGCCGGGTCGTTACGATGCGGCGCGCTCATGGGCCCTCTCCGACTGGTCGATCGTCGACCCTCGCTCACGGCGGACGAGCTCGCGGCTCGGTTCGTGCCGCCGGCGCGCTTCGCCTCCGTGCGGTTCGGCAACTACGAGCCGAACCCGGCGCATCCGTCGCAGGCCGCGGCCCTCGCCGCGCTCGAGGCCTTCGGCGCATCGTTCTCGTCGTCGTCGTCGTCCGGTGACGGCGGCGGACGGTTCTTCCGGCGGGGACGGGGCGCCACCCGTCCCGTCGGGCCGGCGGCGCTCTACCTCGACGGCGGGTACGGCGTCGGCAAGACCCACCTCGTCGCCGCTCTGTTCCACGCCGTCCCCGGGCCGGCGGCGTACCTCACCTTCGCCGAGCTGACCGCGGTCATCGGCTTCGTCGGGATGGAGGACGCCGTGCGGGCCTTCTCGGCCTACCAGCTCCTCTGCATCGACGAGTTCGAGCTCGACGACGTCGCCAACACGCTCATGGCCGTCACGTTCCTGCGCGGCGTGCTGCCCGGCGAAGAGCGACCGGACGGGACACGAGTGGTCACCACCTCCAACTCGGTGCCCGACCAGCTCGGCGAGGGGCGGTTCGCCGCCGACGACTTCAAGCGGGAGATCGCGGCCATCGCCGCCCACTTCGAGGTGCTGCGCATCGACGGTCCCGACTACCGGGCCTCGTCGATCGCCCCGGTCGAGTCGCTCGACGAGGCCGAGGTGGCGACGGTGGTCGGGCGGGCCGGCGGCCCGGCCTCCGAGGATGACTTCGACTCGCTCCTCGCGCATCTGCGGGTCGTGCACCCGGTGCAGTTCGCCGCGCTGGTCGAGGGCCTCGACACCGTGGTCGTCCGGGGCCTGCACCCGATCGCCAACCAGGGCGACGCCCTGCTCTTCGTCCACCTGGTCGACGAGCTCTACGACGCCGGGATCACCGTTGCGGCGACGGGCTGCGGCGTCCACGAGTTGTTCCCCGAGAGCTACCGGGGTGGCGGCTACCGCAAGAAGTACGGGCGGGCCGAGTCCCGCCTCAGCGCCCTGCTGGCCGAGGCGACCGGCGCCTGACCGTTCCGGCCGCTCACCGGTGACGTTGACCGCCGGAGGCGGGCAGCGCCGAGGATGAACCGGATCGGCGAAGCCGCTCCGAGGGACGAGGAGCCAGTGTCACGCGAGGCGGGCGACGACGGGGGCCATGTCGTCGATGCTGGCGGCGCTGATGCCGATGTAGCTGATGCCGAAGCGCTCGCGCTGCTCGACGAGGTCGTCGATGATCTGCTCCACCGTGCCCGCCAGCGCGTGCGGGCTGGCGAGCGCCGCCTCGGGCGAGAGCCCGAACCCGGGGGCGAGCTGCTCGGCGAGGCCGACCCGGTCGTCGGTGACCATCGCGAGATGGATGCGCACCTGCAGCTCGAGGTCGTCGAAGCGGTCGCCGGCGGCGTCGCGGATCCAGCCGATCTTCTCGGCGGTGTGCTCGGCGGTGCCGTCGGGGCCGACGCTGGCATCGATGCGGCCGCCGTGGAGGTTGAAGTTGAGGCCCACGATGTCGGCCTGCTGGGCGGCCAGGGTCAGGATCCGCTTGCCGCCGCCGCCGATCAGGATCGGCGGGTGGGGGCGCTGGACGGGCTTCGGGGTGCCCTCCAGGCCGGCCAGGCGGTAGTGCTCGCCGGCGAAGTCCACTGGGCCGTCGGCGAAGAGCCCCTTCAAGACGGTCAGGGCCTCGGCCAGGCGGTCGATGCGCACGCCGGCGGGGTCGAGGGGGATGCCGGCCTGCTCGTAGTCGGTCGTCATCCAGCCGGCGCCGATGCCCAGCTCGAGGCGGCCGCCCGAGAGCACGTCGAGGGTGGCAGCCTCCTTGGCCAGCAGCACGGGGTGGCGGTAGTCGTTGGCGTAGGTGAGCGCACCGATGCGCAGCCCGGGGGCGGCCGCGGCGGCGGCCATGAGCCCGACCGTGGGCGCGAACTGGGCGTCGAGGTGGTCACCCATGGTGAGCGTCGAGTAGCCGAGGTCCTCGGCCTTGCGGGCGAGGGCGGTCCAGCCCGCGGCGTCGTCCGAGTGGCCGCACTGGACACCGAAGCGGAAGGGTCGGAGCACCCGGTGAAAGTACTCTGCGGCGATGGCGGACACCCCCGACGGCTGGGACCCACTCGACGACTTCGTGGCCCACGAGGTCACCTACGACGACGAGCGCAAGACCGTGTACCGCAAGGGTGAGGGCCCGGCGGTCATCGTCATCTCCGAGATCCCGGGCATCACCCCCGCCGTCGCCGGCTTCGCCCGGCGGGTCGCCGACCTCGGGTGCACGGTGGCCATGCCCTCGCTCTTCGGCGATCCCGGTCGGCCGATGTCGGCGGGCTACGCGGCGTCGTCGCTGCTCGGCGCCTGCGTGTCGAAGGAGTTCGCCACCATGGCCACGGGCCGCACCTCGCCGGTCACCGTGTGGCTCCGGCACCTCGCCCGCGACCTGCACGACGAGGTCGGCGGCCCCGGGGTCGGCGTGGTGGGCATGTGCCTCACCGGCGGGTTCGCCCTCGCCATGATGGTCGACGAGGAGGTCGTCGCCCCCGTGCTCAGCCAGCCGTCGCTGCCCTTCCCGGTCGGCGGCGCCCGCAAGCGGGACCTCGGCATCTCCGGCGAGGACCTCGCCAGGGTGAAGCAGCGGGTCGACGAGGGCGTCTGCGTGCTCGGCCTGCGCTTCACGGGCGACATGGCCGTCCCCGGCGACCGCTTCGCCCGGCTGCGGGAGGAGCTCGGCGACGGGTTCGTCGGCGTCGAGATCGACTCGTCGAAGGGCAACCCCCACGGCATCCCGACGAACGCCCACTCGGTGCTCACCGAGCACCTCGTGGACGAGCCCGGCCACCCCACGCGGGATGCGCTGGAGCAGGTGCTCGACCTGTTCCGGGAGCGCCTCCTCAGCGGCTGACGCGCGGAAATCCCAGCGTTGTCATGCGACGGTAGGGTGGCCCCGTGCCGCCTGCTGGACCCTCCGCCGACCCCTTCGGGGAGGCGCCGGGCGCGGGTTTCCTCGACGGGCTGAACCCCGCCCAGCAGGAGGCGGTGACCCACCACGACGGGCCGCTGCTCGTCGTCGCCGGTGCCGGCTCGGGCAAGACCCGGGTGCTCACGCACCGCATCGCCCACCTGATCAACCAGCACGGCATCTCGCCGTTCGAGATCCTGGCCATCACCTTCACCAACAAGGCCGCGGACGAGATGAAGCAGCGCGTCGCCGCCCTCATCGGGCCCGTCGCCGCCAAGATGTGGGTCTCGACGTTCCACTCCGCCTGCGTGCGCATCCTGCGCCGGGACGCCGACCGCCTCGACTACCCGTCGTCGTTCACGATCTACGACCAGGCCGACGCGGTGCGGCTCACGGGCTACGTCATCCGCGACCTCAACCTCGACCCGAAGCGCTTCCCGCCGCGGGGCGTGCACGCCACCATCAGCGCGGCGAAGAACGACCTGGTGCGGGCCCACGAGTACGCCGAGCGGGCCCAGGTCATCTACGAGCGCAAGGTCGCCGACGTCTACACGGAGTACCAGGCCCGCCTGCACCGGGCGGGGGCCATGGACTTCGACGACCTCCTGCTGGTGGCGGTCGAGCTGTTCCAGAAGAACCCCGACGTGCTCGAGCGCTACCGCGCCCGGTTCCGCCACATCCTCGTCGACGAGTACCAGGACACCAACCGCGTCCAGAACGAGCTCGTCCTGCTCCTCGCCGGCGGCCACCGGAACGTCTGCGTGGTGGGGGACAGCGACCAGTCGATCTACCAGTTCCGGGGCGCCGACATCCGCAACATCCTCGAGTTCGAGGAGGCGTTCCCCGACGCCACCGTGGTCGTGCTCGAGCAGAACTACCGCTCCACCCAGACCATCCTCGACGCCGCCAACGCCGTGATCGCCAACAACCTCGGGCGCAAGCCCAAGGAGCTCTGGACCGACCAGGGCGGGGGCATGGCCATCGCCCGCTACCACGCCGACGACGAGGGCGACGAGGCCCAGTGGGTCGCCCACGAGATCGCCCGCCTCCACGACGAGGGGGAGGCCCGCTGGGGCGACGTGGCCGTCTTCTACCGCACGAACGCCCAGAGCCGGGTGGTGGAGGAGGCCCTCATGCGGGCCGGCATCCCCTACAAGGTCATCGGCGGCACCCGCTTCTACGACCGGCGCGAGGTGAAGGACGCGCTCGCGTACGTGAAGGCGGTGGTGAACCCCGCCGACGAGGTCAGCCTCAAGCGGGTGCTCAACGTCCCCAAGCGCGGCATCGGCGACAGCACCATCGGCCGTCTCGACGCCTGGGCCAAGGCCCACGGCACGCCGTTCGTCGACGCCCTGCGCGAGGCGCCCGCCGCGGGGGTCAAGGGGCCTGCGGTCAAGGGCATCGCCGCCTTCCTCGCCCTGTTCGAGGAGCTGCGCGAGCTCGTGGGCGAGGGCCCGGCGCCGCTGCTGCGGACCGCCCTCGAGCGCACGGGCTACGCCGCCGAGCTCGAGGCTGAGCACAGCGTCGAGGCGGAGGGTCGGCTGGAGAACCTGGCCGAGCTGGTCGGCGTGGCCCAGGAGTTCGAGAGCGTGGACGAGTTCCTCGAGCAGGTCAGCCTGGTGGCCGACACCGACGAGCTCGCCGAAGACGACTCCTACGTCGTGCTGATGACCCTCCACTCGGCCAAGGGCCTCGAGTACCCCGCGGTCTTCCTCGTCGGCCTCGAGGACGGCGTGTTCCCCCACCTGCGCTCGCTGGGCGAGCCCGACCAGCTCGAGGAGGAGCGCCGCCTCTGCTACGTCGGCATCACCCGGGCCCGCCAGCGCCTCTACCTGAGCCACGCCTGGAGCCGGATGCTCTACGGCGCCACCCAGTACAACCCGCCGAGCCGCTTCCTCGAGGAGATCCCCGAGGCGCTCGTCTCGGTGGTCGAGGGCAGCCGCACTATCGGCCGGCGCCGGCAGACGAGCACCTTCGGCGGGGAGGGCAGCTGGTCGTCGCGGAGCAGCGGGTCCCGCTCGTCCGACGGCGGCGGTTCGTCGTCGATCGGGCGCCACCGCGACGACGTGGTCGAGGCCGCGCTGCGGCCGGCGCCGCCCCAGCCGAGCGGGGCCGACGCCCTCGGGCTGCGCGTCGGCGACGACGTCCGCCACGGCACCTTCGGCGAAGGCGTGATCATCGACCTCGAGGGCGCGGGCGACAAGGCCCAGGCCACCGTGCACTTCCGCGACGTGGGGGAGAAGCGCCTGCTGCTGTCGTGGGCGCCGCTCGAGAAGCTCTGAGGAGCAAGCGCCGAGCGGCGAGCGGCGGCGGTGCCGCCGTCAGGCCGAGCTAGTTCGCGTCGGCCTCGTCGGTCGGGTCCGCCTCCCAGATGAAGCTGGCCTCGGCCGACGGGTGGTCGTTGCCCTCCCCCGGGGAGGCGACGGTCGCCCCACCGTCGGGCACGTCGGTGAGCGTGAAGGTGAAGCGGAAGGTCTGCGCCGCGGGCGAGTCCTCGACCGAGAAGGCCGCGACGGGGTCGCCGGCGGCGAGCTCGCTGAGGGTGCCCTGGTACACGGTCGCCTGCGGGGCGAACCCGGTGCAGTCGTGGAAGGCGCCGCCCTCGCCGCGCTCGACCTGCACGTCGAGGAGGTCGGCGAGCTCCCCCTCGGCCTCGCTGGCGAGGGTGACCCGGACCGGTAGGACGTTGCCCTCGTAGCTGACCACGATGCAGTCCCGCTCGGGCCGGTCGGGGACCATGTCCTGCACGGCGAACAGCGAGCTGCCGTAGTCGTCGTCGGTGAGCTTTACCGACCCCGCGGCGAAGCTCACGTCGGCGCCGGCGTCCTCGGTGGTGAAGGCGGCGCGCGACCGGGTCACGACGAGGATGCTCACGATCAGCAGCGCGATGGCGGCGGCGATCGACCGGGCGGTGGTGCGGCCGACCGTCGCCTCCTCGGCGGCGACGTCGATCGGCCCGCTCTCGCGCTCGAGGATCCGGCTCATGCGCGCGCTCCGGCGGCCACGCGCGCATCGACGGGCGCGGGCACCCCGCCCAGCAGCACGGAGATCTGGTCCGGGCCGGTCGGGCGGTGCAGCAGGTAGCCCTGGATGAGGTCGGCGCGCATCTCCCGGAGCAACTGGAGCTGGTTCTCGGACTCGATGCCCTCGGCGATGACCCGGAGGCCGAGCTCGTGGGCCAGGCCGATGACCGAGCGCACGATGGCCCGGTCGAGGGACTCCTCGCCCGCGAGACCGTCGACGAACACCTTGTCGATCTTCAGGACGTCGAGGGGGAGCTCACGGAGATGGCGCAGCGACGTCTGACCCTGGCCGAAGTCGTCGAGGGCGAGGCGCACGCCCCGGGCCCGCAGCGCCGACAGCAGGTCGACCAGCTCGCTGCCCAGCGCCACGACGTTCTCGGTCACCTCGAGGAGCAGGGACGAGGGCGGCATCGCGGTCTCGCCGAGGATCCGGTCGAGGTCGGCGGAGAACCCCGGGTGGTTGAGCTGGCTGGGGGACACGTTGACGCCGAGCAGCAGCGAGCCACCGCGGGGTGCCTGACGCCACTGGGCGTGCGAGCGGGTGGCCGTGCGCAGCACCCAACGGCCGAGGTCGACGATGAGGCCGGACTCCTCGGCCATGGGGATGAGGGTGCTCGGCGGGATGGCACCGTGCTGCGGGTGGTCCCAGCGCACGAGGGCCTCGACCGCCACGATCGACTGGTCGTAGGCCCGGTAGACGGGCTGGTAGACGAGGCGCAGCTGGTCCCGCTGCAGCGCGGTGCGGAGGTCGGCCTCGAGCTGGAGGCGGGTGACCGAGGCGGTGTCGTGGCCGGCCTGGTAGAGCGCCCAGCGCGCCCGACCGCCGGCCTTGGCCCGGTACATGGCCTGGTCGGCCCGGCGCACGAGCTCGGCCGGATTGGTGAAGGGCCGCGGGGCGATGGCGATGCCGACGCTGCAGCTGATGGCCACCTCGTGGCTCGCCACCACGAAGGGCTCGTTGAGGGCGGTGACGAGTCGTTCGGCCACGACGGTGGCCTCGTCGGCCGTCCGAACCCGGTCGAGCAGCACGACGAACTCGTCGCCGCCGAGACGGCCCACGATGTCGTGGGCGCTGATCGACCCGACCAGGCGCTGGGCCACGGCGATGAGCAGCTCGTTGCCGGCGTCGTGGCCGAGGCTGTCGTTGACCGGCTTGAAGCGGTCGAGGTCGATGAACAGCACCGCGGCCTGCTCGTCCTCGGGGGCGGGCCGCGTGACCGACTCCTCGAGGCGCTGGAGGAACCGCGCCCGGTTGGGGAGACCGGTGAGGCCGTCGTGGAAGGCCCGGTGCTCCAGCTGGTCCCGCATGGCCCGCTGTTCGGCCACGAGCTGGCCGTTGCGCATGGCGACGCCGGCCTGGGCGGCGAGCAGCTCGAGGCACTCGAACTGGGCGGTGCTGACCGAGGCGCCCTCGCGCACGCCCGCCCGCAGCGACGCCGTGGCGCCGAGGGCGTGGAGGGGGCTGGCCACGACGGCCTCGAGGCCGCAGGCGACGAGGTCGGCCTCCTCGGCCGGGTCGTCGGTCGAGCGGTCGGTCACCATCGTCCGGTGGGTGGTGGCGGCCGCCACCGCGCCGCCGGCCGGGTGGTCCGGTGCCGGGAGGTGGTGGGTGCCGGTGCTCTGGGTGCCGGTCACGAACCAGGAGCCATCGCGGAGCACCGCGAGGTCGACGGCGTCGAAGCCGAGGCCGAGCGCCGAGGACGTCACCGCGGTGACGACCTCGACCTCGAGGCTGGTCACGCGGTGACCGGCCTCGGC
>WBZL01000250.1_pt1 | contig 59214 bp, 52 predicted proteins | sample 5204291 | NCBI WGS metagenome assembly WBZL01 (sample SAMN12344345, study PRJNA552823) | activated sludge metagenome | biome: Activated sludge suspended growth; feature: Nitrification reactor; material: Wastewater; isolation source: activated sludge from nitrification reactor of wastewater... | reverse complement strand
ACCGCCGTCGAGGCGCTTCAGTCCAACGAGGTTTATCTGCCGCGGATACGCCAGCGGTAAGGTCGGAGGCTTTCAGCGCGGCAGATAAACGCTATTCGTTCTATCAGAACACTAAGGATTTCACCTCTCATGCCCTGGAAACACTGGTCCGCCGAGCGCATCGGAATCGCCCTGGCCGTTCTTGCTGCGTTTGGGTTTTCGTTCAAGGCGATCTTCATCAAGCTGGCCTATGCTGCCGCGTCGGTCCATGCGATCACTCTGTTGACGCTGCGGATGAGCTTCACACTCCCGATCGTGCTTTGCGTCAGCCTCTGGGTTGGCCGGTCCACGCCGCGGCTAGCCCGTTCGGACTGGGGACTCCTCATCCTGCTGGGACTGCTCGGCTACTACGGCGCCAGCATCCTGGACTTTGTTGGGCTACAGTACATCTCGGCGGCCCTGGAACGTCTGATCCTGTTCATTTATCCGACGCTGACGGTCCTGATCGGCTGGCTGTTCATGGGTAAACGACTGCAGCGGCGACAAGTGGCCGCACTCGTGCTCTCTTACGCCGGCATCGGATTGGCCTTTGCCCACGATCTCGAGGTCGCTGGCGATGTCCACACGGTACTGATTGGAGCGGCTTTCGTGTTCGGATCGGCCTTGTCCTACGCCATGTATAGCGCCGGCACAGAAACCGCCATCCGGCGACTCGGGGCGATTCGATTCGCCGCTCTGGCGATGACCGTCTCGACCGTCGCAACGCAAATTCACTTTCTGGTGAGCCAGCCCCTCTCTGCACTGGTTCAACCCATGCCGGTGTATCTCTGTGGGATCGGAATGGCGATATTCTCGACAGCATTACCAGTGTTCTGGCAGTCGGCCGCAATTCGCCGGATTGGTTCGGCACAGGCGGTGTTGATCGGTACCCTGGGGCCGGTCCTGACGATATTTTTTGGCTGGGGCTTGCTGGATGAGCCGGTGTCGCTGCCCCAACTGATGGGCGCCGGATTGGTGTTGGCCGGAGTCCTGATGGTTGTGCGCCGGGCGACCACCAGTCACACTGGCAGAGGATACGCAGGCACCGCGCAAAGCGCCAGATCGCAGACTGGATCTGGCGGACTATTGCGGTGAATGTTGGCGGAGTGGACGGGGCTCGAACCCGCGACCCCCGGCGTGACAGGCCGGTATTCTAACCAACTGAACTACCACTCCGTGCTCGTGCTGCTGAATCATTCTTCGGTTGTTTGCGCTCCACAACCGGCATCTGGAGAAGACGTTGCGCTGTGCAAGCTGGGCATTATAGCGAATTTGGCCGGGTGGGCAAGGGGGTGAGCGCAAACTTTCCATCTGTCTCCGCGCGGGCAAAAAGAAGAAGACGACAATGATCACCAGTCCACAACCCACTACAGGCCCTGGCCCAACCGCTGGCGCTGAACTTCCCGGCCTGCTGCTGCGCAATGTCTTCTTCAATGTCTTCTTCTTTTTTCTGGTACTGATGCACGGCCTGCGCCGCCTGCTCCCTCCTTATTGAGCTGATCCGGGTGCACTTGACGTGCGCGGTTGCGACACCGCGCGCATCGCCCGACTCAGACAGCCCGCTCCCATGGCGGCACGGGCCGAAACAGCGTATCGAGTTCGTCGAGAACGACGCGGACCTTGGCCAGTCGGACTCGGCTCGGGGTATAACAGGCGTAGACATGGCGACCGAAGCTGCTCAGCGGCTCATGGTCATCGAGCACCGCGCACAGCCTGCCGTCGGCCAGGTATGAGCCGCAGAGATAGGTGGGCAGGACTGCCATGCCGCGACCCGCGAGAACAGCTTCCAGAACACAATCGACGTTGTTGATGCGAAATCTGCTGTTGACCGGGATGGCCATTTCTTCTCCCTGACGATCGAGCAGCCGCCACACCGCCTTTCCAGAGGGATGCGCATAATCGAAACACTGGTGCCTCGTCAGTTCCGCGGGTGTTGCGGGATGCCCGTAGGTATCGAGATAGGCCGGCGCGGCACAGATCACCCGCTTGACCACGGCCAGGGGTCGGGCGACTGCATCCTCAGGAGGCGTATTGGTCAGGCGCAAGGCCAGATCGATCCGGTCCTCAATCAAGTCGACCAGATCGTCGGTCAACAACAGCTCACAATCAAGTTGTGGATAGCATTCGGTCAAATGCGGCAACAGCGGGGCAATGTACAACCGTCCGAAGGTCAACGAGGCGCTGATGCGGATGATCCCACACGGCACTTCGGTGCCAATCCGGACCGCCAGATCGGCACGGTCAACGACTTCCAGCGCACGCAACGCATGCTGGTAGAATATTTCGCCCGCCGGTGTCAAGCGTAGTTTGCGTGTCGTTCTCTCGAAGAGACGGACAGCAAAAGCTTGCTCGAGGTCGCCGACCTGCTTGCTGATCTGTGCCCGCGTACAGTCGAGACGACGGGCTGCTGCAGCCATGCTGCCGGTTTCGACAATCCTGACAAAGCTTGCCCAACTGCTCAACCAGATCATTTGTCAATTATCCATTGACACGACTGCTTGATTCTACCGCTATTTGTCGCCCAGTTTTGGCACTATAGTTCGCTCGATCCAGCGCCAATTCTGGCCTGGCCAATTGCTGATCATAGGTACCTGCCATGCTGCGTTCGCTCAACCACCCCGGCGTCATGGCCATCACCCTGGCTGCGGCCGGCATCCTGATGGTGACAATGGGAACGCGCCAGTCCTTCGGCCTGATCATCGCGCCGATCAACTCCACAAGCGGATTGGGAATTGCCACCATCAGCCTGGCTCTTGCAATCGGCCAATTCACCTGGGGAGCGATCCAGCCGGTAGCCGGCGCCCTGGCTGACCGTTACGGGCCGCGCGCTGTCCTCACCGGCGGCATCGTCATGCTGGCAATGGGTTGCGCGATTACTCCATACGCCACTTCGGGTTTCGGTCTGGTGGTATCGCTCGGCCTGCTGGCAGCGATCGGTTCAGGCGCCGGGAGCTTTTCAGTGCTGATCGGCGCCGCTGCGCAGCGCCTGCCGCTGGAAGTGCGCGGTACAGCATCGGGAGTGATCAACGCCGGCGGTTCCTTTGGGCAATTCGTCTTCGCTCCGATCCTCCAGAAGGCGATCCAGGCGCTCGGCTGGATGGGCGCGATGTGGGTTCTGGCAGTGATGACCCTGGCGGCGTTGCCCCTGGTGCGGAAGGTCGCCAGCCCGCTGCCGGCCGCGCCGGCCCATGCCGTCGAGCGGGCCGACCAGGGTTTGCGGGCGGCCCTGCGCGAGGCATTCGGCGACCGCAGCTACCTGCTGCTGCATGCCGGCTTCTTCACCTGCGGCTTCCACATCGCATTCCTGGTCACCCATCTGCCGGGCGAGGTCAATCTGTGCGGGCTGCCTCCCGAGGTCGCCAGTTGGTCGCTGGCGATCATTGGCCTGGCCAACATCCTGGGCAGCCTCTATGCCGGTGCCTGTGTCTCCCGCTATCGCAGCAAGTACGTACTGGCGGTCATGTACGGCTCGCGCGCCGTGCTCGTCGCCGCTTACCTGCTGGCGCCGCGCACGGAGCTGACTTTCTACGTCTTCGCTGCCGGTCTCGGGTTTACCTGGCTGGCGACTGTCCCACCGACGGCGGCCATCGTCGGCAAGCTGTTCGGCGTTCGCTATCTGGCCACGCTGTTCGGCATGACCCTGCTGTCGCACCAGATCGGCGGCTTCCTTGGCGCCTGGCTGGGTGGCCTGGTCATTGTCCGTTTCGGCGACTTCGGCTGGATGTGGTACGCCGACATGGCACTGGCCACCGCCGCTGCGCTGATCAACCTGCCGATCCGCGAAGCGCCCATGACCAGGGCGCTTGCTCCGGCCTGAGTGCGGCTTCGAAAAACGTCTTCCTCTTTCATCCTGGATCGCCGACCATGAGCTTACTACGCAGCGACATCACCATCGAACTCCTCAACCAGCAAGGCAGCGAGTACTTACCGGGCTACCTGGGCATCGTGATCCTGTCGCTGGCACCGAACACGCTCAGCAGCAGGATGCCGATCCACAAGCTGCACGTCGCACCCAACGATTTCCTGCATGCGGCCAGCGTCGTCGCGCTGGCCGACACGAGCTGCGGTTACGCGACCATCGCGCATTTGCCGGAAGGTGCACAGTCCTTCACGACCATCGAGCTGAAGAGCAACCATCTCGGCACCGTTAAAGAGGGAAGCGTCGCCTGCACGGCGACCGCCCAACACCTCGGACGCAACACGCAGGTCTGGGATGCGGTGGTAAGCGACGAGGCGAGCGGGCGCAAGCTGGCCCTGTTTCGCTGCACGCAGATGATCCTCTGGCCGAAAGCCGTACACCGGTAGCCCCCGGCACATGGGCTGCCGACAGCTCGGCTCCCTGCATTCCGGCTCATCGCGCATCGCACTTGCCGGAAATATCCAATGAGGCGCTATCGAGATAGCGATGGATCCTGCCTATTGGTGGCCTCAGGGGCGGCTCCTGGCGTTTCGGTCGCGCGGCGAGATTTTTTTCGTCGGCTGAGCGAGGCCTCCCTGGCTGTCGGCCCGCCAACGTCGATAAAGCCATAGCACGGCTCCGGCCGTCAGCAGGAGGCCGCAGCCGCGCGTCAGCGACGCGATCCGGCCATCCAGATGCAGTATGCCCCAGCGACTGAAGATCTCGGTCCAGTCATGATCTCCGCTACCGACCAAGGGGAGTTCCTGAACGCGTGCATCCGCCATGTAGCGGGCAATATTGAAGAGATTTTCTCCCAGCCAGACCAGGGCTGCCGCCAGACCGACCGGATTGCCGGTGCGACGAAAATGCCAGGCCGCCGCAAGCGGGAAAACGAGCTGAAACAGCGTCCCGCCATAGACGGTCGCCCGCGCGCTGAAAATGCCGACCAGCGGGTGACCGGCTTCGTGCAGGGCCAGGTTGGCGCTGTCGAGCAAAGGCACCCAGCCGTCCCTGCCAAACCAGTGAAAACCCAGGCAGACCGCGCCAAAAACCAGCACGGCAAGCAGTCCACCCAGGGAGACCGGAGCTGCGCCGGGAGTAATCTGGAAATTCTCCCTCTCAACGGGAAGTTTCATGGTTCACACCAGTTGATACAGTCGCCCATCATTGCTTGAACGGTTCCGTACGACAAGAGTCGGCGTGGGCGCCGGCATGCCGGGATTCCGGGATTCCGGGATTCCGGGATTCCGGGATTCCGGGATTCCGGGATTCCGGGATTCCGAGATTCCGCAGTGCAAGCTGGCAGCTTCCGTGGATTCACTACCCTTCAGGAGCCGTGTAGATCGGAATGCAACGAACCTCGGTCCTGACGGAATTGGCGATGAAACACTCGTCATGGGCCTGGTGGTGCATCTGATCCAATTGCGCGTGTGTTGGCATGCTTGCACCGGAAAATTGCACCTCCGGACGCAAGGTGACCACCGAGATGACCAGTTTGCCGGCTTCGTTCCTCTCCATGATGCCAGTGGCAGCGTCGCAGTAGCGATCGACGCAATACCTTCGCTTCGCTGCGATTGACAGGAACCAAAGCATGTGACAGCTTGCCAGGGACGAGACAAAAGCCTCCTCGGGGTCGACTGCGAAGATGTCGGACATTGGCACCGGCACGACATGCGGAGATGACGACCCCGGGATCTCGACGCCGCCATCGAAGCGCAGAAGATGCCGCCGGCTGTATCTGTTGCCAAGAAAATCCTGCTCTCCACGGAGCCAAAGAACTTCTGCAGTGTATTCCGACATGTATCGCTCTCCAAGGGTTCGGCACCGCAGGTTTGGCTCTGCATGCCTGATGCTTCGAGGCATTCGGAGATCCTGATCGAGACCGGTTTCAGTAGCGGAATCGGGGAAACGTCCCGGCTACTTTCCAGACCTCAGCATACACCCGAAACGCCGCATCGGGATCTCGGGAGCGCGCAGTCGATTGACCGCGCCTGCCGTGGTCAGTGATACTCCCTGGCGTAGCACTGAATTTTCCATCTTTGCTGGGCAAGTCATGTCTGCAGCGTGCCTGCTCCTGACTTGCCTGCTCTGCGGAGACGATGATGATGACCTTGATCAATCGCCTGGGGCTCTGGCTGTCCTGCCTTGCCTTTGCCGCCGTTGCGGAAGCCGCAGCGGTGCGCTATTACGAACTGCCGCGCGGGGCACGGCCGCACGACGTGGCGCCCGACCCGAAACCCGGCGGCGCGGTCTGGTACACGGCGCAGGGACAGGGCGCGCTCGGGCGGCTCGACCCAATCAACGGCCAGGTCGAACAGATCGGGCTGGGTGAAGGCTCATCCCCGCACGGCGTGATCGTTGGTCCTGACGGCGCACCCTGGGTCACTGACAGTGGGCTGAACGCCATTGTGCGCGTCGACCCGGCGACCCATGAAGTCAGGCGCTGGCCGCTGCCTGGCACCGCCTACGTCAACCTCAACACCGCGACTTTCGACCGGTCCGGCCGCCTGTGGTTCACCGGCCAGGCAGGGTTCCATGGGCGACTGGACCCGACGACGGGCAAGGTGGACGTATGGAAATCGCCGCGCGGCCGCGGGCCCTACGGCATCGCGACCACACCGTCGGGCGAGGTTTACTACGCTTCGCTCGCCGGCAGCCATATCGCGCGCATCGACCTGACGAGCGGCGAGGCGACTCCGATCGACCCACCGACGCCGAATCAGGGAGCGCGGCGCGTATGGAGCGACTCGACCGGACGTATCTGGGTCAGCGAATGGCAGAGCGGCAACGTCAGCGTGTTTGACCCCGCCACCAGAACCTGGAAAGCCTGGAAACTGCCTGGTACTTCTCCGCGCGCCTATTCGGTGTGGGTGGACGAGCGCGACAAGGTCTGGCTGACCGACTTCACGGCCAATGCCATCGTGCGCTTCGATCCTAAGACCGAAACCTTCGAGAGTTTCCCGAGTAGCGCACGCAGCGCGAGCGTGCGCCAGATGGCGGGCCGCAGCGGCGAGGCCTGGGGCGCAGAATCGGGTGCGGATCGGCTGGTGGTCGTGAGATATTGAGTTCACCCTGGCAACGTTCATCGGTGTTGCTCGTGGGATGGCCCGCAGCCGACACCGTGCTTGTGGTGGCAGCGACGTTCACCGGATATCTTGGGCAGTGGCGGGGATATTCTGTATTCTGAACTCGGCACTGAGGTTGACCGAAATGCCGGACGCGCGTACGGGTTGCCCCGTACGCGCGTCCGGATCAGCGCTGCAAGGTGGCTTCGGCTACATCATCCCGAGAGTCTTCGGCAACCAGGTCGACAGGATCGGTACATAGGTCACCACCACCAGGAAGGCGAGCATCGACAACAGCCACGGCCAGACCGCCACGGTCAGTTCGGTAATCCCCATCTTGGTAATCCCCGATGCGACATAGAGGTTGAGCCCGACCGGCGGATGGCACATACCGACTTCCATGTTCACCACCATCAGGATGCCGAAATGCACCGGGTCAATTCCCAGTTTCATCGCCACCGGAAAGAGAATCGGCGCGAAGATCAGCACGATCGACGAAGGCTCCATGAAATTGCCGGCCAGCAGGAGAATGATATTGACCGCCAGCAGGAAGGCGATCATCCCGAGACCGTGACCGAGCATCCAGTCCGCCAGCGCCTGCGGGATGTTCTCGTTGGTCATGATGAACGAGAAGAGCACGGCGTTGGTGATGATGTACAGGAGCATCGCGGACATGTTCGCCGAGTTCAGCAGCACCCGCGCCACATCCTTCATCGACAGATCCTTGTAAACGAAGACCGCGACGAAGAAGGCATAGACCGCGCTCATCGCGGCTGCTTCGGTCGGTGTGAACATGCCGCTGTAGATGCCGCCCATGACCACCACGATCAGCAAGAGCCCCCAGACCGATTCGCGGAAAGCCTTCCAGCGCTCGCCGAACGTTGCCTTCTTCATGCGCGGGTAGTCGAACTTCCTCGCCCGATACCAGGTGACGCCACCGAGAACCATCGCCAGACCGATCCCCGGAATCACGCCGGCCATGAACAGCGCGCCGACCGAGGTATTGGTCGCCACCGAATACATGACCATGACGATCGACGGCGGGATCAGGATGCCGAGCGCACCGGAGGTGGTGATCACGCCCGCCCCGAACTTGTTCGGGAAACCCGCCTTGACCATCGCCGGCATCAGGATCGACCCGATCGCCACGACGGTCGCCGGCGACGAGCCGGAGACCGCGGCGAACAGGGCACAGGCCAGCACTCCGGCCAGGCCAAGACCACCGTACCAGTGCCCGACCATACTGGTCGCGAACTTGATCATTCGTCGCGCCACCCCGCCGTGCGTCAGGAAGTTGCCGGCCAGGATGAAGAACGGAATGGCCATGATCTCGAACTTCTCGATACCCGTGAAAAGCTTCAGGGCGACCGATTCGAGCGGCACCTGCGTAAACATGAACAGGAAACTGAGAACCGTCAGGCCGAGCGAGATCGAGATCGGCATGCCGGTCAGCATCAGGACCAGCAGGATGATGAAAATGATCGAAGCATTCATGATTGCTTACCTCCCTTGTCCGACGAGTCTTCCGGGTGACGCTTCTTGTAGGTCAGGTCGTGCGGATGCAGGTTGTCCTCCATCTGGAACGCATTGATTTCTTCGGCGATCGTCGTCTCGTCGATACCATCCACGTGCCCGTGGTCATGATGCGGCAGCTCACCGGTCCGGATGAAACTCACCGTGACTTGCAGGAAGCGGAAACACATCAGGCTCGACCCCAGTGGAATGGCGCTGTAAACGATCCACGTCGGCCACTCGAGATCCGGTGTGGTCGGTCCCTCGGGAATATCCACCAGGTCCTTTCCGAGAGCCGTATACAGGGCATAGTGGAAGCCGTTTTCCCAAACGAAGTGTGCGCCGAGCGTGCCGACGATGCCGGTGAACAGTGCGCCGGCGAGCAGGCCGAAAACAACAAACTTGGCGCGCGTCCGACCGGTCATGCGGTTGATCAGCACGTCGACACCGACGTGAATGCCGGTGCGCACACCATAGGCCGCACCAAACTTCGCCATCCAGACGAACATGATGATGCACAGTTCCTGCGCCCAGCCAAAGTTGAGAGACAACAACCAGTCCTGCAAGCCGGGAATCGACATGCCCGACAGGTAGCGATGCACGACGGACGCGAAGATGATCGTCGTCGCCGCCGCCATGAGGAAGGTGATCAGCCATTCCTCGAGATGATCCAGTAGCTTCATGTGGAAAACTCCCCATCTGCCTGAAAAAAAGCCCGTCAGGCGTGGCATCCCAACGGGCTGTCTTTTGTCTTATCCAATGATCAGGGTTTGGTCGGATCGAAACCGGTTTCCTTGTAGACCGCCTGCAGGAGATCCTTGCCGATGCGCGACTCCATCTTCAGATGCACGGGCGCCAGCACTTTCTTGAAAGCCTGCCGCTCTTCCGGGGTCAGCGAATAGACCTGCGTCTTGCCGGTCTTCTTGACTGCTTCCAGATCCTTGTCATTCTGCTCCTTGGCGATCTTGTTGGCGTAAGCGGTCGATTCCTTCATCGCTGCTTCGAGCTGGCCACGCACGTCGGCCGGCAGTCCTTCCCAGAATTTCTTGTTGGCGATCACGGCATAACCGAGGTAGCCGTGTTCGGTCAGTGCCAGATGCTTCTGGACTTCAAACATTTTCTGCGTGTACAGGTTGGAAATCGGGTTCTCGGTACCATCGACCACGCCGGTCTGCAGCGCCTGATAGACTTCGGAGAAAGCCATCACCTGCGGCAAGGCGCTCAAGGCGCGGATTTCCTCTTCGAGCACCTTCGAAGACTGGATGCGCATCTTCTTGCCCTTCAGATCGGCCGGCATCTTGATCGGCGTATTGGCCGAAAACGACTTGAAACCGTTATCCCAGAAGGCCAGACCGGTTACCCCCTTGGGCTCCAGTTTCTTGAGCAGACCCTGACCGATCGGCCCCTGGGTAACCTTGTGCAGTTCGGCATAGTTGTCGAAGATGTAGGGCAGGTCGAAGAGTTCGAATTCCTTGACCCCCAGCGGACCAAACTTGGCCAGGGACGGGGCGAGCATCTGCACGGCGCCGAGCTGCAGTGCTTCCATCTCCTCCTTGTCCTTGTACAGCGTCGAGTTGGCGTATACCTCGACCTTGACCTTGCCTTTGGTGAGTTCGCCGGCGCGTTTGGCGAAGAACTCGGCGGCAAGGCCCTTGGGCGTGTCATGCGCCACGACATGGCTGAACTTGATAACGATCGGCTGTTGCGCGAGGACGCTGAAGGGCGTCGCAGACAGCGCACAGGCAGCCAGACCGAAAAGCAGTTTGGAAAATTTCATTTTTTGTCTCCTCCATGGATAAATGATGTGAAATTGGGTACTACACGTCCTGCAGGTGCCAATATCGCAAGAAACAGCCGGAATGAATATTGTGGAAATCCGTAATACCGGGAAGAATCAGCTGCCGATTGCAGTGAGCGACAGGGTCGCGAACATGGTCCTGAAATCCGCCGATGAGGCCGATGGACGCCGATATTTCGTGGACCTGCCAGCGATGCAAGCAGCGCCATGCTGCCCGGCTCACTTCGCGGGCCGGCGGCCGCGTGCGGATTCAAGATGCTGGCAGAGACGCTCGGCGCCTTCGAGCAGGCGTGGCGTGTGGCGCTGGATCAGGTCGGGCGGGATAAAAAAGAGGTTGCCGCGAGCCACGGCGAGGATCGAGGTCCAGCGGTTCCAGTCGTCCAGCCACTCGGGCCGTGCTTCGTCCATGCCGCTGGCGACGATCACCTCGGGGTTGGCGGCGATGACCGCTTCCACCGTCACCGACGCCGCCATCGTTTCCAGCTTGCCGAAAACGTTGTCGCCGCCGCAAAGCTTTATGACATCGGAGATGATCTGCCGACGGCCGACGGTCATCAGCGGCTGTTTCCAGATCTGGTAGAAAGTGCGTACCGGCGGCAGGCTGCCGTAGCGCTTCTGCAAACCGGCAAGGCGCTGGCGAAAACTCTCGGCAGCGCGGTCGGCGACCGCGCTGCTACCGGCCAGCACACCGAGGCGCTCGATCTCGCCGGCGACATCGGTGAGGCGATTGGGCTGCGACAGATAGATCGGAATCGCGAGCGCGCGCAGTCGATCGAGGTGCGCCGCGGCATTGCCGCTCTGCCAGGCGATGATCAGGTCCGGCCGCAGCGCGGCCACACGTTCGAGGTCGATCCGCGAATAGCCGCCGATCCTCGCGATCTTGCTCGCCGCCACTGGATACTCACTGTAGTCGACGGTGCCGACGATGCGCTCGCCGGCCCCGGCGGCAAACAGCGTCTCGGTCAGGTGTGGCGCCAGGCTGACGATGCGTTTCGCCGGCTGCGCCAGACGCACCGTGCCCCCACTGTCATCGACGACGCTGATCCCGGCCTGAACGAGCGGGCAGAACGTCAGCAGCCAGACGGCAAGAAGCTGCGGCCAGCGTGCGCAGGGCATGTCAGGGGCTCCAGTTGGCGAGGGCGCTGCAGAGCCGCTGCCATTCAGCCTCGCTGCCGGGCAAGCCCAGGCGGAGCAGACCGTGTGCCGGAAAATGCCGGGTCAGGATTGCCTGCCGAGCCAGGTACTCGAAGAGTGCCGCGGCGTGCGCTGTCGCAACGGTAGCGAACAGCGCGCAGTGGCTCACCTCGCCAATCGGCGCCAGCAAGGTCGCCAGCCGTACCGAGGCCAGGGCCAGATCGCGCCGCGCCTGCGCCTGCCAGGCACCGTCGGCGAGCGCCTGCCGGGCGACGTCACGCGCTGGCCCCGACAAGGGCCAGGGCCCCAATACCTCGCGTAGTCTTGCAAGTTTTTCAGGCGCGCCGAAGACAAAACCGACCCGTGCACCGGCGAGACCAAAGAATTTGCCCAGCGAGCGCAGGACGATCAGATTCGGTGCTGCCGGGCCGCCGGCGAAAGCGGTCACACAATTCTCAGGGTCGGGGTCGCCAAACGCCTCGTCGACGATCAGCCAGCCACCGCGCCGCTGCAGTTGCACGGCGGCTGCGAGCACTTCTGCGGCGGGCAGCGTTCGGCCAGTCGGATTGTTGGGATTGCAGAGCACGATGATCGGCGTTGCGGCAGCCAGTGCGCGCGCCAAAGAGGCGTTCTGCAGGCGGCGCAGCTTGTGGCCAGCACGTTCCCAGGCGTGCGGGTGCTCTTCGTAGATCGGTGTCAGACACGCGACGGCGACCGGTTGAAACAGCGCCGGCAGCCACTGGATCGCCGCTTGCGATCCCGGCAGCGCCAGCAAGCGATCATTGCCGTAGTAGGTCGCTGCCGCTACCGCGAGGCCATCGTCGTCCTCGGGCAGGCGATGCCAGCAGGCCGGGTCGATCGCCGGCAGCGGATACACACCGGGGTTGATACCGGTCGACAGATCCAGCCAGTCGGCCAGCCCACCTTTGCAGAAAGGCGCGTACTGCCGGGCGGCGGCACGCAGGCGACCACCGTGCTCAAGCACGCAGCAGCCCCCAGGCGAGCAGTACCGCCAGCCACAACAGCAGGCTGCGACGAACGAGGGTCAGCGCGCGGGCAATGTCCTCACCACAGGCTGGCCGCCCTTCGCCGAGGCGTGGCCGCTCTTCCAGCCGACCGTGGTAGACCGCCGGACCACCGAGCGCGAGACCCAGACTGCCGGCTCCGGCGGCCATCACCGGGCCGGCGTTCGGGCTTTTCCAGCGCGGCGCCTGTTCTCGCCAACAACGCAAAGCCACGCGCGTGCGCCCGCACATGGCGTAGGACAAAGCGGTCAGACGCGCGGGTACGAGGTTCAGCAGGTCGTCGATGCGCGCGGCAGCGCAGCCGAATTCGTTGAAGCGCTGATTGCGATATCCCCACATCGCGTCGAGCGTGTTCGCCAGACGGAAGAGAACGGCACCCGCTCCGCCCAGCAGCGCGAACCAGAACAGCGCACCGAAAACGGCGTCGTTGCCGTTCTCCAGCGTCGATTCGATGCAGGCCGACGCGACACCGGTGCTGTCGAGCTCTTCGGTCTGGCGCGAAACCATCCAGCCGACGTGCCGGCGTGCCGCGCCAAGATCCCCCTTCGCCAGGTCATCGGCGACACGCCGGGCATGCTCGCCAAGGCTGCATCCACCGAGCGCCAGATAGAGCAGAACGGCGTCGATCAGCGAGCGTGGCAGACCGGGCGGCATCGCCAGAAGGAACAGCAGGGTGATCACGACGCCTGGCAGAACCAGCAGCCCCCAGGCCAGCAAACCGCGCAGGCGGCGCCGTTCGCCGGTATTCAGGGCACGCTCGCAGGCACTCGCCAGCACCCCGAAGCCGACCAGTGGATGCCAGCGCCCCGGCTCGCCGAGCAGCCGGTCGAGTCCAGCGCCGACGATCGCCGCCAGGGGCAGCAATAGCGACGTTGGCATTTCGGTAGCAAGCAGGGATAGGGAAATGACGGTTGGCATGCGACAATCGCGGCGACGAAACCCGGATTCTACGATGAACGAGCCCCCTACCCCCAGCCTGATGGTCCAGGGCTGCACTTCCGATGCCGGCAAGAGCGTGCTGGTGACCGCGCTGTGCCGCATCCTGCATCGCCGTGGCGTTCGCGTCGCGCCCTTCAAACCGCAGAATATGGCGCTCAACTCCGCGGTCACCGTCGATGCCGGCGAGATTGGCCGCGCGCAGGCGCTACAGGCACTCGCTGCCGGCCTGCCGGCGCACTCCGACTTCAATCCGGTGCTGCTCAAACCTGCGACCGACAAGCGCGCGCAGGTGATCATCCACGGCAAGGCACTGCTTGACCTCGATGCGCGCGACTACCACGCCTATAAGCCACGCGCCATGCAGGCGGTACTTGAATCGTGGCAGCGCCTCTGTGCTCAGTACCAGTGCCTGCTCGTCGAAGGTGCCGGCAGCCCGGCCGAGATCAATCTGCGCGACCGGGACATCGCCAACATGGGTTTTGCCGAAGCCGTCGATTGCCCGGTGATCCTGATTGCCGACATCGATCGCGGTGGCGTTTTCGCGCATCTTTGCGGTACCCTCGATCTGCTTTCACCGTCCGAGCAGTCGCGCGTCAAGGGCTTCGTGATCAATCGCTTTCGTGGCGACATCGGCTTGCTCGAGAGCGGCCTGCGCTGGCTCGAAGAACGTACCGGCAAGCCGGTTCTCGGCGTTCTGCCGTATCTGCACGGCCTCTATCTCGATGCCGAGGATGCCGTGCCGCGCACCGTGGGGGAAAAAGCGGCGAGCGGCCTGCGGGTCGTCGCCCCGGTGTATCCGCGCATCTCGAACCATAACGATCTCGACCCGCTGCGTTTTCACCCGGAAGTGGATTTTCGCTTCGTAGGGCCCAATGCGGCACCGCCGCCCTGTGATCTGATCGTGCTGCCCGGTTCAAAGGCGGTACAGGCCGATCTCACCTGGCTGCGTGCGCATGGCTGGGATGGGTTCATTCGTCGCCACCTGCGCTACGGCGGCAAACTGATCGGTATCTGCGGCGGCCTGCAGATGCTCGGCCGCGAACTGCACGATCCACAGGGGCTTGAAGGCCCGGCCGGCAGCTTGCCGGGACTCGGGTGGCTGGACTATGAAACGCGCCTGGCCTCCGAGAAGACCCTGGAGAATGTCCGTGGTGAACTGCTGCTTCCCGGAGCCGGAGCCGCTGCGGTCGCCGGTTACCGCATCCACATGGGTGTCACCAGCGGCGCTGCACTGGCCCGACCTGCAGCCCTTCTCGCCGGTCAGCCCGATGGCGCACTATCGAACGATGGACAGATTCTCGCGACCTACTGTCACGGCTTGTTCGATTCTCCGCCAGCTTTATCGGCGTTGCTGACCTGGGCCGGATACCGGCCAACCCAGAATTTTGACCCGCGTCAGCGCCGCGAACAGGACATCGACCGCCTCGCAGACGCCGTCGAGCAACATCTGGATCTGCAGCGCCTGAGCGAGTGGCTGCCCACGCAGGGCTGACCCGCACGGGCAACCGCCACGTCGGGTCGCAGGAGACGCCATTCGTCCGCCGCTACTCGTCGCCCTCTTCGCCGCGCACCAGCAGCAGCGAGGTATGCCCCTTGCGTACCAGGCGGTCAGCGACACTGCCGACGAAGAAGCGCTCGATGCCGCGCCGCCCATGCGTACCGACGACCACCAGATCGGCCTGCCATTCGCTCGCCGCGTCGATGAGCATGTCCGAAACATGCTTCTGTTCAGACTCGACGAGTCTGATTTCAGCCTCGATCCCGGCCGCCTGCGCCTCGTTGGCAAGCCGGCCGAGAAACCCCTGCGCACCCAGGCGCATGCGCGCCTCGGTCTTACCAACGCTGTTTGGCAGCATCATCGCCATTTCCCGTTGCGCGAGAATCGTTTCGTCGATCGCGTGGCAGATCGCCAATCGTGCGCCGCCGGCCTTGGCAAGTTCAATCGCTGCCTGCATGACCTGGCTGGTCATGAAACTCTCATCAACGGCGACCATGATTCGCTTGTACATCTCTTGGCTCCTCGTTCGGCAAAATTATCAGACAGGATCAACACATTAACACTGATCTGCTTCCAGCAGAGCAAGCGCCGGCTACTTGAGGGTCAGCGGCAACCCCGCTGCCACCAGCGTCACCCGTTCGCACACTGCCGCCACTCGCTGGTTCAACCGTCCATGCTCGTCGGCAAACAGCCGCGACATTGGCGTTGTCGGCACGATGCCGCAACCGACCTCGTTGGAAACCAGGATGACACGCCCCGGCAGTTTCGGAAGCCGGTCGACCAGTGCTTGCGTCGCACCGGCGAGGCGCTGGCAATGCACCGCCTCGCCGGCTTCTGCCTGGTTTGCCGCTTCGCCGGCAAACAGTAGATTCGACAACCACAGGGTCAGGCAATCGACGAGCAGGCAGACCTCTGGCGCCGCGTGTCGATGCAGGGTAGCGGCCAGTTCGAGCGGTTCGACGACCAGACCCCATTCGGGACAGCGCCGCACCCGATGCTGTTCGATACGCCGTGACATTTCGGCGTCGAGTGCCAACGCCGTCGCCACGTAGATGACACGCAATCCGCTTTCACTGGCCCGGCGTTCGGCCAGAACGCTCTTGCCCGAACGGGCACCACCGATGATCAGTTCTCTCATGCGGCGAAGCTTAGCACGACCGGGGACGCGTATAATCGGCGCCTTGCCTTTCTTCCCGTCTGGCCAGAAAATGCATTTCTCCATCCCACCCACCGCCGTCGTCCCTGAGCTACAGGCCCGCATCGACGGCAAGACCAAACCGCCCGGCTCGCTGGGCCGGCTCGAACGTCTGGCGCTGCAGATCGGGCAGATACAGCAGTCCTTGACACCGAGTCTCGATCATCCTCACCTGCTGGTCTTCGCCGGCGACCACGGCGCGGCAGGCGCCGGTATTTCGGCATTCCCGCAGGAAGTGACCTGGCAGATGGTCGAAAACTTCCTCGCCGGCGGTGCAGCGATCAATGTCTTCGCCCGTCACAACGGCCTGCAACTGCAGGTCATCGACGCCGGCGTCGCGCATGACTTTGGCCCACGCGACACTCTGGTCGACGCCAAGATCGCTTTCGGAACAGGCAACTATCTCGAACAGCCGGCGATGAGCGCGAGCCAGCGCGATACCGCGCTGGCTCGCGGCGCGGCCATCGTCGGTGCGCTGGCCGATCGGGGCTGCCGTGTGGTCGGTTTCGGCGAGATGGGGATCGGCAATACCGCCGCTGCTTCGCTGCTGACGCATTCTCTGACCGGCACGCCGCTGGCCGATTGCGTCGGGCGGGGTACCGGCCTCGACGATTCTGGGCTCGCCCGCAAACAGGCGCTGCTGGCGCAGGCGGTAAAGCGTGCCGCGCTGTCCCCTGGCGCCGACGCGCTGTGCGTACTCGCCGAATTCGGAGGTTTTGAAATCGCGATGATGAGCGGCGCGATGCTCGCCGCTGCCGAGCGCGGTCTGCTGCTGCTGATCGACGGATTCATCGTCACGTCAGCGCTGCTGGTTGCCACCGCCATCGCACCGAATATTCGTGACTATTGTGTCTATTGCCACCGCTCGGCAGAGCCCGGCCATCTTGCACAACTGCGCGCCCTGAATGCCGAACCGCTGCTCGACCTCGGCCTGCGCCTCGGCGAGGGCACTGGCGCTGCACTGGCCTGGCCGCTGGTGCGCGCTGCCGCCGCCTTCCTCAACGAAATGGCCAGTTTCGAGGCCGCCGGCGTCAGTCAGTGAGCAGATCCGAGCAGCAGGCCAGGACCTGAGCAGCCACTCGACGGGGTCTTCTGCGGGATTCAGACAAACTCGATACCGGACTCGTACAGCCCCACGAGATTGATGTTGACTGCGTTCTGCGTGGTTTCGGCCGCCAATACACCCAGGCCGGACGGGGTGAGCACGCCGTTATCGAGCAGGCTGGTGAAGTACGCCAAGGCATCCGGCGGGGGCGCACTGCCAATGACATTGGTGTAAAGGAGGCTGGCCACCGCCTGGTGGCTGGCAGCGGTACCTAGCCTGACGTCGAGCGCCAGCTGCATCAGGCTTTGGTCGGACATGCCGCCGTCGAGTAGACCTAGCGCAATGCCGACATAGGTGCGATTGTGGACCGCAGTCGCACCAAAGACCGCGCCCAGAATCTTGGCGGTCGTGCCGGCATGGCCGTCAATGTCAACCGCCAGATTGTAGTCGGAAAAATGAATGCGTTCGAAATCGTACAGAAGGTCACGACCCTCGCTGCTGGAAGTGTCCTGTACCGACCACCCAGTGCCCGGCACACCCAGGACATAACGGCTGGCAGGGCCACCATAGTTGATGGTGTCGATGCCGTCACCGCCTCCCAGTGTGTCGTTGCCCGCACCGCCGGTCAGCGTGTCGTTGCCGCCAAGACCATAGATCAGGTCGCTGTCCGCACCACCGATCAGCTTGTCGCCGCCGGAGGTGCCGGTGATGTTCGCGACACGCGGGAAAGCGTTGATACTGTAGGCGCCGGTGCCGACATCGAAATCGGAAACGGCGAGGAACATCGTGCCGCTGGTCTGCGCGGTAAACGTGATTTCGGCATTGAGGGAGCCCAGACTGTCGTCGTCGTAGGCGATGGCGGTGCCGTCCGCGTCGAGCAGCACCAGGTAGGGGTCGGTCAGACCGGTACTCCGCAGGTCTACCGAATACTGCACGCCCGCCATCGTGGACAGCGCGAACATGTCGATGTCGCTGGGAACACCAATACTGCCGGTGAGCACGGCGCCACCGCTCACCAGGCGACCGCTGGTGGCCGTCGATCCCAGGTAGTCGTCGACCGGGACCGTGGCGGAAATACTGTAAGTGCCGGTCGCCTCGGCATAGTCGTAGGCCGCCAGATAGTAGGTCCCCGAGGTGGAGGGGGTGTAGTAGATCCGCGAATCCAGCGGCAGCGGACCACCGTCATCGTCGTAGGTGATCAGGTTCACCTCGGGCTGCATTCCGTAGAGCACCAGGAAAGGGTCCACCGCACTGCTGAGCGGGCTGATCATGTCGAAGAGGTAGGTGACACCAGTGCTCAGGTCCACCTTGAACAGGTCACCGTCGTTGCTGCTGTCGATACGGGCGTTGAGTGCCGGACCATTGACGGTGACCATCCCCGTAGTGTTCAAGCTCAATGGATAGTCGTCGGTCGACGTCACGGCAGCGGTGCTGAAGTTCCACGAACTCGTGTCGAAAAGGCCCGCATAGGTGTTGCCCGAGGCATCGCGGAAGGCATTGGCGTCGATATTGACGTAGAAGCTGGTGCCTGCAGGCAGGTTCTCGCCCGGATTGAGGGTGACACGGTTGCCCGCGATACGCACCCCCGCGCTGTCGCTGGCATGGATCTCGCGCACCAGACTGCCGTTGCTGTTGTAGATCCGGAGGCTGCCGCTACCGGCCAGCACCGTTTCGCTGAAGTCCAGCACGAGATCGGCACTGACGCTGACGGCCTGCGTATCGTCGGCTGGCGTCCGGTTGACCAGGGTGGGCGCCACCGAATCGGCGGTCGTGGCCCGCAAGGTGTAGCCGCCGGTGCCGATGCCGTAGTCGACAACGGCCAGGTAGTACGAGCCGGTCGTCAATGCCGTATAGCTGATGCGTGCGTTGCCGGAACCGCCGCTGTCGTCATCGAAGGCCACCTGCGTGATGGTCGGACTGAACAGCACGAGGAAGGGATCGGCTAGGCCACCAGCCTTGCGCTGGAGGTCGAAGGTGTAGTTGACGCCAGCCAGCAACTCGACCCGTAACAGGTCCTGGTCGTTAGGCACTTCGATCGTCCCCGATGCGCTTGCGCCATTGACGACGACCAGCCCAGGGGTGTCGGTGCTGTAAGGATAGTCGTCGGTCACCGTAGTGGCGCTGGTACTGAAGTTCCAGGCACTGGTCGTCATTATGCCGCCATGGGGATTGCCGGCCAGGTCGTGGAAAGCACCTGCATCGACGGTAATGGTGTAGCTGGCGCCAGCTGCCAGATCTGCCGTTGGATTGATCGTCACCGTACTGCCGTCAATCGTGACCTGGCTGGCATCGGTCACCGCAATCGTGCGAAGCTCTCCAAGTGCATCGCGGATATTGAGGTTGCCACTGCCGGTGCGAACACTCTCGTTGAAGACGATCACCAGGTTGGCATTGCGCGCGACGTTACCGCTGTCGTCAGCCGGCGTCAGCGCCACGATCTGTGGAGCACTGCTGTCGGTGCTGCCGGTGTTGAAGTTCCAGCGGGTCGCGCCGCTGATGCCAGCGAAGGGATTGTCGGCGAGGTCGGTCAATGCGCCGGCCGACAGGGTGATGTAGTAACCACGGCTGGCCAGCAGATCGGTGGCAGGGTCGACGATCACGGTGCTGCCATTGATGCGCACCTGTGTCGCATCAACAGCGTTGATGCTGCGCGCCAGGCTGCCGTCGCTGTTGTAGATGCTGATCGTACCGTTGCCGGCCTTGATGGCCTCGTCGAAGCTGAGTACCAGATTTGCACCGACGGCGACGTTGCTGCCGTCGTCCAACGGGTTCAGGCTCACCAGTTGCGGTGCAGTGGTGTCGCTATCGGCAGACAACTGGTCGAGCGTGCGCGTGCTGTCGGCGAACTGAAAACGTTCTACCTCGCTGATCCGGTCGCTGCCGCTGGCCGAGCTGCTGATGGTCAGCACACCGCCGCTACTGCTGATGGTATAGCTGGCGAAACTGCCCTCGAACACCGCTGTGTCGGTACCGGCGCCGCCACGAAGGTCGTCGTTGCCGGTGCCGCCGATCAGCGTATCGTCACCGGCACTGCCGTAGAGCTCGTCATTGCCGGCGGCGCCGCGCAACAGGTTGGCCGTGTCGTTGCCGGTGATCACATCATTGCCACCGCCGCCCTCGGCGTTCTCGATCGTCGCATTGTAGGCGATCGCGATGTTATTGCTCATGTCATTACCTGACGAGAACGCGCCGGCGTGCAGGTCGATGCGGCTGGGCGTCGACCAGCCGCTCAGGTTCAGGGTATCCAGACCGCCCGCGTCGTAGAGAGTCAGGATCGGATGCGCATTGAGGGAGAAGTCATAGATCGCACGGGTGCTGTCGACGATGTTGCTCCCAAAGCCGTAGACCGTGTTGTCCAGCCGCGTACTGGTGGAGGCACCATAAATTGCCTGGATCGCCATGACGTCGTTGAGCATCGGTGTCTGCGCCGAGTAGGTCCGGCCATCGCTGCCAGTCCAGTCGGCCTGCATTACCTCGGACGAGTAATAGGGCGCCGCGTAGCGCGGGCCGAAGTAGGACATCACCGACAGCACCACGCTATCCTGGTACGACGAAGGTGCCCAGTTGCCATTGCCGTTGTAGTCGCCCATGTGGTTGAGGCCCAGCGCATGCCCGAGTTCATGGATGAAAGTATCAAAACCGTAGCCGCCGATCAGCGGCGTGATCAGGTCCGGTTCGGTGTTGTTGAACCAGGCGCTGCCGATTTCCGGGTAGTAGGCGTGGGCGAAGCCGATATTGGAGGTGGTGTAGCCAAACTCGATGTGGGTGGTGCCCGCCGTGCCCTGCACAAAGTTCGGAGAGATCAGATCGTCCCAGGTGACCATCGCCAGGGTCATCATCGACCGCTGATCGGCATCGAATGCACGGAACGCCGCAGCCTCGCCTTGCGAGTACAGACCCGGGGCCGTGTTCGGAAACGAATAGCTGATACTGGCACCGCTCCAGCTCCGACCCGAGTTGAGCTGGTCCAGTACCTGGGCCAAGGTCAAGTTTGCAATGGTCATGATGCCCCCTGTTGTCAGTGATGGGGAAACCAACAAGCAGTGCCGCCTCCCTGGTCACATCGCACATGCCTGCAGAACTTGGGCGGCTCACTGTCACTCTTCGGTAACAGTCTGATTATAATCAATTGATCACCCCTGCGAGGCAGTTTCTGGTGGATGCTTCGGTCTTGCTTGCCAAGATTGGCGTATTTTCAGGAGTGGCTTGCCTGATACAACACGCGAGTGCCTCAGGCTTCTCGAACACCTCAGGACGGTGAAGGCGGCGAGCGCCCAGAGGAAGGAGAGATGCTTGCGCTCCGGGTCGCTGAAAAGGAGTGGCGCGAGCAGCGCGACGAGTCCAGCGATGAGGCCGAGATGCGCGAAGCCGGCGACAACGAGGATCGGTAACCCGAGCCAGGCGCCTGACCAGAAGCCGGCGCGGCTGGCGAGCCACAGTGCAAACAGTGCGCGCACCGGCCTTGCCGGTACAAAGGCGGGGCCGGTAAATTCGAGGATGGCCGTGCGTGCGAAGCCGGCGACTGCAGCGAGCGTGAAGCCGAAGAGCAGTTCGTGCGTGTGCCAGACGAAGGGAGCGCCGGCCACCAGGGGCAAGGGCAGGCCATTTCTCAGGAAGGCAAAGGCGACCCACTGCACGATCAGGCTGGCTGCGGAGAACGTCTTGGCAACACTGTGGTGGTGCCGACGGCAGCAGCGGTGCCTACGTTGGGATGGCGGAACGGCTTGGTCGAGCCGGGATTCCAGAGATCCTCGTCCTGCATGTCGTGCAGATGCAACACCGTCGCAGTCTTTTCAATAGTCTATGACTATCGAAGCAATCTATAAAATTGACTTTGAAAATCGAATGCAGCCACCTAGACTATTTGCATGCCCCGACAGAAAACGGACGGGAGCAAGCGAGGTCGCCATGCAGGCAGCTAGCGGAATGTGGGTGAAACCACCCGCACTCATCGCCGAGACGCATTCACCAAGCATTGACCCGTGGAACAATGCTTGGCCGGGCAGCAGCGATCCGGGCAAGTGCGCCCACGCAGCTTTTATCAACGATCTCTCTCAGGAGATAGGAAATGACAACGGACGGAAACGGAACGATGAACAGCGGGCGCTGCCCGGTGATGCACGGCGGAGCGACCTTGACCAACATGGCGAGGCACTGGTGGCCAAAGGCACTGAACCTCGATATCCTGCATCAGCACGATACGAAGACCAACCCGATGGGCGCGGGCTTCGACTATCGCGAGGAACTGAAGAAGCTCGATGTCCAGGCGCTGAAGCAGGACCTGAAGGCGTTGATGACCGACAGCCAGGCCTGGTGGCCAGCCGACTGGGGCCACTACGGCGGCCTGATGATCCGCATGGCCTGGCATTCGGCGGGTACCTACCGCATCGCCGACGGCCGCGGCGGCGGTGGCGCCGGCAACCAGCGCTTCGCGCCGCTCAACTCCTGGCCGGACAACACCAATCTCGACAAGGCGCGGAGACTCCTCTGGCCGATCAAGAAGAAGTACGGCAACAAGGTGAGCTGGGCCGACCTGATGATCCTCGCCGGCAACATGGCCTACGAGTCGATGGGGCTGAAGACCTTCGGCTTCGCCTTCGGCCGCGAGGATATCTGGCATCCGGAAAAGGACATCTACTGGGGTTCCGAGCAAGAGTGGCTGGCGCCGACCGGCAGCGAGGGCAGCCGCTGGTCCGGCGAGCGCGATCTGGAGAACCCGCTCGCCGCGGTGATGATGGGCCTCATCTACGTCAATCCGGAAGGCGTAGACGGCAAGCCCGACCCGATCAGGACGGCCCGGGACATGCGCTCGACCTTCGCCCGCATGGCGATGAACGACGAGGAAACGGTGGCGCTGACCGCCGGTGGCCATACGGTCGGCAAGGCGCATGGCAACGGCAGTGCGGCCAACCTCGGCCCGGCGCCCGAAGGTGCCGATCTCGACGAGGCGGGGCTGGGATGGATCAACCACAAGACTCGCGGCGTCGGTCGCGATACCGTGACCAGCGGCCTCGAAGGTGCCTGGACGACGCATCCGACGAAGTGGAATGTCGGCAAGGGTGGCTACTTCGATCTGCTCCTCAGGCTCGACTGGTGGCTGCAGAAGTCGCCGGCCGGGGCGCATCAGTGGGAGCCGGTGCACATTGAGGAAGCCGACATGCCGGTCGACGTCGAGGATCCGACGATCCGCCGAAAGCCGATCATGACCGACGCCGACATGGCGCTGCGCTTCGATCCCAAGTACCGCAAGATCGCCGAGCGCTTCCGCGACGACCCGGACTACTTTTCGGAAGTTTTCGCCCGCGCCTGGTTCAAGCTGACGCACCGCGACATGGGGCCGAAGGCGCGCTACTTCGGACCGGACGTGCCGCAGGAAGACCTGATCTGGCAAGATCCGATTCCCGCCGGCCGCAAGGATTACGACCTTGCTGCGGTGAAGGCGAAAATCATGGCGAGCGGCCTCTCGGTTGCCGAATTGGTAGCCACTGCGTGGGACAGCGCACGAACCTTCCGCGGCTCCGACAAGCGTGGTGGCGCCAACGGCGCGCGCATTCGCCTCGCACCGCAGAAGGACTGGGAAGGCAACGAGCCGGTGCGTCTTGCCAAGGTGCTGGCCGTTTATGAACGGATCGCCGCCGAGACCGGCGCCAGCGTCGCCGACGTGATCGTTCTCGCCGGCAATGTCGGTGTCGAACAGGCGGCGAAGGCGGCCGGTGCCGAGGTCACGGTGCCGTTCGCTCCGGGCCGTGGAGATGCCACAGAGGCGCAGACCGACGTCGAGTCGTTCGCGGTCCTCGAACCGCTGGCCGACGGCTTCCGCAACTGGCTGAAAAAGGACTACGTGGTGACACCGGAGGAACTGCTGCTCGACCGCGCACAGCTGATGCGACTGACCGCCTGCGAAATGACAGCCCTGGTCGGCGGACTGCGCGTGCTCGGCACCAATCACGGCGGCAGCCAGCACGGCGTGTTCACCGACCGCGTCGGCGCGCTCTCCAACGACTTCTTCGTGAATCTCACCGATATGGCCTACACATGGACGCCGACCGGCCGCAACAGCTATGCGATCGTCGATCGCGCTAGCGGCGCCACCCGATGGACGGCAACCCGCGTCGACCTGGTCTTCGGCTCGAACTCGGTGCTGCGCGCCTACGCCGAGGTCTATGCGCAGGACGACAATCGGGAGAAGTTCGTGCAGGACTTCGTTGCCGCCTGGACGAAGGTGATGGAAGCCGACCGGTTCGACCTGGCCTGAGCGGACCGATGCAATCGCCCCTCGCCACAGTGAAGTGCGGCGAAGGGCCTTTTTCCATCCATAACGCCTTCAGCGTAGCGGCTGCTGCCGGTGCATCGCCAGATGCACGCCGAGGCAGGTGACGAAGAGCATGCACCGCGCGCCGCCGCTTGTTGCCCACGAGGGCTAAGGGCGAGCGAAATATTTCTTGACAAGCTCTCAGCCGGCGGCCCGCAACAACCACACCACCGACCATGGCGGCAATTGGCCCTGGTTGAGCGCATGCTCGGCTTCACCGGGTTCGGCCCACAGAACCACGCCTTCGGGCCGTTGCAGTCCCGCCAGCGGAAGGTCGCCGTAATTGCCCAGCAGGGTCAGCACCGAGTCATCTCCGAGCGTCCAGCGGATAGATAACCCGTGTTCGCCTGGCAGGGTAAACTGCACCGCTTCCTCATGCATTCCCGCCAGGCGGGTAGTGATTTGCCGATGGCGAACCGCCAGCAGGCGGCGATAGAAATCCAGCCAGTCCGCGTGCGGTGAGTGATTCACGCTGTTCCAATCCAGTTGGCAGCGCGCAAAGGTGGCCGGATGGGTGGGGTCGGGAATGCGGGCCCGCGCTTTGGGCGTGCGAAATCCCGGCAGATGGGCAAAGGACTTGCGCCGGTTGATGGCGATCTTCTTGATCAGATCCGGGTTGAAATCGCAAAAATACAGGAACGGCTGGGTGGCGGCGAACTCCTCGCCCATGAACAGCGCCGGCGGCATCGGTGCCAGGAGCGTGGTCGCCACCATGGCCCCCAGCGGTCGCGGCGACACCAATTGGTGAAGACGCTCGCCCAGAGCGCGATTACCAATGCAGGCATGATCCTGCAGGAAGGTCACGAAAGCGCTGGGTAACAGGGAATCTGGCCCGCCAGCGGTGATCCCCCGGCTCAAACACGCGCCCAACCGCTCGAGCGGCCGATCGACAGCGGCCACGCCAGCACCGATCAGCACCTCCTGCACGGCCTGCTGGGCCGTGTCATTCCAGACTGCTTCGTAGCGGCGTGGCACGCTGTGATCATGCCAATGGATATAGCGCGCGGCACGCCGATCATGGCCGAGCAGCAGGTGGCAATGACGCTCTCTGCCAGGTCCTTCGCGGACGGCGTGAGCCAGCGCCTCCAACAGATCCGGCTGCCCCGCCTGCTCCTGCAGCAGCGCGGCATTCAGGCGCAGGCCGTCGAAGTGGAACTCTGCCAGCCAGTACAGCGCATTGTGGATGATGAACTCGCGCACCACCGGGTTCGCTGCATCGATACTGCGGCCGGCCAGACCGGTCGCATCGGTCGCGAAGAACGCTGGCGCGTAAAGATGCAGATAATTGCCTTCGGGACCGAAGTAGTGACAGGCAAGGTCCAGCAATACCATCAGCCCCTTGTGGTGAGCCGTCTGAATCAGATCTTTCAGTTCGTCCGGATGGCCGTAGCTGGCTGCGGGCGCAAACGGCAGCACGCCGTCGTAACCCCAGTTGTGTGCCCCGGCAAAAGCGGCGACCGGCAGCAACTGGATGGCGGTCACCCCCAGTTCACGCAGGTAATCAAGCCGTCCCCGAACCGCTGCAAAGGTGCCCTGCGGGGTAAAGGCGCCGACGTGCAGTTCATAGAGGACCGCCTCTTCCCAGGGCCGGCCCCGCCAGTTGCGGTCGTTCCAGACGAACTGACCGGGGTCCAATAACTGGCTGGGACCGTGTACGCCCAGGGGGTTGTAACGCGAAGCCGGATCCGGGAATTCTCCGACGCCGTCGATCCGGTACCGGTAGAGATCGCCCACCCTGGCCCGATCGGTGCTCAATTCGTACCAGCCCGCTTCCCTCGCCTCCATCGGCAGATGAACGGTGCCACCCGGCTCTTCCAGCGACACCTCCACCCGCTCCGCCAGCGGCGCCCACAGACGGAACCGAATCCGGCCACCTTCCAGTAGCTGTGCGCCAACGGGCATGAAATAACGCCGCCGCAACAATGGCACCGCCACCTGGCCGGCTTGCCGCCGCTGCGTCAACAGCGCCAGCGAACGGCCCTGCAAGAGATAGGTCGGTCCCATGCACGGCCGGCCATTACCACCCTCCTCCGATAGAGCGCTATCCAGAACCAGCTCGCTGTTTCCCTTCCACGGGAGCGTAAACCGGATCGCCTCGTAATGGCTATTGAGCAACAGCAGAAAATCATCGTCCTTGACCCATCGGCCACGCTCGTCCTGTTCTTCCAGGGCCTCGCCGATCAGGTACACACCGAAGCAACGGGCATAATGATGGTCCCAGTCCTCATCACTGATTTCGCTTCCCGTCGGATGCAGCCAGATGATGTCCCGGACGCCCGCGCCGCGGATGCGCTGCCCCTGGAAGAAATGTCGCCGACGTAGCGCTGGATGGGCTTTGCGCAGATCGATCAGGCGGCGGGTGAATTCGAACAGTTCACGGTTTGCGGGCATCCAGGCCAGTTGCCAATCGAGCCAGCTCAGTTCATTGTCCTGACAATAGGCGTTGTTGTTGCCACATTGCGTCCGGCCCATTTCATCACCGGCGAGCAGCATCGGCACGCCTTGCGAAAGCAGCAGTGTCGCCAGCAGATTGCGTCGCTGCCGCTCCCGCAGCTGCAGCACCTCCGGGTCGGTGGTGTCGCCCTCGGCGCCGCAGTTCCAGCTGCGGTTGTGCGAGTCGCCATCACGGTTGTCTTCGCCATTGGCAGCGTTGTGCTTTTCGTTATGGCTGACCAGATCGTAGAGCGTAAAGCCGTCATGGGCGGTAATGAAGTTGATACTGGCATAGGGCCGACGACCGCTGTGCTGATACAGATCGCTCGAACCGGTCAGCCGGTGAGCCAACTGTCCCATCAGGCCACCCTCGCCCCGCCAGTAGTCGCGCACCACATCGCGGTATCGGCCGTTCCACTCGGTCCAGCCGACCGGAAAGTTGCCCACCTGATAGCCGCCTTCGCCGAGGTCCCAGGGTTCCGCAATCAGTTTCACCTGTGACAGGACCGGGTCCTGGTGAATGATGTCCATGAATGCGCCGAGTTGATCGACCTCGTGCAGTTCCCTCGCCAATGCCGCCGCCAGGTCGAAGCGAAAACCATCGACGTGCATCTCGATCACCCAGTAGCGCAGGCTGTCCATGATCAGCTGCAATACCCGCGGATGCATCATGTTCAAGGTATTGCCACAACCGGTGTAATCCATGTAGTAACGAAGGTTGCCTGCCACCAGGCGATAATAGGCAGCATTGTCGATACCTCGGAAGCATAGTGTTGGTCCCAGATGGTTGCCTTCGGCGGTGTGGTTGTAGACCACATCCATGATGACCTCGATACCGGCTGCGTGCAGCGTCTTGACCAGGTGCTTGAACTCGTTGATCTGGCCGCTGGCGGAATAGCGTGGCTCGGGAGCAAAATAGCCGATCGAATTGTATCCCCAGTAATTCTTCAGCCCCTTCTCCAGCAGATGGCGATCATCCACAAAGGTCTGTATCGGCAGGAACTCCACTGCCGTCACACCCAGGTGCTTGAGGTGGTCGATGACCGGCCCGGCACTCAGTCCGGCATAGGTACCGCGCAATTCGGGTGGAACATGCGGATGCAGTTGGGTGAAACCCTTGACATGCAGTTCATAAATCACGGTTTGGTGCCAGGGGATGTTGGGGCGCTGGTCGCCTTCCCAGTCAAAATCCGGATCGATGACTTGGCACCTGAGCATTCCGGGCGCACTGTCGCGACGGCTGAAGCTCAGATCTTCCTGTGGACTGCCGATGCGGTAAGCGAATTGGGCATCGCTCCACTCGATCCCGCCGACGATGGCTCTGGCGTAAGGGTCGAGCAACAGCTTGTGCGGGTTGAAACGGTGCCCCTGCTCGGGTCGGTAAGGCCCATGCACCCGGTATCCGTACAACTGTCCGGGACGGACTTCGGGCAGATAGACATGCCAGATTTGATCGGTCTGCTCGAGGATCTCGATGCGCTGTAGTTCCAGCCGCCCACTGGCGTCGAACAAGCATAATTCGACTTTCTCCGCGTGCTCGGAGAACAAGGCGAAATTGACTCCTGCGCCGTCCCAGGTGGAGCCCAAAGGATAGGATTTTCCGGGCCAGACGGCCGTTATCGGTTCAGACATGGGATCTCTTCCAGTTTCACATGATAAGCCATTTCGTAGAAATGGTTTTTTGTTCTGCGCATTGTATCGCACCTGAGACCTGCTGCGAGCCGCGCCTGCATGCCGTCAATGAGGGTATTCGACCATTCAACGATGCGTGAAAACCGGTACGATAGTGCAATGGAAATCTGGACACGCCCCGATGGCCGCTTCTATTGCTTTGAGCTGGGCCATGACCTGTTCGGCCTCGCAGTCGTCGTCTATTACGGCGGTTATCGCCGATCGAGGGTCCGAATCGTTGCGGTCGACAGCCCTGCGGACGGTGAAAAGCTGATGGCCATGATGGCGGCACGACGGGCGAAACACGGCTACCAGCGCGTCGACGAGTCACCCCCTGCGTAGGTAACGAGCATGCGCCCTCTTCGTATCCTTCTGTTTTTAGATTCGCTTCTGTTCCTCGTGGCCTGCACCAGTGTTCCTCAAGGAATCACCCCGGTCAGCCCGTTCCAGCTCGATCGCTACCTCGGGAAGTGGTACGAGATCGCCCGCCTCGACCACTCTTTCGAACGCGGACTCAGCGATGTTTCGGCGCAGTACAGCCTGCAGCCAGACGGCAGCGTCAAAGTGATCAATTGCGGCTACAGCGCAGAAAAGGCTGCCTGGAAGGAAGCCATCGGCCAGGCACGGTTCATTGGCGAACCGACGCTCGCTTCACTGAAGGTGTCGTTCATTGGCCCTTTCTACGGCGGCTACCATATCGCCGCACTGGATGAGCATGCTTACCTCTGGTCACTGGTCGTTGGCCCGAGCCGTGACTACCTGTGGATCCTGTCGCGCGAGCGGCGACTGCCCGCCGACGTTCGCGAGCAGTTACTGGTAAAAGCGCGCCAACTCGGTTTCGATCTCAGCCGCCTGATCTGGGTTGGGCAGGATCGGACGGATGCTTGCCAATCGGCAGGGGGGTAGCTGCGGGCTCCCGATTCGCGGCCTGGGTGCCGAGATTTGGGGTGAATACCCGGGGGAAGTCCGGCAACGGCAACAGCTCCCCTGGTGCCGTTTCGCCAGCCAGTGCTCTTCTTATAATGTGAAAGTCGCGTTAGCGACTCACGAATCTCTCCCTCCCCTACTTGTGGGGGAGGGATCGGAGGAGAGGGAAACGGTCATGACGATGCGGGTCAGATGCAACAGACTCAGCCGCTCGTCCTGGCGCCGCATTCGGGGCAGAACTTCGCACCGTGCGTTTCTGCTCCGCAGGCCGGACAGACGAGTTGCCGACCTCGCCCGACTTCGCGCCGGCTGCCGCGGCGAACACCCTCTGCGACCGCGTTCTCCGTCGCACCCTGGACCTCTCCCTGATTGCACGCGGCCTTGATCTCTACCTCGACGTCCGGCGCGCAGTTGTAGCAGAGCCCGCTACCGGAATTGAAGCAACGGTCGCAAACGTAGGCGTGACATTTGCCGCAGCGGTGAAAGTGCAAAGTGCGCCTTGGCCTGCTCGATCGCATGCCGAAATTCATTATCGCGTGCCTCGCCAAAGCCATGTTGCGCGAGTCCATCGATCGCCGAACCGACACTGCCGAGGACTCCGCCGAGAATGCTGGCGGCTTTGCCAACCCAGCCTGAAGCCTGACCGCTGCGATAGGGAGCGGACTCCGAACGCCAGGTATCAGAGCAGCGCTCGCAATAGAACTCGAACTGGAAGCCTGCATCGACCCCCTGAGCGTGCGAAAGGTCATTGAAGTTGTTAGCGAACTGGATTTCGGCCATGTGTCTGTCCTCAAAATGTCGGTGCTTCGGCGGTTGGTATCGTCAGTGTCGCGATTTCACACTGGATTGTGCGTCCGGATATTGATCCAGCGTAAAACTTGGACTGGCAGCACTGCTGGCGGCACGAGCACAAGCCTGGAAATGCATGGCTTCATGGCGCCGACTCTATCGGTTTTTCCCCGGGTCGCTTGTTTCTGCCTTGTTCCTGCCGATGACCTGTTCGGCCTCGCAGTCGTCGTTTATAACGGTACTTATCGCCGATCGAGGGCCCGAATCGTTGCGGTCGGTCCCGCGGACGGAGAAAAGCTGATGGCCATGATGGCGACACGGCGGGCAACACACGGCTACCAGCGCGCAGGCCGACGCTCGCTATATCGCTCTATAATGCCAGCGTCGCCTCTGACCCTGGAGAATCCGATGACGGCAGAGAACCCCAACGCCTTGGAGACGCGTACGCGCGTGCAAATGGCGGTCAAGTCCGACTGATCCTGTCTCGTTTGCCCACAACCATGCCAAACCGGAGGATTGAATCATGCCCCACCATCTGTTTCGCCATCTCCTAGCCGCTGCACTGATGGTAGGCAGCCATCTGATTACGGCTGCGCCAGCCATCGGCACGCTCGAAACCGTGGCCGAATTGCCGATTCGGCCGGGCAATGTCAGCGCCACTGCCAATGCCCGTGTCTTTGCCACGGTCCACCCACTGGACGTACCGTCCGGTCTGCAACTGATCGAGATTACCGGGCCAGCATCCTACCGTCCATGGCCGTCGGCCGATCTGCAAAGCGATGCGAACACACGCGGGGATAGCCGCATCGATGCGCCGCTGGGTATCACGCAGGACGGCCGGGGCCGCCTGTGGATTACCGACATGGGCCTGAACATCGGCAAGACCCGGCTGTGGGGGTTTGATATCGCGACTGGAAAACTGGCCAGGCGCATCGACCTGCCGGGCGATGTCGCCCCCAAGGACAGCTTCATCCAGGATCTGGTGGTGGATGCCGAGCGCGGCTGGATCTATCTGGCGGACATCAATCATCCGGCCCTGCTGGCCGTACGCATCGAGGACGGCAAGGTCCGGCGCTTCCAGGGACACGCCAGCCTGCAAGCCGAGGAAGGGGCCGAGATGCGGGTTGGCGGACAACCCACTTTCTTCGGCGGAAAACCGGCGAAAGGCGGAGTCAATCCCTTGGGCTTGTCTGTTGACGGCGAAACCCTCTTCTTTGGCGCGATGACCGGAACCCGCTGGTACTCTGTACCAACGCGGTTATTGCGCGAAGGGAGCGATGCCGACATCGCGGCGGCCATTCGTGTCGCCGGACGCAAACCGGTTTCCGATGGTGCCACGACCGATGCAGCGGGGAACCACTTCTTCACCAATTTGAACGAGAATGGCATCGATCGGCTGGATACCCTGGGCGAATTGCAGCCATTCGTTCGCAACCCCCTCCTGAACTGGCCGGATAGCGTGCAATTCGGCGACGACAGCTGGCTCTATATCTCGGTCAACCAGTTGCATACGACCCGAGCCTTCACGGGGGCAAGCGATCAGGGAACGCCGCCTTACCGCATCATGCGGGTCTGGACCGGTACGGCGGGTGCCGTACGCCGCTGACCCTGGCGAGCCTCGGGCATAGAAACAGCCCACGACTCCCGATCTCAGCCAGGGTCGTTGCTTGCACCGCGGTCAGGCCGAATCTTGTGCGCCGCAGACAGCTCACCGCCATCGTCGCCCGCTGCCTTGGCGAAATCGAGGTCGTAGACCAGCCTTTCTCCGCCGGACAGGACGATGAAGCGCTGCCCCCTGGCGCGCCCGATCAGCGTCAGTCCAGCGCGCCGGGCAAGGTCCACGCCCCAGGCCGTGAAACCCGAGCGCGACACCAGGATCGGGATCTCCATCTGGACCGTCTTGATCACCATTTCGCTGGTCAGGCGTCCGGTGGTGTAGAAGATCTTGTCGCGGCCGCAGAGACCGTAGCGGTGCATGTAGCCAGCGATCTTGTCGACGGCGTTGTGCCGTCCGACATCCTCCATATAGACGAGTGGGCGGTCACGCTCGCAGAGGATGCAACCGTGAATCGCGCCGGCCTTCTGGTACAGGCTCGGTTGCCGGCCAATCTGAAGGAACAGACTCTGCAGCCATGAGCAACGTACCTCGGCGGCAGTGTCGAGACGGATGTCGTCGAAGCGCTCCATGATGTCGCCAAAGATCGTCCCCTGCGCGCAGCCCGAGGTGCGAATCTTGCGCTGCAGCTTCCGTTCGTAGCTCGACTCGCTGCGCGTGCGAACGACCACCACGTCAAGGTCGCCGTCATAATCCACGGCGGTGACCGCATGGTCGCCGGCAAGCATGTTCTGGTTGAGCAGAAAGCCCAGGGCCAGCAGCTCGGGGTGGTCGCCGATGGTCATCAGCGTGACCACCTCGGTGCCGTTCAGATACAGGGTCAGCGGTCGCTCGACGACGACACTCAGCGCCACCGCCTGGCCGCGGTGGTCGCAGCCTTCAACGTGGCGTGTGAGCTCCGGATCGTCGGGGTCGGGCGCCAGCGCGAAGGTACTCATTCAGGCACGCTCCAGGCGTACCGCGCAGTACTTGAATTCGGGAATCTTGCCGAAGGGATCGAGTATCGGGTTGGTCAGGCGGTTGGCGGCGGCTTCGTGGTAGCAGAATGGCAGCCACAACGATCCGGGCGCGACGGCCGGATCGGCGCGGGCCGTGGCTTCGACTGCACCGCGCCGGGTGCTCAGGCGGACACGCTCGCCGTCAGCCAGTCCCAGCCGACGCAGGTCTTGGTCACTGACGGTCACCACCGCTTCGGGTTCGAGTGCGTCAAGCGTAACGCTTCGTCTGCTCATCGCGCCGGTATGCCAATGCTCCAGCAAGCGCCCGGTTGACAGGATCAGCGGATACTCCTCGGACGGCTGTTCGTCGGGTGGCAGCAGAGCGGCTGGAACGAAGCCGGCACGACCACTGGGCGTCGGGAAACCATTCTCGAAAACGACGTCGGCACCCGGCACGTCGGCGCCGGCGCAGGGGTAGCTCACCGAACCCTCGCGCAAGAGGCGTTCGTGGCTGATGTTGGCCAGCGAGGGCATCGCCATGCGCATCTCGGAATAGATCGCTTGTGGGCTGTCGTAGCGCCAGTCGAGGTCGACCCGGCGCGCCAGTTCCTGGATGATCCACCAATCAGGCCGGGTATCGCCGGGCAAGGGTAGCGCCTGCCGACCGAGCTGCACCTGGCGATTGGTATTGGTTACGCTGCCCTCTTTCTCCGGCCAGGCCGAAGCCGGCAGGACGACGTCGGCGTAGATTGCGGTTTCGGTGAGAAACAGGTCCTGCACCACCAGATGTTCGAGAGACGCCAGCGCTTGCCGCGCATGCCCGAGGTCCGGGTCGGACATCGCCGGATTTTCTCCAAGGATGTACATGCCGCGGATGTCGCCAGCGGCTGCGGCGTTGATGATCTCGACCACGGTCAGCCCCGGCCGCGGATCGAGAGTCGTGTTCCAGAGTTGTTCGAAACGTCGGCGATTGGCGGCCACCGAGATCGGCAGGTAGTCAGGCAGGACCATCGGGATCAGACCGGCGTCCGATGCGCCCTGGACGTTGTTCTGCCCGGGCAGCGGATGCAGACCGGTACCGGGACGGCCGATGTGTCCGGTCATCAGCGCCAGAGCAATCAGGCAACGCGCGTTGTCGGTGCCATGCGCGTGTTGCGAAATTCCCATTCCCCAGAAGATCATCGACGCTTTCGATCGGGCGTAGAGTCGCGCCACTTCGCGGATTTCGCTGGCCATGATGCCGCAGACTGCGGCCATCGCTTCCGGGCTGAAAGCGTCAAGGTGCGCGCGCATCTCGGCAAAGCCGCTGGTATGGCGGGCGATATACGCCGGATCGAACAAGCCCTCGTCGATGATCGTGTGCAGCAGCGCGTTGAGCAGCGCGACATCGGTCCCTGGCCGGAATTGCAGCGTCTTGTCGGCAAAGCGCGCCAGACCATGGCGGCGCGGATCGATGACGATCAGGCGGGTGCCCTGGCGTGCGGCGCGTTTGAAGAAGGTCGAGGCGACCGGATGATTGGATTCCGGATTGCAGCCGATCAGGATCGCCACCTCGGCCTGGTCGATCTGCATGAATGAAGCCGATACCGCGCCGGAACCGACCCCCTCGATCAAGGCCGCGACCGACGAGGCGTGGCAGAGGCGGGTGCAGTGGTCGACATTGTTGGTGCCGAAACCAGTGCGTACCAGTTTCTGGAACAGGTAGGCTTCCTCGTTGCTGCACTTGGCCGAACCAAAACCGGCAAGTGCGCCGCCACCGTGTTGCTGGCGAATCGACCGCAGCCCGGACGCCGCCCGCTGCAGTGCCTCTTCCCAGCTCGCTTCCCGAAAATGCGTGCCGGGCCTGGCCGGGTCGAAGGCCGCGTCGGCGACCTTGGGCGCGTCATCGCGGCGAATCAGGGGTTTCAGCAAGCGCTCTGGCGAGTGCACATAGTCGAAACCGAAGCGCCCCTTGACGCACAGGCGCTCGCGATTGGCCGGCCCGTTGCGGCCGCTGACGGCGAGGATCCGATCATTGCGGATCTGATAGTCGACCTGGCAGCCGACGCCACAGTAAGGACAGACGCTGGGAACGACGCGGTCGACGGTCTCGCCTGCCCCGAGCAGGCCGCTGCCGTCATCGGCAAGCATCGCGGTCGGCAGCAGTGCGCCGGTCGGGCAGGCCTGCACGCATTCGCCGCAGCCGACACAGCTCGATCGGCCCATCGGGTCGTCGAGATCGAAAACGATCCTCGCCGCTGCGCCGCGACCAGCCATGCCGATCACGTCGTTTGCCTGGATGTCGCGGCAAGCCTGCAGACAGAGCTGGCAGTGGATGCAGGCATCGAGCTGCACGCTCATCGCCGGGTGGCTGCGGTCGGCACAGGCCGCCCTGGTGCGTTGCGGAAAGCGGCTGGCGTGCACACCCGCCTGCCCGGCCCAGTACCAGAACGCCGAGTTGCGGTCGTACGCCTGCGCGCGTGGCGGCTGTTCGGTGAGCAGCAGTTCGATCACCATCCGTCGGCTTTGCCGGGCACGTTCGGAAGTGTCGCTACGCACCTGCATCCCCTCGCTGACTTGGCGGCTGCAACTGGGGGCGAGATTTCGCTCGCCGTCGATCTCGACCATGCAGGCGCGGCAGTTGCTGCCCGGCTGATAGTCTGGCGCTGTGCGCGTACACAGATGAGGAATCGTCGTACCGGCGCGCCGGGCTGCCTGCCAGATGGTTTCGCCGGGCAGCGCCGTCAACGGGCGGCCATCGAGAACGAAGCGAAGCTCTGCTGATCCGGTCTCAGCCATCGCCGTGGCCTGTTAACAGATGCTGTGGCAGATAGCGCAAGGCCGTCATCAGCGGATTCGGCGCCGCCTGGCCGAGGCCGCAGATCGACGCATCGCGCATCACCGTGGCCAGTTCATTGAGCAGATCCAAGTCCGGTTCGGGTGCGCGGAACATGGCCAGCATCTTCTCGGTGCCGACCCGGCAGGGGGTACATTGGCCGCAACTCTCGTCGGCGAAGAACTCGAGCAGCGCCTGCACCGCAGCGCGCAGGTCATCATGATCGGAGAGGACGATCACTGCCGCCGAACCGATCAGGCAGCCGACCTTCTCGAGTTCGCCGAACTGCAGCGGCAGATCGGCCATGCTCGCCGGCAGAATCCCTCCCGAGGCACCGCCAGGCAGGTAAGCCAGCAGTTGATGACCCTCGGCCATGCCGCCGCAGTAGTCGTCGATCAGGCGGCGCGCGCTGATTCCTGCCGGTGCCTGCTTTACTCCTGGCTCGCGCACCCGTCCAGAGACCGAGTAACTGCGCAGACCGGCAAAACCCTTGCTACCCAGTGCGGCGAAGCGTGCACCTCCGCCAGAGAGAATTCCCGGTACCAGCGCCAGTGTCTCGACGTTGTTGACCAGTGTCGGCCGCCCGAAAAGTCCGGCCTCGGCGACGTAAGGGGGGCGCTGCCTCGGGTAACCACGCTTGCCCTCGATCGACTCGATCAGCGCCGATTCCTCGCCGCAGATATAGGCACCGGCGCCACGACGCAACTCGATGAAGCCCGCTTCGACCAGTTTCAGGCGTTCGAGCAAGACGATCTCGCGAGTCAGTATGGCGTGCGCGGCAGGGTATTCGTCACGCAGATAGATCCAGCAACGGGTAGCGCCAATGCAACTGGCCGCCAGCAGCAGGCCTTCGAGGAACTGGTGTGGCTGCTGTTCCAGGATCAGTCGGTCCTTGAAAGTACCCGGTTCGCCCTCGTCGGCGTTGCAGACCAGGAAGCGCGGTGCCGGCGCATTGCTGACCAGCCGCCATTTTCGGGCACTCGGAAAGCCGGCGCCGCCCATCCCGCGCAGCCCCGCTGCTTCGATTTCGTCAAGTACCGTCTGGGTCGACAACGCGCCGTCGCGCAGCGCCTGCAGCGGCTGGTAGCCGCCGCGTGCTCGGTAGGCGTCGAAACTCTCGCTGGCAACCGGGAATGGTGTCAGGACCCTTGCCTCGATCAGGGCGAGCACCCCTGTGGTGCTCGCCCGATCGGCATGGCGCTTTCCGACCTGGACCACGGGCGCAAGGTCGCAGCGACCCATGCAGGGTGCCCGGAGAACTCTGGCGCGCACCGGCGGTAGCCATTCGCGCAGCGACGCCATCAGTGGCAGGGCACCCTGCAATCGGCAAGCGAGGCCGTCACAGACCCGGACCGCGAGCACTGGCGCCGGATCGCCATCGTCACAAAGATCGAAATGGGCGTAGAAGCTGGCCGTCTCATAGACTTCAGCGACGCCAATCCGCAGCAAGTCGGCCAGCGCCACGAGGTCTCCCGCGCGCAGACAGTTGTGCTCGTCCTGCAATCGATGCAGATGTTCCAGCAACAGGTCGCGGCGCAGGGGCAAGTCAGCCAGCAGCTTCGCCACGGCGTCACGCCGGTCGGCATCGACCCGTCGGCCCTGGCGCTGCCCGTATCCCTTGCGCTGCCCTGCAACGGGCTCTTCGTGACTGCTCATGCACCGGTTTCCTGATTTGAATTTGGAACCTGAAAGGGAAAGTCCATGAGCATTATGACTGTCGGAATCGATGTCGCCAAGAACATCTTTGTGGTGCAGGGAGTGGATGAGCGCAATTAGAGGTAGTGGAACATCCGCGCATCCGCATAGGTATCCGTGCCTTGGCCTCGGGGAATGACCACGATTCCTGATTCGGTCACGGTAAATCGGTGACGGTCGGCGTCCGCATCGAAACCGATACGATCACCGGCCTCGATGATGTTGTAACGGTCGACGATCACGCGCCTGAGCCTCACTCCCTTGCGCAGCACCGCGTAGTCCATGATGATGCATTCATCGAGTTCCACATCCTCCTCCATGAACACCTCGCGGCGAACGATCGAATTGCGGATGCGGGCCCCCTTGATCAGCCCGCCGGCACTGATGATGCTGTTGTCCAGCTCGGCGTGGAAGAATTTCGGGGACGGCCCCTGATAATTACTGGAGCCGATCCGCCACTTGGGATTGAACAGATCCAACCTCGGTTCGCTACCCAGGAGGTCCTGGTGGGCAGCAAAATAGGCATCGATCGTGCCCACGTCGCGCCAGTAGCCAGGCTCCTCGGAGGCGTGTATGCCGGGGATGCGATTCCCACAGAAATCGTAGGCAAACACCCTTTGTGTCTGGATCAAGCGCGGCAGCAGATCCTTGCCAAAATCCTTTTCTCCCAGGCGATGCCCTTCCCGTAGCGCCTTGATCAGGACCTCGGTTGTAAATATGTAGTTTCCCATCGAGGCGAAGGCGCGCGTCGGGTCACCGGCCATCGGCGACGGCTGGATCGGCTTCTCTCGGAAGCTGCGCACGCGACCGTCGTCAGCAGCATCAATGATGCCGAATGCCGAGGCTTCTCCAATGGGAACCGGCAACGCGGCGATGGTGACGTCGGCTTGGCTGAGCAGGTGAAAGTGGACCATCTGACGGACATCCATCCGATAGACGTGGTCCGCACCAAACACCACAACGAGGTCCGGTGCACGCTTTTCGATCAGTCCAAGGTTCTGATAAACGGCGTCGGCAGTGCCCTGGAACCATTCCGGCCCTTCGCGCATCTGCGGCGGAACGACGGCGATGAACTGCTCGGGAAAGATCGGAGCCAGCAACCAGGAACGGCGGATGTGCTCGATCAGCGACTGCGACTTGTATTGAACCAACAGGTAAATGGAAAATATCTTCGAATTGACCAGGTTCGAGAGAACGAAGTCGACGATGCGAAAACGGCCGCCGAAAGGCACTGAAGGCTTTGAACGATGCTGGGTCAGCGGATGTAGACGGGTGCCTTCGCCGCCTGCCAGGACCAACGCAAGAATATTGGGCGTAATCATCATTTCCTCTTTTCTTACTGAAGGACCGCAGGTTTATCATCATACCGCGATGCGGTCGCTACAGCGCTGCCGTGCCACTCCGGGGATTTGGTAGAATCACGCGCTTACTTGAAACCACATCCTCTGGGAGCTTGCCGTGCAAATCGTCTGCCTCGACCTTGAAGGCGTCCTCGTCCCTGAAATCTGGATCGAATTCGCCACACGCACCGGCATTCCGGAGCTTCGCCGTACTACCCGCGACGAGCCGGACTACGACAAGCTGATGCAGTCCCGCCTCGCCATCCTGGCCGAACACAAGCTTGGTCTGATGGACATCCAGAAGGTCATCGCCGAAATGGGACCGATTGAAGGTGCCCGGACCTTCATCGATGAACTGCGGGAGGACTATCAGTTGATCATCCTCTCCGACACCTTCTACGAGTTCGCGCACCCGCTGATGCGGCAACTTGGCTGGCCGACGCTATTCTGCCACAGCCTCGAAGCCGACGCCGACGGAATGCTGGTACGCTACCGCCTGCGCATGCCCGACCAGAAGCGCGAAGCGGTGCGCCGCCTCAGGGAACTCCGGTTCACAGTGGTGGCTGCCGGCGATTCTTACAACGATACAGCGATGCTCGGCGAAGCGCACGCCGGCATCCTTTTTCACCCGCCCGCGCAGGTCATCCGCGAATTCCCGCAGTTCCCGGTCACACAGTCCTACGCCGAGCTGCGCGCAGAGATTGACAAGGCCTTCGTCGCGGTCACGCCCGCCTAGAAAGGTTACGCAACATGCATTCGCAGCGTTTCTATACCCTATCCGGATCCTGCCCGGATCAGATCGGTATCATCGCGCGCGTTTCCGGCTTCATTGCCCAGCACCGCGGCTGGATTCTCGAATCGAGCTATCATGCCGACGACGGCAGCGGTGAACAGGACGGGCGCTATTTCATGCGCATGGAGGTGAAAGCCGAGTCGCTGCCTTTTCATCTGGCCGAATTTCGAGAGCGTTTCCGCCCGCTTGCCGACGAGTTGTCGATGGACTGGAAAATCAGTGATTCGGCAGTGAAACGGCGCGTCGTGATCATGGTCAGCAAACAGGAACACTGCCTCTACGATCTGCTGTCACGCTGGCAGGCGAAGGAACTCGACATCGAGATTCCCTGCGTCATCTCGAATCACGGCACTTTCAAGGAACTGGTCGAGTGGCATGGCATTCCCTTCCACCATGTACCCATAGACCCCGACAACAAGGCCGCAGCGCACGCCGAGATCAGGCGCATTTACGAGGAAGTCAAGGGGGACACGATGGTACTTGCTCGCTACATGCAGATTCTGCCGCCAGATCTGTGCGACAGCTACCCAGGACAGATGATCAACATTCACCATTCCTTCCTGCCCAGCTTCGTCGGCGCCAGGCCTTACCACCAGGCCTATCGGCGCGGCGTCAAACTGATCGGTGCCACCTGCCACTACGTCACCAGGGAACTCGACCAGGGGCCGATCATCGAGCAGGACGTGATCCGCATCGACCATTCGGATTCGATCGAAGACATGGTCCGCTATGGCAAGGACATCGAAAAAGCGGTCCTCGCGCGTGGGTTGCGCTATCACCTCGAAGATCGGGTGCTGGTGCATGCCAACAAGACCGTGATCTTCCGGTGAACCTGGCTGCTGCTGGCCAGGCACCGGGCTGCGCACCCATCACCGGAGCATCGACGGGAGTTTCGACGGCGTGATCACGCTCAAGAGCGTCAGCCTGCGTCGCGGCGCCAAGATCCTGCTCGACCAGGCGACGGCCACCTTGAACCCAGGCGAACGAGTTGGCCTCGTCGGTCGTAACGGCGTGGGCAAAACCACCCTCTTCGCGCTGCTTGATGGCAGCCTGCACGAAGACGCCGGCGAATTCTCGCGACCCGCCACCTGGCGCCTGGCGCAAGTCGTACAGGAGATGCCGTCAAGCGGCCTGAGCGCCACCGACTTCGTGATCGAGGGCGACCAGGCGCTGCTGGCCGCCCAGCGGCAAGTGCAATTGGCCGAAAGCGAAGGGGGCGATGGCGAACGCCTGGCGAACGCCTACCTGGCTCTGCACGACGCGGGCGCACACGATGCGCAGGCGCGTGCGCAAGCGCTGATCCTCGGCCTGGGTTTCAAGACCATCGAACTGAACAATCCGGTCGACAGCTTCTCGGGCGGGTGGCGAATGCGCCTGCAACTGGCGCGGGCGCTGATGTGCCCTTCCGATCTCTTGTTGCTCGACGAACCGACCAACCACCTCGACCTGGATGCGCTGGTCTGGCTGGAGACCTGGCTCAAACGCTACACAGGAACCATGGTGGTGATCAGTCACGACCGGGAGTTTCTCGACGCGGTGACCACCGTGACCCTGCACCTCGACAACGGCAAGCTGACGCGCTACGGTGGCAACTACAGCACCTTCGAGGAAACCCGCGCCCAGCAGATCGATCTGCAGCAAAATGCCTACCTCAAGCAGCAGGAAAAGATCGCCCATCTGCAGAGTTTCATCACCCGCTTCAAGGCCAAGGCGACGAAAGCCAGGCAGGCGCAAAGCCGGGTCAAGGCGCTGGAAAGAATGGAGCGTCTAGCGCCGGTACTGACCAGCGCCGACTTCACCTTCGAGTTCAAGGAACCCGCCAACCTGCCCAACCCGATGCTGGTCATGAACAATGCCTGCTTCGGCTACCCACCGCCGGTCGATGCGCCTGCCGGCACGCCACCGACCGTGATCGTCCAGCGGGTCAACCGATCGGTCATGGCCGGGCAGCGCATCGGCATCCTCGGCGCCAACGGCCAGGGCAAGTCGACGCTGGTCAAGACCATCGCCCGCGCCCTGCCCTGCAGCAGCGGCACCATCAGTGAAGGCAAAGGCCTCAACATCGGCTACTTCGCGCAGCAGGAACTCGATGTCCTGCGCCCGCACGAAACCCCCCTGCAACACCTGCTGCGCCTGGCCAAGGAATGCTTGCCCACTGGACAAGGCGACCGGGAACAGGATCTGCGCAGCTTCCTCGGCACCTTCAATTTCAGTGGCGAGATGGTCAAGCAGACGGTTGGCACGATGAGCGGCGGAGAAAAGGCCCGTCTGGTACTGTGCATGATCGTCTGGCAACGCCCCAACCTGTTATTGCTCGACGAGCCCACCAATCACCTCGACCTCGCCACGCGCGAGGCCCTGGCGATGGCGCTCAACGAGTTCGAGGGAACCGTGATGCTGGTCAGCCACGACCGCTCTCTGCTCCGTTCGGTGTGTGACGAATTCTGGCTGGTCACCCGCGGTGGCATGGAGGACTTCACCGGCGACCTCGACGACTACCAGCGCTATCTGCTCGACGAGGCGAAACGCATCCGGGAAAGCCTCCGGGAATCACTGAAGTGCGAAAACAGGCCGCCCAGACGTTTGCCGCGCTCCGGCGGCGATAGCGGTACGCCGGGCAAGCTGAAAACCCTGCAGCGGGAGCAGGGGCACATTGAAAAGCGCCTGCTCGACCTCCAGCAGGAGCAGCACACCCTCGAAGCGCGTTTGTCGACTCCGCTCTCGGCACAGGAACTGGCCGACAGCGGCCGCCGACTGAACCAGATCGCGCTGGAGTTGTCTGCTTTGGAAGAACAATGGCTGACCCTTTCCGAACAGATCGATCGGGCAACACCCTCGGTACCTTCGTGAGACGGCCGGTCATACCCTTCACAACCGTTGGAGTAAAGAATGAATTTTGAGTTGGCAGAGTGGTCATCGAAGATCGAGGTGGGGGTACCGGCGATCGATGCACAGCACCGGCAACTGTTCGATCTGGCCGCCACCTTCGGTGGCGATGGTGACCAGATCAGGGTGTTGAAAACACTGGCAATTCTGACTGAATACGTCAAGGTGCACCTGCATGAAGAAGAGCAGTTGATGATGGCCTGTCAATACCCAGGCCTTGAGGCACACCGGAAGTTACACCGGGAGTTTCGCCGGATGCTTTTTGATCTGCTGGAGAACGCCAAGCGGATGACCCTCGACGAAATCGCCGAAGAAGTGAAGTTCCTGATCAACGGCTGGTTCTACAACCATATCCTGGTGGCCGACTTCGACTACGTGCCGAGTGTGCAGGCGGCTGCTAGCGAGGCGGAATTGATGCTCGAGAATGCGCCCTCCGCCCTCGACGAAGGCGCGGAGCTGGCTTCGCTTGCTAGCCGGGCATGAACCAGCGCTGTCGGTGCTCGCCGACAGCACAAGGTGGATAACCATAGAGCCTGCTCAGCGAGTCGCTGCTGATCACCGCGTCGCAGGTACCCTGATGCGTTGTTCCATCGCCGGACAAAAGCAGGGCGCGCGTGAGATTCAGTCGAGCTGGGCGTCGTGTCCGCTGACCGAGAACGGTGGTATCCGGATCATGTCACCACCCGGCTACCCGAACGCACTGCCGGCCGGGGCCATAGCCGAACGTCTCGCCGCGGTGACGGCGACCAGCCATCACGTTTTCTGGCCAGACGCCGTGAGCATTCTCGATAGCGGCCGATTGCCTGGAATGCCGTACTCGGCTCCCACCAGGCGAGTGACGTTTATCTGCTGGCACGGGCGGTGCAGCAAGGCGGCCGCCTGGTGACGCTAGACCGTGCAGTCCCGCTGCAACCGTTTCTGAGGCAAAAAGCCATCATCTCGTGGTGATCTGATCAGGCCACGCAAAGCGCGAGGAAAGGCTCCTCAACGGACGAATTCCGCGCAACCGGGCGCAGCGTAGCGGGCTTCGAAGAATCCGGTCTACCTGCCGAGCAATGCGAAGAGGCCGTGCAGTGCCCCCATGCCGACGATGAAGGGCAGCCAGGGATTCTTCCAGCGCGTCGCCACCGCCATCACCGCAATCATCGCCAGCAGCTTCGGGTTCAGGGGCGCAATCTGACCCTGCACCAGCAGCAGGTCGGGCGCGACGATGGCAGCCAGCGCTGCGGCCGGTGCATAACGCAGAGCGCGCTGGAAGACCGGTAGCAGCGTGACACGGCTCCCCAGGACGATGAAGCTCGCGCGCGGCAGCGTGGTCGCGAGGCCGATGGCGAGCAGCATCAGCCAGAGCGTCCAGTCATAGGGCCCGTTCATTGTCCGGCCCTCCGCGCGTGCCAATGTTCGGCCGCGAAGCCGGCCAGGATGCCGGCGACGATGCCGACGAAGAGCCCGAGCCGCAGCGGCAGTGCCGACAGCGCGACCGCCGTGCCGCCGCCGACCAGCGCCGAGACGAGCATCGGCCGGGCCTTTGCCATCGGGATCATCAGCACCATCAGCGCGATCGTCGCCATGAACTCGAGCGACCAGCTTTTCGGAATCTGCCCGGCGAAGCCGATGCCGACCAGCGCGAAGCCCTGCCACAGCACCCAGCTCCACAGCGAAGGCGCGAGGAAGTAACCGAGGCGCCAGTCGCGACTCTCGGTGTGCAGCATCTTGTCGAGCGTCACCGCGAAGACGCCGTCGGTGAGCAGGTGCCCGCAGACCCAGCGCCCCCGGATGCCTACGCCGCGGAATCCCTGCGCAATGGCCGCGGAAAAGATCACGAAGCGCAGGTTGATCGCCAGCGCGACCGCAACCATCAGCCAGACGGATGCCCCGGCGGCGATCAACGGCAGCGTGCCGAGCTGCGCGGCGCCAGCGAAGACGATGATGTTCATGCCCATCGCCTGTAGGGGCGACAGGCCGGTACTGGTCATCGCGACGCCGGTGACGATGGCCCAGGGCACGAGGCCCACCGAGAGCGGCAGGAAGAGGACAAAACCTTCGCGCGCACCGGCGCGGAAGTCGTGGGAGAAGTGACGTTCGAGCAAGGACACGGGAGCTTGATCCGGAAAGGGGTACATCGTAGCAGCAACGAGACGGGTTCAGCGCCCGCGGGGCGCGCCGACCGTCTGCCGTCGGCTCCACACCACGGTGGCGATGATCGCCAGGGAGAATCCGACCGTTATGGCGTCGATCCGTTCGCCGAGTACTGGCGCGCAGAAGAGCAGTGAGAGAAACGGTTGCAGGAGCTGCACCTGGCTGACCCGCACGGTGCCGCCGATGGCGAGCGCGCGATACCAGGCGAAAAAGCCGAGCCACATCGAGAACAGCGAGACGTAGAGGAAACCGCCCCAGGCGGCTGGGCGGATCGGCGTCTCGGGCCAGGTCAGCGCTGCGACCGGCAGGGTGAGTGGCAGGGATAGCACGAGCACCCAGGAGATCACGTGTTCAGGCGGCATCGCCGAAGACAGCCGGGCGCCGCTCACGTAGCCCGCCGCCGCCGAGAACACGGCTAGGAGGAGCAGACCGTCGGCCCAGCCGATGCCCAGGTGGCCGTTCGACTGCAGGCTGCGCAGCAGCGCGAAGGCGACCACCAGCGCGGTGCCGGTGACCGCGGCGATCCAGAAGCCGCGCGCGGGGCGCTGCCGGTGGACCCAAGCCGCGATGGCCGCGGTGGCGAGCGGTAGCACGCCGGAAATGACCGAGGCATGCGTTGCCTCGACATGGCGAACAGCAAGCCCCAGAAAGACCGGCCAGCCGACGACGACGCCGGCGGCGGTGAAGAGCAGGATCGCCCACTCGCCGCCCCGCGGCCGGCGCGCACGCACGACGACCAGCCAGGCGATGGCCAGCAGGCCTGCCAGCGCCGCGCGGCCGAAGGCGACGAAGAGCGGGTGCAGTTGCGGCACCGCGTCGGAGCCGCTGGCGAGCCGCGTCATCGGAATCGAGAAGGCGAAGATCGAGACGCCGAGCACGCCCAGCCAAAGGCTGTGGCGAGTGGCCTGTTGATCCTCGACGGCCGTTCCGGACCCGGTCGCGGCGGCGCTCATCGCCGACCGCCAGTCGTGCATGCCGTCATGCGCGTGGTCAGCGCGGCTTCGGACTTCGCCCAATCGATGAAGGCAAGCACCTCGGGCCGCGCCCGCGCCCGTTCGGCGACCACGAGGCAGTAGACCAAGTCTTCGTCGAGCGCGCCTCCAAGAATGGGGATCAGCTGCTTGTCGCGCAGCATCTCGGCGACCAGCGCTGTGCGGGCGAGCGCGACGCCCTGGCCAGCCAGCGCGGCCTGGATGATCTGGTCGTGGTTGGAAAAGCGTAGCGTGTTCTTCGGCCGCACCGGCTCGACGCCTGCCTGCTCGAACCAGTAGGCCCACCCGAACTTCGGAAAGCGTGCCTCGTACTGCTGTTCCCAGCCGAGCAGGGTGTGCTTCGCCAGGTCGACCGGAGTTTCCACCGGCAGGCGTGCCAGGAGGGCCGGGCTGGCGACCGGCGAGGTGCGCTCGGCAAACAGCATGATCGCTCCCGGCAGTGCCTTGCGGCCGGTCATGCCCCGGAAGGCGATGTCGACGCCCTCGGCGTCGATGTCGACCACGCGGTCGGTCGCCATGCAATGCACGTCGATGCACGGCTGGATGCGCGCGAAGCGGTCGAGGCGCGGAATCAGCCAGAGCGTCGCAAAAGACGCGAAGGTGGTCACCGTGATCGGGCGCGGACCTGAACGCGGCCGCAGTTCCTGCGCCACCGTGTCGATCTCGGCGAGCGCCCGCGCTGCCACGTGGGCCAGGCGCTGCCCGGCCGACGTCAGGCTCACCTTGCGCGTCGTACGCACGAAGAGCGGCGTCTCCAGTTCCTCCTCGAGGCTCTGGATCTGGCGCGACAGGGCCGACTGCGTGACGTGCAGTTCAGCGGCGGCGCGCGTGAAGCTGCCGTGGCGAGCCGCCAGAAGGAAACCGCGCAGGGCGTGCAGGTTGTTCAGCGATTGATTCATTAAATGCATTAATGACATGAAAATTGACCGTTTGTCCGGGGGGCTTTGATCGGTCATAGTGAGCACACCCACTTCGGAAAGGAGTACATCATGAGCGCAACAGAAACTTTAGGCGGTTTTCGCATCGCCTTCAAGCAGGGTACGGACGCGGCTGTTCCGACACGCAGGATTGATTCGCCGCGTGCATCGGACTGCGGCGGCTGGATACGCACCATCAAGGCCGGCAAGGCGCTGACCCTGCTGCCGTGGCGGCGCTGGACGGTCGTTTCCGGCCATCTCTGGCTGACCCACAACAACGACTCGCGCGACGTCTTCCCGCGCGCTGGTACATGCTTCGAGTCGGGCGAATGGAGCGTCGTCGAGGCCTTGAGCGACACCGTCCTGCAACTGGGCTGAGCACGGCGAGAGGATCAGGGCGCCGGGGTCAAAGGACCCCGGCCGCCGTCGCCACCAGCGCGACGGCCATCGTCAGATTGAAGGCCCGCCAGCGGGCGGGGGCGTTCAGCCATCGACGAAGCGCGACGCCAGCGCCGGCCCAAACGGTGACGCAGGGCAGGTTCACCAGCATCGACACCGCGGCCACCGAGACCAGGGCCGTCAATCGATCCTCACCGGCCGGCAGGAAGGCTGCGCAGACCGTGAGCGCCATCATCCAGGCCTTCGGGTTTACCCACTGGAACAGCGCCGCACCGAGGAAGCTCAGCGGGCGGCCTCGCTGTGGCTTGCCTGCGTTGTCCAGCCGCGCGTAAACTCCCGGTGCCTTCGCGGTCGTCGCGTCCTCCTCCGGCGGGCTGGCCGTGACCAGCGACCAGGCGAGCCAAAGCAGGTAGCCAACCGAGGCCATCCGCAACGACTCGGCGAGCCAGGGATGGGTCGAGAACAAGGAACCCAAGCCGATGCCGATCAGGGCGATCTGCACGGTGACGCCGACCGAGATGCCGAGGATGTGCGGCACCGAAGCGCGCAGTCCGGCGACCGCGCCGGCGGTGGCGAGCATCACGTTGTTGGGGCCGGGCGTGATCGAGGCAACGGCCATGAAGAAGGCCAGCGGCCCCAGTGCGGTAAGCTGTGCGCCCCACTGAGCAGCGATGTCGGTGTTCATGAACAGACTCCCCTCGCCAAGGCGTCCTCGCAGGCGGCCGACAGGCGCGCCATGCCTTCGTCCATGCACGCCGCCGGCAGTGTCGAAAAGGCGAGGCGCAGCGTGCGCGGGTCGGGTGCCGCGAAGTAGAAGGGAGCGCCGGGAACGAAGGCGACCTGGCGAGCGAGGGCGCACTCGAACAGGGACTTTGCTTCGAGTCCGGAATCTGGACGCAGTGTCACCCAGACGAACATGCCGCCCTTTGTTGCCTCCCAGGTTGCGAACCGGGAAAGGTGGCGGTCCATCGCCGCCAGCAGCGCATTGCGTTGCCTCTGGTAGATCGCGCGCACGACCGGCAGTTGGCGGTCCAGCGTGCCGTCCTCGATCAGCGCCGCGATGATGCGCTGGTTGAGGCTGGGCGTGTGCAGGTCGGCCGCCTGCTTGAGCCGGGTCAGGAGTTCGATCGCAAACCGCGGCCCGGCAACGTAACCGACCCGCAGGCCAGGCGCCAGCACCTTGGAGAACGACCCAAGGTAGAGCGTGCGCTGCGGCGCGAGCGCACGGCAGGCCGGCGGGGGTGGCGCGTCGGACCACAGTTCGCCGTAGGGATCGTCCTCGACCAGAGGCATACCAGCGTCGTCGAGCCGCGCGAGCAGGGCGCGCCTGACGTCGGTCGGCATCGTCGCACCGTCGGGATTGGCGAAATTGGGCGTCAGGTAGCAGAACGCAAGCCCGCCGCCAAGCTGCGGGGCGCGACGAATTCCGGTGTCGATCCACGCATCGAGGTCGATCACGCGCGGAGTCTGCAAAGCAAAGGCCTGCAGCGCGCCGAGGTAGGTCGGGTTGCGCGCCAGCAGCGCCCCGCCGGGCACGAGGAAGGCCTTGCCGATCAGGTCGAGCGCCTGCTGCGATCCGGTGGTGATCAGCACCTCGGCCGGCGTCGTCGGCTGTCCGGCCGCCGAGAGGCGCGCCGCGACCAGCTCGCGCAGCGGGCCGTAGCCTTCGGTCGGGCCGTACTGTAGCGCGCCGCTCGCGTCGTCGGCAAGCACGCGCGCTGTCGACGCACGCAGCGCTTCGACCGGAAAGGCGGCGGGGTTGGGCAGGCCACCAGCGAAGGACAGAACCGCCGCCTGCTCGGTAACCTTGAGGATCTCGCGGATCGCCGAACCTTCCAGCGCCGCAGCGGCCGGCGCGAAATGCCAGTCGGCGGATGACCCGACTCGACGGCCAGCCTCCTGGACAGCGACGGCAACGCTCGGTGGAGCCGGAAGCGAGTGGAGATCGGTTTGGCGAAGCGCGGCGGCAGTCATCGTGGGGCTCCTTGCAAAATCGGGCGTGTCCGGTACAATACCGGACACTTTACAGGCCAGACAGTGACACTTTGCGTACTGTCCGACCCGCCTGTACCGGTCGGACGACCGGTACGCCAGAATTTCTCCGGTCGTCCGACCCCTTCGCCCAACCCAGATGCATCTAAGGAGGCTCCATGTTCGGCATTGCCATCGACCCCGAGAGCCCGCGGTCGCTGGCCGACCAGATCGTCGGCGGCGTCTGCCAGCGCATCGACGACCGTGTGTTGCGCCACGGCATGCGCCTGCCGCCGATCCGCGGCATGGCCGGGGCGCTGGGCGTCAGCCGCTTCACTGTCGTCGAAGCCTACGACCGCCTGGTTGCCAGCGGCGCCGTCGTATCGCGCCGCGGTTCCGGTTTTTACGTCCAGGCGGGCGCACCGAGCGGCGAGCGCAAGGCGGCAGCGCCGGAGATCGTCGAGCGCACCATCGAGCGCGCCTTCGACAACGCTGATGTGATGCGCGAGGCCCTTGCCGACGATCCATCGACGGTGAAGGTCGGCGCCGGATGGCTGCCGGCTGGATGGCTCGACGAAGGAGGTCTGCGCCGCCGCCTGCGCGTTCTGGCCGGGCGCGAAGGCCAGCGCCTGGTCTGCTACGGCGAGGCGCAGGGCTACCGGCCCTTGCGCGAGCAACTGCGCGTGCGCTTCGACCAGTTCGGTTTCCATGCGCCGCCCGAGCAGATCGTGCTCACACACGGCGCCACGCAGGCGCTCGACATCGTCGCCCGCACGCTGCTGCGCCCCGGCGATTGCGCCTTCGTCGACGACCCAGGCTACTGGAACCTGTTCGCCTCGCTACGCCTGCTCGGCGTGCAACTCGTCGGCGTGCCGCGCACGCCCGAAGGACCGGACGTGGCGGCGCTCGAAGCCCTGCTTGAGGAGCACAAGCCGCGCGTCTTCATCACCCATTCGGTGCTGCACAACCCGACCTCGGGCAACCTGTCGGCGACTGTCGCGCACCGCGTGCTGCAACTGGCCGCGCGGCACGACCTGCCAATCGTCGAGGACGACACCTACGGCGACTACCATCCGGGCCACGCGCACCGTCTCGCCGCGCTTGACGGGCTCGATCGCGTGATCTACGTCGGCAGCTTCTCGAAAACCCTGTCCGCCAACCTGCGCGTCGGCTTCCTCGCGGCGCGGCCTGAGCTCGTGCGTACCTTCACCGACGTCAAGCTGTTCACATCGGTCGGCAGTTCCGAGTTCGCGGAGCGGCTGATCCACGACCTGCTGATCGAGGGACATTACCGCAAGACGATCGAGCGTCTGCGCGGCCGCCTCGCACAGGCGATGGACGACGGATTGGAGCTGCTCGACCGTGCCGGCTTTCGCCCGTTCGCTGAACCGAACGGCGGCATGTTTGTCTGGGCCGCGCGTCCCGATCTCGATCCGGTTGAGCTGGCGCGCGACGCGGCCGGACACGGTATTGTCCTCGCGCCGGGCAACCTGTTCCGGCCGCAATTGCAGGCGACTTCCTACCTGCGTTTCAACGCGGCCTATCTCGGCGACCCGCGCATCGACCGTTTCCTCAAAGCGATTTGAACATGGGCGAGACGCACCGACGCCTGCTCGGCGACCTTGTCATGTCCGCCCATTTCGCCTTCTTCTGCTTCGTCGTCTTCGGTGGCGCGCTGCTCTGGCGTTCGCCACCCCTCGCCTGGCTACACGTGCTGGCCATCGTCTGCACCCGGACGAGGACGCGGAGCTCGCTGCGGTTGCTAGCCAGGCATGAACCAGCGCCGTCGGTGCTCGCCCACTTCACGCAGTGGATAGCCGTAGAGCCTGCCTAGCGAATCGCTGCTGATCACCTCGTCGCAGGTACCCTGCTGCGTCGTTCCATCCTCGAACAACAGCAGGGCGTGCGTACAGAAACGTGCGGCCAGGCCAGGTTCGTGCAGGACCATCACACAGGCCACCCCTTCGTTACGGGCGAGTGCCGAGAAAAGTTCGAGGATAGCCATCTGATGATTCAGGTCAAGGTGGGCAAGCGGCTCATCGAGCAGGTAAAGTCGCGGCGCCTGCGCGAGCAATGTGGCGATCGACAGCCTTTGTTGCTCGCCACCGGAGAGTGTCTGCACGTCACGCTGTGCGAGTTCCGCAAGGCCGACCAAGGCCAGAGCCTCATAAGCGATCTGGACATCCTGGCTGGATTCCCAATCCCAGCGGCCAAGATGCGGGTGGCGTCCGACCAGCACCGTCTCGAGAACCGTCGAGGAAAACGCTTCGCTACGAGTTTGTGGCAACCAGCCACGAATGCGTGCGCTGACGCGCGCGCCAAGCCTCGCGTAGCTTGTTCCGTCGAGCAGCACTTCACCGGCGGCAGGCGTTCGCAGACCGGCCAGTACCGACAGCAGCGTCGACTTGCCGGCACCGTTGCGTCCGAGGATGGCCAGGCATTCGCCCGGCTGTACGGTCAATGCCAGGTCATGGCAGAAACTGCGGTCGGCCACACCAACGCTGAGCGCATGGGCAGATAGCAGACCTGGGACCATTTCAGTACCGTCCAGGTGCAGCGCGGCTAAGCAGAAACAGAAAAACAGGCACGCCAATCAGCGCGGTCAGCACGCCGACCGGCAGTTGTTGCGGTGCCAGTAGGGTACGGGCCAGGGTGTCGGCAACCACCAGCAGACTGCCTCCGGCGAGTACCGAGGCGGGCAGGAGCAAGCGCTGATCATTGCCGGCAGCGAGGCGAACAAGATGCGGCACGATCAGGCCAATGAAGCCGATCGCGCCGGCATGCGTGACCGCGGCAGCCGTGGCCAGCGACGCGACGAGGTAAACGCCGCGGCGTAATGGGCGGACTGCAACCCCCAGCGCCTGGGCCATGTCGGCACCACGTGCCAGCAGATTGAGCTCACGGGCAAACGGCAATGCAACCAGCAGCACCATCAGGAGCAGGATCAGTACCAGTTGTGGATCACCGCTCTGCGACAGATCCCCCATCAGCCAGAAGAGCATGCCTCGCAGCCGGTCTTCTGGAGCCAGCGCGAGCAGCAGGGTGACCACCGCACCGCAACCGGCAGCGACGATTACACCCGTCAGCAGCAGGCGCGACTGCGTCCAGCCCCCTTCACCATGCGCGAGGCCGAACACCAGCAGCATGGCGCCGAACGCGCCCCCGAAGGCCAGTCCGTTGATCCCCGCGATACCCAGGCCAAGAACGATTGCCAGCAAGGCACCGATGCCGGCACCGCCAGAAATGCCGAGCACGTAAGGGTCAGCAAGCGGGTTGCGCAGCAGGACCTGCAGCAAGGCACCCGCCAGCGCCAGCAGACCGCCGCAAGCGAAACCTGTCAACGCCCGCGGCAGGCGCAGGCTGCGCACGACGTCGCTGGCCATGCCATGACCGTTGCCAAACAGGATTGCCAACACCTCGGCCGGGCCAATCGCAATGCTGCCCACCATCAGGGCCAGCGCAATGCTGAGCTGCGCCAACCCGGCCAGCACTGCGAGGATCAGCAAGGCACGGCGGCGGGTGGGCATCTCGCCTACTTCGGCGCGTAGCGAACACCGACGAAGACATTCGCCCCGGCGGTGGTATAGTTGTCGACCGTCTCGTAATCCTTGTCGAAGATATTGTTGGCGCGCGCAAACAACACCCAGTCTCGCTGCAAGCGGTAATCGGCGTAGAGGTTTACCAGACCATAGCCGCCGAGACGAACACGGTTGGCGGGGTCATCGTAGCGGTTGCCCAGCAGTTGCCACTCACCACGAAATTCCCAGTTGCCGAGGCTTCGGCTGAGGTAGCTGCTCATCTGCTGCTCGGCACGGCGGGCCAGACGATTACCCTTGTTTGGCCCGTCCTCCTCGTTCCGCGGGTTCAGAAAGTCAAGTGCGATCCCAACTGCCCACGCCGAGAAACGCCCATCATAGGTAAGCGTGGCGCCGCGCAGCAGCGCCTTGCTGACATTGACCGGCACGAAGGTAGGTGGCCGGAATTCGATCAGATCGGTCACCTGATTGTAGTAGAAGACCGCCGAAGCACGATGGCTACCCTGCTCCCAGTTGACCCCGACCTCGGTGTTTTTTGCCGTCTCCGGTTTAAGATTAGGGTTGCCACCGGCAAAACCGAAGAGCGAGGGAAAATACAGCTCGTTGAAGGTCGGAGCGCGGAACGCCGTGCCATAGGAAATATGGGCGCGCCATTGCGGCGAGAATTGATAGCCATAGGCAGCAAAACCCGTACGCTTTCTGCCAAACTGCGAGTTGTCGTCATGTCGCAGGTTGAGCTGCAGCCGATGCTGATCGATATGGCCATTCCAGCCGGCCAGCAGCGATCGAATCGTGCGCTCGGTAACCGTGTAATCGGTCGTGCTGTTGACCTGTTGCTTGTTGTATTCGGCAGCCAGCAGCGCTTCGCCGACTGGCAGCTTGATATCGTTCTGCCAGGACGCAAGATCCATCGTGGTCTTGAAAGAACTGTCCCGGAAATTCCCGATATAGTCCTTGCTGTCGTCGGTACTGCGGCCGAGACGCAAGGTACTGGTCCACGCCTGATGCAGCCGGTTGCGCGAGTAGATCGAATAATTACCGACGTTCTGGTCATTGCTGAAGGACTGAGCTGCGCCAAGCGCGCTAAAGTCGTTGCCATCGTACTGGTTAGTGCCCTTGCTGACCAGCAGATTGGCCCCGAGTTCCTGCCCTTTGGCCGGACGAACGGCAATACTGGCACTCAGGTTCCTGTTGTAATAGCCATCCCGGTCACGGTTGTAGAACAGGTTATTCTTGTTGTTGATGGCGTTGAACCCGTCGGTATTCGTATACCCTGCCTGAACACTATAGGACACCCATTCTGTTCCGCCCGCAATGCCAACACTGGTGTCGGTCGTGTGGTAAGAGCCATAGCCGGTGCTGGCGTTCACCTGTACTGACCCCTCGCCCCTGCGGGTGAAAATCTGGATGACGCCGCCGATGGCATCTGCCCCGTAGAGCGATGACGCCGGGCCACGCAGAATCTCGATGCGCTCGATCTGGTTCAGCGGAATCCGCGACAATGCTGCACTGCCGCTCGTCGCCGAGCCGATGCGCTGCCCATCGATCAACACGATCGATTGATTGGTACTGGCGCCACGGACGAACACGCCGCTATTGGACCCCGCACCGCCGTTGGCGACGTACTGGATTCCCGGTTGCCGTGCCAGAAGTTGCGCCAGTGTCGTCTCTCCGGCTTGGTCGATTTCTTGACGGGTGATAACCGACACATCACTCGTCAGTTCGTTGACTCGGGTAGCCTGTCGAGTCGCCGTGACGACAATCGGGTCGAGTTGCGGGTCCGCGGCATGTAACGCCGTCGAGAACAGTGCGGTGAAAGTTGCGGCATGGGCTGTCCGCAGCTGGTTCGGATGCATGATGAAACTCCCCCCTGTTGCCGACCAGCGTCCCCGCAAATCGGCTAGCCAATTATGTGGAAGGCGCGAGGTCAAAGCAGGCATGCAAGCCGAGCGTTGCGTGTCCGCATCCCCGCGACACTTCCGTCCAGTGTGGTATGCGAAGGCCGGTATCCGGGCTCGCGAGTCTTGATCTGTCGCCTTCCCAGGCTTTTTGCCCAGTGGCCTATTGACAGTCCCACACTCGCTTACCGTTGCGGGGGCAGCACAGGCATGTTGTTGCGCGTGGTACAGCGCAAACAGGCACCTGTTTCCCGTTTAACCGCTGCAGCGAATCTGCGTGGCGGCACCTTGCACGATCCATTTTCGCATTTGAGGCCAGCGAAAATGCCGATTATAGCTTGCCCGCAGGGTGCCCTATCGACGACTGAACCAGAAAGCGCTTGCCACATCACAAACAAGGTGCAGAAACGCTGCTTATGCCTTGACCAAGCATGCTTTTTGAATCTATAGTCTGTCCCATGCTGAATGAACTCAACACGCTCGAAATCAAGATTGCTCAAGTGGTTTCACTGTGCCACACATTACGAACCGAGAATGAGGTTCTGCGCCAGCAACTTGCGTCGCTTGAAAGCGACAAGGAACGCCTTGCCGAACGTATGGCGGCTGCCCGTGCGCGGCTTGAACAGCTTGCCGAGCAACTGCCCGAAGCTAAGCCCTGAAGACTCTGATACGATGCCCAACGAAACCAATTATCTCGACATCGTCCTGCTGGGCAAGGAATACCGGGTCGCCTGCCCAAGCGATCAACATGCTGCGCTACTCAGTGCCGCAGCCTATGTTGATGGGAAAATGCGCGATATCGCTGGGAAAAGCAGGAGCAATCTTCCCGAGCGTATTGCCGTCATGGCTGCGCTCAACATCGCTCACGAGCACCTCGGCCTCAATCAGGAAATGCCGGAGCAGCATCAGAAAATTGAATCTGAAATAGGACTGGACATGGACGCGCTTAGGGGTAGAATCTTTTCCATGGAAGCAGAGCTTGATCAGGTGTTGAAGTCGCAGTAGGAAGGTTTTCCTGCTCCGCTCTCCAAGAGAGTTCCCTGCGGTGTTGTCAGGTCATAGATTCCTTGAACCAATGCTAAATGGCATTGGTCGCGGACCATAGAAACCACTGTTGTGTGCGCCCCTAGTCGGACGTACCTGATGCGGAAGGGAAGTGACCTATCTGAACCCAGGTTCAGGATGCCGGCCTGACGGCATCCGCAGGGACAAAAGCGCGGAACCTCTGGTTTCGCGCTTTTTTGTGCCCATATTTTTTGGGCCTGTTTGCGACGGAACATCGGTTCCTGATGTACCCGAAAGACGACACGCGGCTATCAGCCCTGCGCGGGAAGGCTGTCGGCATCAGCCTGCGAATGATTGGCATAGGTCGGCCAGTCGGGAACGTACTCGTCGGCCTGGCTGCCCCAGGTGCTCCAGCCCTCCCGTGAGCCGCGGGCGAACATCTCTAGGAAGGGACCGGGCGAGCACGATTCGATCAGCGCGTAGGCTTCGTCCGGTTTTCGGGAATGCTCGCGCTTGCGGCTCTTGATGATGTTGACCTGGCGGCGGCCGGGGGGCAGCGTGCGCGCATCCTTCCCCCTGACGCCGAACAGGATCAATTCGGTCGTATTGCGGAAATAGAAACCGACGCCGCGCCCGTCCGGGCCACCATCCTTGCGAATCTTGTGCCATACAAGGTTGCTCTTGTAGGTGAAGCCCCAGGCGGCGAGAACGCGCAGGCCTTCCGGCAACAGCGCGTTCGGCACCCACAGGTAGAGGTGTGCGGGACTTTCGACGATCTCGGCCACGGGTAGCGCCAGAATGTCATCCAGCGTCATCGTGGCGTAGCGGTTCAGGCGCTTGTGCTCCGGTGCCATCTTGCCGGTGCGGTTCTGAAACTGCCACGGCGGATCCGCGAGCACGGTGCGGAACTTCCGGTTACCAACACGTTGCAGCAGGTCGCAGCCTACCGCGGGGAAATGGTCGGTCATCTGTTTCAATCGTGAATAGGAAGGAATGGGCCAATGCTCCACAAGGGATCTGGCAAACACGGTGAACGATCCTGCCTGTCGTCGCCGGGCACGATGATACCTGCACTTGCAACGGCAGGCGATGGTCGGTGATTGACTGATCGGGATACCATCCGGTATTTGGTGAAAGGAAACAATGTTCAGGCGAGAGCTTGCCTATTTCTTCGGTGCGCTGCGCTTTTTTACGCGCCTGCCAGTCCCGGCCTGGGTAGGGCACAGCAGCGAGGCACTCGACCGGTCAACGCGATATTTTCCGGCGGTGGGCCTGCTCGTCGGGGCCATTGCCGCACTGGTTTTTGTCCTGACGTCTTTCGTCCTGCCGATGACGCTGGCGGTGCTGGCGGCAATGGCCAGTTCTCTCTACCTGACGGGAGCGTTTCACGAAGACGGCTGGAGCGACATGGTCGACGGTTTCGGCGGCGGCTGGGAGAAGGCACAGATCCTGGCGATCATGAAGGACTCGCGAATCGGCAGCTTCGGTGCGATCGCGCTGGTGATGCTGCTGCTCGCCCGCTTCTGCGCACTGATCGAGTTCGAGTGGCAGGAGATTCCCCTGGCCCTGCTGGCCGGCCACACCCTATCCCGCTTCGCTGCGACGACCCTGTTGCGCGGCCTCGACTATGTACGTGACGAGGGGAAAGCGAAGCCGCTGGCCACCCGCATCGGCTGGGGCGAGCTCGGTATTGCCGGACTCACCGCCCTGCTGCCACTATTGCTGCTGCCACCGCTAGAGGCATTGCTCGGCGGGGTATTTGCTGCCCTGGCGACGCTGTGGCTGGCACGCCTGTTCCGGCGGCAAATCGGTGGCTATACCGGCGATTGTCTCGGCGCCACCCAACAATGCTCGGAACTTGCTTTTTATTGTGGACTATTGTGCAGCTTTTCCTGATCCGTCACCCACCACCACGGCTTGCCGCTGGCGTCTGCTACGGGCAGCTCGATGTCGATTCAGAGGACCCACAGCCTGCCGCCAGGCGTCTGCGCGCGCTGTTGCCTGACGCTACGCCGGTCATTGCCAGCCCCTTGCGGCGTGCACGCGCCCTCGCCGAGGCCTTGCATCCACAACCGGTGTTCGACGAGCGACTGTTGGAAATCGACTTTGGCGAATGGGAGGGCGTCGCCTGGGAGCAGATCGATCGCCGGCTACTCGACGCCTGGGCCGCCGATGTGCTGCACTTCGTCACGCCCGGCGGCGAATCGGTGGCAATGCTGCAGGCGCGCGCGCTTGACTGCGTCCGCAGTCTACGCGGCAACCATGTCGCCCTTGTCACCCACGCCGGGGTCATCCGCGCCATGCTCGGGCACTGGCTGCAACTGCCGATCGACGAGTGGAGCCAACTGCGGCTCGACTTCGGCAGCCTTACTCTGCTAGAGATTGACGCCAGCAGGGATGGCCTGCAGTGGACAGAGTCAGGCCGGCCGCATGCTCCGGGGATCCTGCATTATCTGAACCAATGACCCCCCTCCGCAGGGCTTTGTCATGCCATTCGCAGTTCAGGCGACGCCGGAGTCTCGGGAGATTCTTTCGATGCCGCCAAGGTAAGGACGCAGCACTTCCGGAACACGGATGCTGCCGTCGGAATTCTGGAAGTTTTCCATGACCGCCACCAGCGTGCGCCCGACGGCAAGGCCGGAGCCATTGAGGGTGTGCACCAGTTCGATTCTGTTACGATCGTTGCGATAACGCGCCTGCATTCGTCTGGCCTGGAACGCCTCGAAGTTGGAGCATGACGAGATTTCGCGGTAGGCCTGTTGTGCAGGCAGCCAGACTTCGAGATCATAGGTTTTTGCTGACGAAAAACCGATGTCCCCGGTACATAGCGTAACCCGCCGATACGGCAGGTCGAGCATTTCGAGGATCCGCTCGGCGTGTCCGGTGAGTTCCTCATGCGCCTCCAGCGAATCGCCTGCGGCGACGATCTGCACCAGTTCAACCTTGTCGAACTGGTGCTGGCGGATCATGCCGCGCGTATCGCGACCGTAGGAGCCTGCTTCTGAACGAAAGCACGGGGTATGGCAAACGAACTTGAGTGGCAATTCATCGGCATTGACAATCTCGTTACGAACGACGTTGGTGACCGGCACTTCCGCCGTCGGGATCAGATACAGGGGCTCGGCTTCGGCGCGCAGAATCTTGAATAAATCCTCCTCGAACTTCGGCAACTGCCCGGTACCCGTCAGGCTGGCGGCGTTAACCAGGTAAGGCGCGTAGACTTCGGTGTAGCCATGCTGTGTCACATGCGTATCGAGCATGAATTGGGCGAGAGCACGGTGCAAGCGAGCGAGCGCTCCCCTCAACAGCGAAAAGCGCGTGCCGGCGATTTTCGCTGCAGTGGCGAAATCGAGCTGACCGAGCGTCTCGCCGAGATCGACATGATCCTTGACCGCAAAGTCGAAGCTGCGCGGTTTCCCCCAGCGCTTGAGCTCGACGTTGTCGGTATCGGAACGGCCGACCGGCACGCTGTCCTGCGGCAGATTGGGAAGCACGGCCAGGAAGGCATCGAGTTCCTTCAGCAAATCGGCGAGGCGGACTTCATTGGCTTCGAGTTCGTCCTTGAGTGCCGCCACCTGCGCCATCACTGCGGTGGCATCTTCGCCTCGTCCCTTGAGTAGGCCGACCTGCTTCGAGAGACTGTTGCGGCTCGCTTGTAGCTCCTGCGTGCGCGTCTGCAGGGATTTGCGCTGGCTTTCGAGCCCCTGGAATGCCGAACGGTCGAGCGTGAAACCACGCGTCGCCAGTCGTTCGGCAACCCCTTCGATGTTGTTGCGCAGCAGTTGAATGTCGAGCATGGTCAATCCTCATGTGGGCGGTCGCGCCGCGACTCGCTAATCTGTCCGCTTCCCCGGCTGCGCACAGCGGCGCGGGCGGACTCAGTCCTGCTTCTGTCTTGCCTGGCGATCAAGTTCGCGCAAATGCGCGAGCTTTTCGCCAATCCGGATCTCGAGGCCGCGCGCGACCGGTCGATACCACTCGACCGCCGGCATGCCCTCGGGGAAATACGCCTCGCC